>JAEEGL015665160.1_pt1 | contig 11067 bp, 8 predicted proteins | sample 9134231 | NCBI WGS metagenome assembly JAEEGL01 (sample SAMN16246548, study PRJNA631951) | gut metagenome | biome: gut microbiome; feature: rumen; material: fiber-attached | host: Bos | place: Iran: Karaj | collected 2018-10
ATTTCGCAAGGCCGCGGAGTGTTTCAGGGGTGCAGGCCAGGACCTGATCCCTCTCTTCCTGCAGCTCCCCGTCTGTGACGCCGGCATAATAATAGATCAGCTGGCAGGCGGCCATGGCCGGTGCCTGCAGGGGCTGGTCCAGGCCGGAAATAGCGCCGATAATGTATTTGCGCACCGCATCCTCGTCCCCGTCCCAGGATTCCAGATAGTCCGGCAGCTTCTCATAGATTTCGTTAGTCCTGGCAATGTGGGGATCCCTGTAGGATACCAGCTGTCCCCTGCCGGTACGGCTGAAATTGGCCATGCATCCGTAAGCACCGCCCAGCACGCGCAGATTAATCCACAGGTATTCGTAATTCAGCATGACCCGCAGCACCCTCAGAGCCCCGGTATACGGAAGGCTGGCTGTATCAAAGCGGCCGCAGCGTGCAACATAGTTAACCTGGGATGCGCTTCGGAAACCTTCGTTGAGAAGTCCTACCGGATGCAGCTTATCGCATTCCGGTTCTGCCGTCGCTGCTTCTTCCGTTCCCGCTGCTTCGACCGCTCCGGTTTCCACTTCTGCCGGATCTGATTCTGACGGAGTCAGAGTTCCCGGCCCTTCTGCTTTTCTCAGGCTTCCTAAAAACTTCCCGATTTCTTCTTCCACTTTTTCTTTCGCGTTCAGGCTGCCATACAGGACGAACTCGGCATTCTCCGCGTTAAATAACTTCTTTTCCACAGCCTGCAGGGATGCAATGAACTTCTTCATATTCTCCGGTTCTTCCGTCAGGCGGCAGATTTCTTTAATAAAATCAAAATAGGCAATGCCGGCGGTCAGGTCCGCGAAACGCTGGCCCTTGCTGAAATACGAAGACGCACGGGTCACTGCCGCCGAATGCATGGCGCCGTCGATCTTGGCCTGCATGTGGCTCCGGGTTTCCAGAAGCAGCTCACGGATACGTTCGGGGTTATCCAGCTCCGTTTCATTGAGCATCTCGAGGGTCAGCGCAAATCCTTTCCCGATTTTATCCTCCAGGGTGCGGATCTCAGCTCCCATGACGCCTTTATTCCTGTATGTTTTTTCTCCCGCTTTCACCCCATAGGCATCCGTGCCGAAGCTCACGCCGCCGGTATGGAGCAGCAGTTCATCAAACAGGTCACGGTAACTGTGGGAAGCTGTATTCACTTCCCCGTAAATATCCTTAAGGAAGGACGCCAGCTGCAGCTCCTCCTCGCTCAGTTTGTTCGTATCGAAGAGAATACGCATATAAGCGATGCCGTGGGTATCCGCTTCGGAGAAAATCAGGTTTCCTTCCTTCCTGACATTTACCTTATCGGCCTCTTTTCCGATATCGCTGATCTGCAGCACCGGAAGCTTGGCCAGGTTGAAGGGCGTATCGGGCTCCTGCTGATATGCTTTCAGTGCCAGTGTTTCCAGCGCCATCTGCTGCCGGACTTCCTCACTGAGAGAGCGGCGGAAAGTATCCAGTTTCTGATAAAGCTCCTCATCTTCTGCCTGCTGCAGTCCCTTTTTCGGGACAATGCTGACCACGGAAGAAAACTGATTCTCAAGAAGGTTATCCCGGATCAGGTTTTCAAAATAATCTGTTTCCAGACGGTTCCGCAGGCTGCGGAAGGCGTCTTCATAATACAGGAAGGTATAAGGATCCCGGTCATACAGCCAGGAAGCGAACATGCCGAGTCCGAGGCTGAGTCCCTGCGGAAGGGTGCCAAAATCCCCTTCCCTGTATTTGAACTCCAGGAAATTGAGTGACGCCTCCAGGCTTTTTTTACTGATGCCTTCTGTCACCAGTTCTTCCAGCTTTTCCCTGAGAATTCTGCGGAAATCCTCCAGACGTTCTTCGTCCGTGTTTTTCGCAATTATGCTGAAATACGGCTGGCGGATCTCGCCGCTGAAACCGCCGTACACATCCTCACCGATGCCGGCCTTGATCAGGGCCTCCCGGAGAATGGCGCCGGGGGAGCTTAACAGCACAAACTCCAGCACCTGCCAGGCTAAGGCATTTTCCTGGTCATAGTCCCCTTTCATCACAAAGTTTTCCGAAAGATAGGTTTTGTGTTCCAGGGGCTCCGCATCACTCACCGCGTAAAACTCCCGCTCCATGCGGGGCGCATCAAAGGGTGCCTGCTGCTGTACCTCGGAATTTACAGTGATCCTGTCGTAATCGCAGAGATACTGTTCATCGAGCCACTGCAGCTTTTCTTCCATGTCCATATCCCCGTAAAGGTAGAACCAGGCATTGGAAGGATGATAATATGTGCGGTGGAAATCCAGGAATTCCCGGTAGCTCAGCGCCGGGATATCGGAAGGCAGGCCGCCGGATTCATTGGCATAGGTGGTATCCGGGAAAAGGGAGCGCAGTGTAAAGCGTTCCAGCACGGCATCCGGATTGGAAAAGGCGCCCTTCATCTCGTTGTAAACCACGCCGTTCAGGGAAAGCTTTTCCTCCGGCGTTCCCACATTATCGAGTTCGTAATGCCATCCCTCCTGTCGGAAAATCTTGGGCTCGCTGTACACATTCGGATGGAAAACCGAGTCCAGATACACGTCCATCAGGTTCATGAAATCCTTGTCATTGACCGAAGCCACGGGATAAACCGTCTTATCAGGATAGGTCATGGCGTTGAGGAAGGTATTAAGAGAGCCCTTGGCCAGCTCCACAAAGGGATCCTTGATCGGATACTTGGCTGAGCCGCAGAGTACAGAATGCTCCATAATGTGCGCCACGCCGGTGGAATTGGAGGGCGTGGTGCGGAAGCCCACCAGGAAGACCTTGTTCTTGTCGCTGTTTTTCAGGGTAAACACCCTGGCGCCGGTCTGCAGGTGTTCGTAGACGCAGCCCTCCGCGCCGTATTCTTTAATTTCTCTTTTTTCTATCAAACGGTATGTGTTCTTCATCGATCGTAAAGTTCCCCATCAAATAATCTTTTAAAAGTGCGAAGCTTTCACGCACGCACTGATGTACAAAAAGGATCTGGTCCGACTGGGCGCCCATGGGCACCGGGTTCTGGATTCCCTGCTTCAGCGCCACGGAAACGGCCCTCAGCAGGTGGTAATCGCTGGTAATGATTCCCACGCTGGGAATGTAATCCGGCGGCCAGTAGGTATCTCCCGGCCCCTTGGGATGCCGGTATCGTTCCGCATATTTTTCCATTTTGGGAATCGCTGCCCTCATCATGGCAAAGGTAGAGGTTGCCTGCGGTTCAATCAGCATACTGTCTCCGGGCACACCTTTCATCATCAGGTAGTTGTACATGGCCAGCGCTTCCGGTACCGCGTCTCCCTTTTCCTGTCCGCCACAGAGTACCAGGGCCGTATCAGGATAGGCCCTGTACTGTTCCCAGGCCTTTTCCAGACGGTACATCAGCGTTTTGGAAATGCCGTCGGGATACACCCTGGCCCCCATGACGATACAATAATCCGTGGGCACATTCTCCGACTGGCGGGATTCATTGACTACCATGCCCATGATCAGGGCGAAGCCTGCAATCCCCAGACCGAAAGAGGAAAAAATAAAAACCGGCAGGAACCGCGGCATTTCATTTCTGCGCCGCGGGCCCCACCCGCTGAATAATCCCATAATGATAAAAAGTGCAGCAAAAAAGAGCCAGATGCCGCAGAAAGAGGTACTGATCCCGCTGTATCCGATAATCACCAGAAAATATGCAATGCAGAGTCCTGCACATAAGAAAAAGGAAGCTGCCAGGAGTTTCATCCGGTCTCCGTTTCTGCTGTCATTCCTGTTATCATTTCTGGTTTACGGCCAGAATGTCATATACCTCCGGAGCATGGTCCAGGAGAATGCGAAGCTGCTGCCTGGAATGCGGGCAGCTGGGCTGCTCCTCCCCCGTTTCGGCATCCCGGATCGAAAGCACTTTCGCAAAAATACTGCTGCAGTCAGGCTTGAGAATTTCAATCTCATCCCCTGTACAGAACTTGTTTTTCTGCTCGATCCGGAAACTCCCGTCCGGGTACAGCTCTGTCACAGAGCCCAGGAAAGTATAGTTCCTTATATAGGTGTTGCTGTCGTAGATCTGCGCCTCTTCATTCGGCTTTCCGAAATAAAAGCCGGTCGTGAAATCCCGGTAGGTGCATTTGGCAATCTCCTCCCGGTAGAAAGGCAGATTCTTTTCATAAAGTCCGGGATCCGTAAAATAGTCATCGATCGCCTTGCGGTATGCCCGTCCTACGGCTGCCACATAGAGCTGCGTCTTCATGCGGCCCTCCACTTTCCAACTGTCGATGCCGGCATCCACCAGCTCCGGGACATGCCCGATCATGCAAAGGTCCTTTGAATTGAAAATGTAGGTGCCGCGTTCGTCTTCTTCCACCGGGAAATACTCTCCCGGCCTTTTTTCCTCCACCACAGCGTAATTCCAGCGGCAGGGATGGGTGCAGGCACCCAGGTTGGCTGACCTGCCGGTCATATAGCTGGACAGAAGGCATCTCCCCGAGTAGGAGATGCACATGGCCCCATGGACAAACGCTTCCATCTCCATGCCATCCCCGATCTGCTGCCGGATCTCCTTAAGTTCCGCAAGGGACAGCTCCCTTGCATTGACGACACGTTTCGCCCCAAGTTCCTGCCAGAACTCAAAGCTCTCATAATTGGTGGTATTCATCTGGGTGGAAATATGGATATCCATGTCCGGAAGGATCCTCCGGGCCATTCTGAACAGCCCCGGATCCGAAATGATCAGGGCGTCCGGCCCGATCTCCCCCAACTCCTGCAGATAACTCTCCGCTTCCCTGATATCCTTGTTGTGGGCGAAAATGTTGACGGTCACATAGACCTTGGCACCGTGTCCATGGGCGAAAGCCAACGCTTCCGTCATGGCTTCGCGGTCAAAATTGTCCGCTTTCGCGCGCAGCGAAAAAGCCTCCCCGCCGATATAAACAGCGTCCGCGCCGTAAATCACGGCGGTTTTTAAAGTTTCCAGATTGCCTGCCGGAAGCAGCAGTTCAGGTTTCTTCATCAATTCTCCACCAGTCTTATTCAGGATTGTTCAGGGCTGCTTACGTTTGGTTCGATTTATCCGGGCTGCTTACGTTTGGTTCGATTTGTCCGGGTTCCTCACGCTCAGGCTGACCCCGTCCCCCAGCGGCAGGACAGAGCTTGTCAGCCGGGGATCATGCTTGATGCGGTACAGGAATTCCCGCATCCTGGCATGGGTCGTGCGCTCCCTGCGCGGCACCGCAAACCTGGACTCCAGGACGGTTTCTTCCTGCAGCACATTGTCTGCCAGGAGAATGCTGCCGGGACCCATATGACGCAGGATATCCTCCAGCCAGATCAGGTATTGTCCCTTGGCCGCATCCAGGAAAATGAAATCATAGGGAAGCCCTTCAGGCAGTTCTGAAAGCCAGGCGCCGGCGTCTCCTTCCAGCAGGCGGATCTGTCCTTCCAGGCCCGCGCGGGCAATGTTTTGTTTCGCCGCTTCAATCCGGGGCGGATAATTCTCTATCGTGTCGATCCGGCAGTCCGCGGCCTTTGCCATCAGGATCGCGCTGTATCCGATAGCCGTACCGATTTCAAGAATCCGCTGCGGCCTTTGGAAAGCAAGCAGGGTCTTAAGAAAGCTTTCGGTTTCCTTTCGCAGAATCGGCACATCGTCCCGGGCTGCTTCCTCCCGGAGTTCCTCCAGGAAAGGATCCCGGGGCGGTTCCAGCGAATCCAGGAAATCCGCCATCCGCGCTTTTCTTTCCGCGGCACTGCCTTCCGGAAAGAGGTTATTACTCACCTTCGGACCCTCCTCCTACAACGGCTCCGGCATTTTCATCCGCTGCGGTTTCCGCAGCCCTGCTTTCCTCATACTCCGCTTCGGTCATATCCAGCTTTTCCAGCACTTCCTTGACGGTCATGGAGCTGTTGAGTTTATAGGTCCCGGGATAAAAGCGCAGCTTATACAGCCGTCCCTGGACCCTGAAGGGAAGCGCTTCACTGATAACGCCTTCTTTTTCCAGCAAATCAGCCAGTTCATCGATAGAGGCGCCTTTTTCAATCGTAATTTCAATATCTGTTCCCGGAGGCTCTTCCACCGGGTCCTGATGAAATACGGAATATCCGAATGCAAAGGAAAAGCGCACCGCAATATAAAGCGCCAGCACCATCAGTGCTGCCACAATAATCCGCCATGCCGAACCGGTCAGGACGGAAGCGATTTTCTGGATCAGGGTATCATTTTCCTGCATTTCCATATCCTCATCAGACTCCCGTAATAATCGGAAGAATCATCGGGGTCCTCTTGGTCTTGTGCCAGATGAAATCGTTCATTTCATCCCGGATCACGTTCTTGAGATGAGCCCATTCACCGCCGGTATTGTCCAGTCCTGCGCCGCCCTTTCCCTTTTCGCATTTCTCCAGGGTCTGTAGGACCACCTTGCGCATCTCTTCAATGAGCACCTCATTTTCACGCACATAAATGAATCCGCGGGTCACGATATCCGGTCCGGCCATCAGCTGCCCCGTATACCTGTCCAAGGACATGACCACGATAATGATACCATTTTGCGAGAGACTTTGTCTATCTCTCAGCACGATGTTGCCCACGTCGCCCACGCCCAGGCCGTCCACCAGGATCGGTCCCGCCTGGACCTTGTCTACAATGGCGCATGCATCCTCGGAGATTTCAATCACATCTCCCGTATCGGCCATGAGCACATTTTCCTTCGGCATTCCGATGGCCAGCGCCACTTCTCTCTGCGCGAGGCGGTGGCGGAATTCGCCGTGGACCGGAATGGAGAACCGCGGATGCACCAGGGCATAAATCAGCTTCAGCTCCTCCACGCAGGCATGGCCGGATACGTGGGTATCCTGGTAAATGACCTTGGTGTGTCTGCGGGAGAGCTCGTTAATAACATGGGACACCGCTTTTTCATTGCCGGGAATCGGCGTGGAGCTCATGACAATTACATCCTTGTCGCTGAGGAAAACCTTGCGGTGCTGACCTGTGGCCATTCTGGAAAGGGCTGCCATGGACTCGCCCTGGCTGCCTGTCACCACCAGAACCGTTTTTTCCTCCGGATAATTGCGGATCTGGGAAATGTCGATCAGCGTGCCCTCTTTCATCTGGATATACCCCAGGCTGGCCGCGGTGCTTACCACATTGATCATGGAACGTCCGTCGATCACCACCTTGCGGCCATATTTTTCGGCCACGGTGATTACCTGCTGCACACGGTCCACATTGGAAGCAAAGGTGGCTACAATGATACGCTTGTCCGTATGTTCGCTGAAAATCGCTTCAAAAGTACGGCCCACCACACGTTCCGACATGGTGAAGCCCTGCCTCACCGCATTGGTGGAATCACAGAGCAGTGCCAGGACACCGTTTTTGCCCAGCTCCGCAAAGCGCTGCAGGTCAATGGTATCTCCGAATACCGGAGTATAGTCCACTTTAAAATCGCCGGTATGCAGGATCACACCCGCCGGGGAATGGATCGCCAGCGCGGCCGCATCCTGAATGGAGTGATTGGTTTTGATGAACTCCACCATAAAGTCGCCGGCTTCGATAAAGTCGCCGAAATAGACGGTATGGAGTTTCGCGCTCTCCAGCAGGCCGGCTTCCGCCAGCTTATTTTCAATCAGCGCCCTGGTCAGGCGTGTGCTGTAAACGGGCACATTAAGTTCCCTCAGCACATAGGGCAGCGCGCCGATATGGTCTTCATGGCCGTGGGTAATGAAGAAGCCCTCGATTTTATCTGCGCGTTCTTTCAGGTAAGTGATATCCGGGATTACCAGGTCGATGCCCAGCATGCTGTCATCTGGAAAAGCCATGCCGCAGTCTACGATGACAATGCTGTTATCGGATTCGAAAGCGGTGATGTTCATGCCGATCTGTTCCAGACCGCCCAGCATGATGATTTTGATTTTTCCTTTTTCCGCGGGCTGCATAGCCTGGAAGCGCTTAAGGATCTCGCTGCGAAGCGGCTTTTCTGTCCGAGCCCCGGCTTCCGTTTTCTTCACGGTTTCCCTTGAGGGCACTTTCACAGGCGCTTTCACTATCAGCATTTTTCTCTCAGCTTCCCTGGCCGCGTTTTTCCCGGCTGCTCCTCCGACTGCCTTTTCCGCAGCGCTTTTTGCTGTTGCCTTCACGGCTGTTTCTTTGGCCGTTGCTTTCAGGGCTGCTTCTTTGGCTGATTTTTCCGCTGCTTTCAGTGCTGCTTCTCTTGCTGCTTTTTCTGCCGCTTTCCTCTCCGCTTCCCGGAGGGCTTCCCTGACCTCTGCCTTACGGATTGCCGCTTTTGCCTGTGCTTCTTTGACAGCCGCACGGGCTTCCGCCTTTTTGGGATCTGCCTTTTGGGAACCGTCCTTTTTGAAGCTGTCTTTTTTAGAATTATCTTTTTTGAAGCTGTCTTTTTTGAGACTGTCTTTTTTGCGGTTCCCTTTTTTGAGGCTGTCCTGGTTAAAGCTGCCCTTTTCAGAATCCTCCCTTTGGAAAATTGCCTTTTTCAGATTATTCAGCTTGGCGTTCTTCAGCAATTCAGCTTCTTCCAATAATGTCAGGGATGGCCTGTTTTTTTCAGCATTTTCCTGTTTGCGGGCCAGCTTGCGGCTCTTTTTAGAGGCCTCCTTCTTGGAGACCCTGGTCTTATCGGTCGTCTTTTTCATCGCCTTCTCGTTGAAATTACGGCCGCTTATATTTGTATTTCCTTTTTTTATGTTTGTCTGTCTGTTATTTGCTCTCATCATCTATTGTAACTGTACTGCAACTTCCCGCATCCGCCTGCTTCGGAAGCTTTCTTCTTCGTTCATTGACTTAAATCTGTTTTTCCTCTGTTTTAAATCAATGCTTTTTCCTGAAATGTTTGACTCAGATTTGCATTTTCCTGATTTTAAGTCATTGTTTTTTTGGCATCTCTTTGACCCAGATTCGGGATTCCATTGTTTTGAGTCAATGATTTTTATCCATTTCATTAACCTGGATTCGGGATTCCATTGTTTTGGGTCAATGTTTTACGTTTTTTTCATTGACTTAAATCTTCAGTTTTCTTGTTTTGGGTCAATGTTTTTGCGTTTTTCATTGACTTAAATCGTTTGTTCTCAGGATTTAAGTCAATGCATCTTCAGGATTTCATTACCCCTGCATCATTTTCTATAAGCTGCGCCCTCTTATCATTTTTTACAGGCGAAAGTCAGCGCATCAGGCTTTTTGTCTGATACGGCGTCCGGCTTTCATGTACAGGCGCAGTAAATGCAAAGCTGTCATGGAGTTGGCTGCGGGAAATCCGTCAGCAGTACTTGCCTTTACCTTTCTATCTCTAATTCTCCTTTAAGCATCTGTTCAAAAATTCCAAATACAGCGTCTTCTTCCGCATCATCTTCTACGGATTCAAAAATAGATTCTTCATCCTCCGGCGTGGAGACATCCTTGAACACATAGCATTCCCCGTCTTCATCATCGGGTGCGTCTGTCACCAGGATATAATTGCTTCCGCCAAATATCGTACTTTCCAGAATGGTAAACTCCACTTCGCTGCCGTCGTCCAGAATCATTACAATCTTATCGTCTTCCATGGATCTTCCTCCTCGTTGCTCTTATATATGTTATCTTGCTGTTATATTCTTTAATAGTTGCTGCCGCAGACCCGCCGCGCACCTGTATGCAAATGCAAGCAAGCTTCCCTTTGCTGCAGCTGGCTGGTTTGTTTACGCCGGCGGCCGTCCTCATTCGCAATCCGGCCTTCGGCCTCCTTGCTCATGTGTCCGGCTGTCTGCCTGCCGCAGACAGTCTGTCATTCTGAGATCCGGGATGCAAGCATCCCCGCTCTCAGAATGCCATCCTACGCCGGCTGGTTAATTCCGTTTTTCATGTAGTCCTCCAGTATGAGGGCTGCTGCGATTTTGTCGATATACTGTTTTCTCTGTCCTGCGGGTATTTCCGCTTCTTCGAGGATTTCGTCCGCATCCACTGTGCTCAGGCGCTCGTCCCAGAGAATGACCGGGATCTCCAGATGCTCCGCCTCCAGCCTGTGCAGCAGCTGCTGCCGGAACGCCTCCGTCTTTTCAGCGCGTTCACCCGCTGTATCATTCATGTTAAGAGGGTGTCCCAGAATGATCTGTTCCACCTCATACTGCGCCGCGAGCTCCACAATCCTGCGCAGCGTCGGACGTATTTTTCCTTCCTTTTCCCTGACGATCGTCTCAAGCGGAGAAGCAATCAGTCTGGTGGGATCGGTCAATGCCACCCCTGTCGTTTTGGACCCGAAATCCAGGCCCATCCATCTTCCCAAAGAAACCTCCTTCAACACAACAAAAAGTAAGCCGTTTTAGATTCAAACGGCAGTGTACGAAACCTGTAACGATTCAATTACCTTCCCATACAAAAGCTGCAGGAACTCCGCCACCCACAAGCGCGGTCCATCCGCTGCAGCTTATCACACATTCTTATATGCCGCCCACCGGCAGCATCCGCCTTGCTGAAACAGCTTCTGTAAAGCCGCTTCAACGAAGCCGCGCGTCCACATACGCGGCCATCAGCTCTTCCAGGATCTCATCACGTTCCACTTTCATGATAAGACTTCTGGCGTTCTTATGACTGGTGATATAGGTAGGGTCTCCTGACATGATATAGCCCACAATCTGGTTAATAGGATCATATCCTTTTTCGACCAGCGCGCCATATACCTGCTCCAGCACATCAGATACGTTAGGCTGTTCGTATTCTTTGATATGTTCTATTTTCTGAGTATTCTCTGAACTGTTCATGTCGTCACGTCCTTCTTTCTTACTGCTCCTATATTAGTGCAAAAGCAGCGATTCGTCCATAACATTTTTGTGAAATCTTTGCAAAATTCCTTACAAATCCCTGTTTTATGGCAAATTCCAGCTTATTCCAGCAAAAGTGCGCTTCCAAGCGGGGTTTTTGTATCCCACAGACGCACTGCCCGGCCCTCCTGCACCGTGTTCAGATGCAGTTCCTTTGATTTCTTCAGGCACCGGACATATTCCCGGTTATAGCCGGTTTCATACAGCCTGCCGCCGATTTCCACCAGTTCTTCGCTCAGAAAGCCGCAGTCCCTGTTCACATAATACCTGCGGAATTCCTCTGACAGGCGCTCGG
>JAEEGL016138053.1_pt1 | contig 11067 bp, 9 predicted proteins | sample 9134231 | NCBI WGS metagenome assembly JAEEGL01 (sample SAMN16246548, study PRJNA631951) | gut metagenome | biome: gut microbiome; feature: rumen; material: fiber-attached | host: Bos | place: Iran: Karaj | collected 2018-10
ATTTTAATTATAAATATTTTTTTTTCATTAATCGTAAATATTTTTAAAAATATAATTTAAGTGTTTTTAATTAGTTTTTTTTAATTCTTTTATTATTATCTTATCCCCATAATTATTATTATTATTTATAATTATTATTATATTAATAATCTTAAATTTAATTATTATCATCTCTATTATAATATATATCTTATTTAAAATATTCTATTTTAATAATCATAACTCTTATATCATTTAAAAATATTATTTTCATTTTTTTAATTTTCATTATATTAAAATTAAAATATATAAAAGAAAATTTTAATATCTTATCATAATTATTTTAAATCCTTTATTAAAATTATATATTCAAAAAAAATTAAATCTATTCTTATTATTATTTTCAAAATTATATTTGTCAATCAAAATTATTTAATAACTAAATCATAACCATTTTAATTATTTAATTTATAGATATCATCAATTTCTAAAATAAGAATGATATATATTTATTCTTTTTAATAAACATTTTTTCATTATTTTATAAAAAAAATAAAAATAAAATTCATTTTTTATACTTTATATTTGTAAATAAAGGGAATTAAATATTTTTTAAATATATATTTGTTAAATGTATTATTCATGATAAACTTATTAAGAATTAAATATATATATTTTAAAATAGTTAAATAAAAATTTGATATAAAAATAAATTGATAATTTTAAATAAAAATGGAAAATAATGCATTAAAAATAAATATATGTCAAATGCATTCAGATGATTATCTTAGAGGATGTGGATATTGTAAAGATCCAATCACAAATATAAGAAAAATAACAAGTTCTAAATTTGGATTAACTTTAGAATATATTCCAATTGATATATATGAACAAATGTTTTTTAAAGGTTGGACAAGATGTGGTGATTATTTTTATAAATCATGTTATGAAAAAACATGTTGTAAATTATATCAACCAAGAATTAATATTAATGAATTTAAAATTTCAAATGAACAAAAAAAAATAATGAAAAGATTTAGAAAATATTTAAGTGGAGAATATGAAGAAAATAAATTAAAAAATAAGGATAATAATTATAAAAAAAAAGAGCAAATTGAAGATATTTTTCAAATAAAAATATTTAAAAAAGTTCAAGATTATATAAATTCTAAATTATATATTGAAATATTGAAAAAATATATTACAAAAGGGAATGAAAATTATATTCAAATATTTATAAATAAAATTAAAGAAACAAAAGTTAGAAGAATAACTAATAAAAAATATAATTCAGATTATTCATGTGATTTAATTTTTATAATTAAAAATATTTTTAATTCAATTGCAAATAAAGAAAAAAATAATAATAAAAATATATTAATTTTGAATAATGATTTACAAAAAATAATAAATGACTTATATAATAATTTTATAAATTTTTATAAACCAATTGATGAAAATATTTCTTTATGTGAAGAAACTGGACATATCAATTTTAAAATAAAAAATCAAGAAGAATTTAACAAATATATAATTCAAATATCAAAAAAACAAGAAAAACCAATTTTAAAAGATAAAAATAAAAAAGAAATCAAAAAAGAACAAAAAGAAAAATATATATTAGATTATTTTCCTGAATTAATATCAGAACCTGAAATATATTTACCTTTAAAACATAATTATACTTGTGAATTAACAGATAATATTTCAGTACAATCAGATGAAGAAAGATTTAAACTTTATCAAAAATATCAATTCGCAATTCATAGAGAAATTATAAATGATATATCACACTATAATTTAAATTGGGGAAAATCAATTTTACAAAAAGATAAAATGATACCATTACCAAATGATTTAAAAAATAAAACAAAACATCCTGAAATTTATCCAAATCATTATGGTTCATTTAACTTTATTCATAGAATTGATGGTAAAATAGTTGCTGTTACTGTTTGGGATATTCTTCCTTTTTCTTTAGAAAGTGTATATTGTTATTATGATCCTGATTATTCTTTTCTTGATTTAGGTGTTTTTACTGTAATAAGAGAAATAGAATATATGAAAAGTTTTCAAAAATTAATTGATAATAATTTTATTTATTATACAATGGGAGAATTTTCTCAAACTTGTAAAAAGTTAAAATATAAAGGAAATTATTTTCCTACTCAAATAATGGATCATTATACTGGAAAATATGTTTATTTAACTGAAGAAATTAAAAAATTAATTGAAGATGGTAAATGTCATCATTTAGTTAAAAATGTAGAAAATTCTGAATTAGAATTATTTTCAGAAAATGAAAGAGAAAATATATTTTGGAATTTAATTATTGAAATAAAAAGTTTAGGAGATTATCAATATTTGGATGAATTTTGTAATTTATATTTAAATGATGATCAAAAAAAAATGATTATATTTTCTAATATAAGAAGATTTTTAGAAATAATTGATAAAAAGTCTTTTGAATATTGTAAATTTTATTTTGAAGACAAAAAACAAATATATATTAAATAAACAAACTTAAAAATTAAATTAACAAATAACTATATAATATATACAATTAATTTCATAATTTTATTATTTTAAAGTAATATAATGATAAATAAATTCTATTTACTTAACTAAATATTATTTTCAAAATTATTAATTCTTTTATTTTTTTAACTGTAAAATAAAATAAATATATTATATAACATTTTTATTTTCAATTTGTTGAAAAGAAATATTTAATTATTCAATTATATTGTATTATTACAAATTCATATTTATAGTTGATATTTCAATTAATTTTTTTTTTGTAACTTTTTCAATAACAAAATATAATAGATTTTGAAAATTAAATTTTTTGCATTTTTACCATTTTTTATTATTATTCCTTAAATTATCTTATTTTATTATTTATCATTCATTTTTATTTTTTTCTCTTTAATTTAATTAAATAAAATAATTCATTTTTATTTTAATCAATTAAAAGTGTTGATTTTAAAATAATCTTTGATTTATAAAATAAAATAAAAGAAAAATATTTTTTTCAAAAATTAAATTCCAATATATAAATTCAAAAATTTATCTTAATAATGAACTAATAAACTCAAAAAAATTTATAGGATTTTTAAAGAATTAAATTTAAATGAAAAAAAAAAGATTAAATCTGAAAAAAAGCAAATTTTTTATAGAATAATAATTTATAAAAACTATTTATTCTTTATTTAGGTATACACTTACCTCTTGAATATTTTTTTCCGGGTGGACATCTTCTACCAGCTTCTATAAATTTAAAATCAATTCCAGCTAATATATTTTCTTTAATTTTTCTTGGTTTACATCTTCCATCTTTATATATTCCATTTGGACAAATTCTTCTTGATGTTCCACATTTTCCAACTTTTAATTTTGAAGGATATATACATTCACATTGATGTAATTTTAAATTATATTTTCCCATTTATCACATTTTTGAGATAAGATAATTTAAAATAAACTTATAAGAATTAGAATCTTCTTCATTTATTTTTATTAATTTATTTATTTTACATATATATTATTCAGGAGGTAAAAATTTTATTTTATTTATAATAATTAGGATGTAATGTTTATTGATTAAATAAATTAATTTTATTATTCTATAATTATTTATTTATTAAAATAAATAAACAAAGATTAATAATGTGTTAAATGAAATTGAAAAATAAATTTTTACTTTTTAGGATTATTATTATTATAACTATTTTTATTTTTATATGATAGAATATTTTTATCATAGAAGAAAAAAAATAAAATATTGAAAAAATAATTGTTTGAATAATTTATTTGTTATATTACAATTTAATTTTGTTATTTATTTAAAATTATCAAATATAGAAATTTGAAATATTCATTCAAATGACTAAATTAATAACTTTACTACATTAAAATTTTATTAATAAATTATTGAATTAATATAATTTCTCCATCTTTCCATAAACCTTTCAATTGAATTCCATTATTATAAAAAAATATTCCATTACCTTCTATATTATCATTTTTAAATTCACCATCATTTTTATCTCCATTATTAAAATACATTATTCCTTTTCCTTCTCTTTTATTATTTTTCCATTCACCATCATATTTATCTCCATTTTCAAAATAAAAGATTCCTTTTCCTTCATATTTATCTTCTTTATATTCACCATCATATTTTTCTCCATTATTGAAATATATTATTCCTTTTCTTTCTTTTTTATCATTTTTCCATTCATCATCATATTTATCTCCTTCACTATAATAATATATTCCTTTTCCTTCTTTTAAATCATTTTTAAATTCACCAAAATATTTTTCTCCATCATTACAAAATAACACTCCTTTACCTTCTTTTTTATCATTTTTAAATTCACCAATATATTTATTTTCATCATCATAATTTTTTATTATAACTCTAATTTTTTTATAAAATATTTTTTACTTGTTTTCAGAATTTGAATCTTTTTTTATAATATTTGTATAATATACTAATAAAATAATATCAATTTCTAATCTTTCATTTGGTTCTACTTTTAATAAATTTTTTCAAATTTAATAAATAATTTGAATAATTTGAATTTACAAATTCAAAATATTTCCCATTCTTTATATTATTTAAAGTCTTTTCATTATTTTCATCAATAAAAGGATGTTTTAATTGAGTTAATTCATATAAAATAATTCCTAAATCCCAATTATCACTTTTATAATCATAATCTTCTTCTTTAATTCTTTCTGGACTTAAATAAATTGAAGTTTCTATATCATATATATTTTCAATAAGTGAAAAATCTCCTATTTTAATATGATTGTCCTTTGTTAAAAAAATATTTGATGGATTTAAATTTCTATGAATCATATTTATAGAATGAAGATATTGAGTTGCTTCACATATTTCAATAAACCAATCTAATATTTGTTTTTCTTCAAATGATTTATTGCTTTGTTCTTTTATCTATTTTGATAAATTACTATCTAAATATTCTTTTATAATAAAAGCATAATCAGATTTAAAATGAAATTCTATACAATTTATTATATTAGAATGAGTTATTTGTGATAAAATTTCTCCTAATTGGGATATTGTTTCTTTTTCTTCTTTTTCATCATAATATGATAAATTAATTTTTTTGATTATTACTTTTTGTTTATCATCTTTTTTTTCTGCTAGATAAATATATTTAAGATGTTTTGAATCTAATATTTTTATTTCTTTATATTTTTCTGAAAGGAAAGAATTTCCATCAAATTCATTCATTTTAATATATTTATTAATAATTTTATTATAATATTTATAATATTTTTATAAATTATTTTTCATTTTTTAAAGCTTAATGAATTTTAAATTTTCTTAAAAAAATTAAATACATAATTTTTCTTTCAAAAAGAATTGTAATTATATATATTTATTAATAATGTTGTTAGAAATCACTTCTATAAAAAATTGGGAGATTTAAAATTGAAATAAACAGAAAGATAGAGAATTATTTTCTAAAAAAATAATATTAAATCATTAAAAGAATATTAAGTTTTAAAAGAATTAATAATTATTTTGCATTACCTTTATTAATCTAATTACAATATAAGTCAAATAAATATTTTACCATATTTGGAAGATAATTAATTTAATAATAAAGGAAATACTATTTATTAAGACTCCATAAAATTTATTTTATCTTTTTTATATTATAGTAATTTCAAATAATAATGAAATATTATAAAAATTTAAATATAATTAATTGTATTAAACAACTTAAATTTATATAATATAAAATTTAGAATAATTTAATTCAAATATATATTGTAGATTATATATATACTTATATTAAACACTAATTAAATTTAATTAAAAAATTAAAAACTTTAAAATTTATAAAATAATTATCAAAATATGTCTAATTTTTCAATAGATTTTATTTCTCCTGAAATTACACTCTTTTATCGTGGAAAAGAAAACCATTCATCTTTTTTTTCAAAGATATTATCATGTATTATATTATCAATAATAATTTCTTTAATAATATTTTTATCTTTAGATTTTATTTTAAAATTAAATCCAAACATATTTGAATATAGCACATATATAAATAATATAATTTCCATATCTTTTAATAAATCAGGATTATTTCATTTTGTAAATATTTATTCATTAAATTCATCATTTTTAGATTATAGAGCATTTCAAATTATAGGAGTTGAAGTAAATGATAAATTTTTTTCTTCAAAAAATGGAAATATAACAGAATTTAATCATTGGATTTATTATAAATGTAATAATAATGAAATAGGAGGATTTAAAGAAAAAATAAATGGTTTTAGAGAATATTATAATAATTATTCTTTTTGTATTGAAAAAATGTATAATTTAGAATTAAATAGAACTGTAAATAAAGAAGAAAAAGAATTTAGATATCCTTTAATAACAAATGGAAGTTCATATAGTGGAGGTAATGTATATGGAATTTATATAATGAAATGTCAAAATAATTCTTTAAATAAACATTGTTATAATAATGAAAAAATTAATGAATATTTTAATTATTTATATTTTTATTCTATTTGTTTTATTGATAATTATGTTTCAATAAATAATTTTAATAAACCATTTACTCCTTTTATACATTTAATATCAAGTTCATTTAATAAAAATAGTTTTAATTATAATCATTTAAATTTTCATCAACTTCAAATGAATACATATACTGGAATAATATTTGAAAAAAAAACAATTCATACTTCTCATATTTTTTATCATAATGAACAAATTACTATCAATGATATTAATCAATATATTTTAGGTAATTTTTATTTTTGGATGCAAAATAAAGAAGATATATACCATAGAACTTATAAAAAATTACCAGATATTTCAGGAAATATTATTGGAATAATTGAAGTTATTATGTTAATTGTAAAATTAGTTAATTATATTTTATTTAATGAATTTAAAGTACTTAAAGATTTTAATTTTGAATTATCTCAAAATTTCAATTTTAATGAAAAAGGAAATTTATTTTCATTTAATACTTATCGACAAAAAAATACATCAAATTTTAATTCAAGATTATCAAAAAGTAAATATTCAAAAAAAGATATAAGTAGTATAAATAATTTTATAAATAAATCTCATCCAGTTAGATTAAATCTTAATGAATCAAATTATACAAAAAATATTATTTCAAAATATAAAACTTTAAGTCAGGGTGAATATTTTTTAGGATTAATACACATAAAAAAAAATCGTTATGTTAAATTATTACAAAAACAAAGAGAAAACATCATAAGTGAAGAAAATATGATTAAAAATTATTTTTTTTATAAAAATTTACAAAAAATTATTGGGAATAAAAAATTTAATGTAATGTTAAATTTTCTTAAAAATGATGATTATTTTCAAAATTGATTTTTATTATTATTTTTATCTCAAAAAATAAATATTTTTATTATAATATTTTAAATAGAATATAATAAATAATTTAGATAAAACTATTTATAAAAATATTAGATTAAAATTATCTGTAATATTTATTATATTATTATAAATTAAAAAAAAAAAATCTTTATAAAAAAATAATTGTTCTATATTTATTATATAAATTTTTTTAATATTCATATATTAATATATTTCTTTTAAATTCCCTTTAAATAAATCAAAATAATATCAAATAAAAATTAATTGATATTTTATCTATTTTTTAAATAAATATTTCCTATATCATAACTTTTAATAAATATTAAACATACATATTTAAATTTTTTTTTATATAAACCAATTTAAAATTGATAAATAAAACCAAAGAGAAAAAAAAATAAAAATGAAAAATAAATCATAATTTCATTCCTTATCACAAACATTTCCATTTTCATCATACATAATAGCTTTACCAACTTCAATTCCATTTTCCCAAACACCTTCTAATTTCTTTCCATTAATAAAATAATAAATTCCTTTACCATCTCTTTTATCTTCTTTAAAAAACCCATCAAATTTATTACCACTTTTATAATAATAAATTCCTTTACCATCTTTTTTCCCATTTTTCCATTCACCATCATATTTATCACCACTATTATAATAATAAATCCCAATACCATCTTTTAAATCATTTTTCCATTCACCATCATATTTATCACCATTATTATAATAATAAATACCTTTACCTTCAGTTTTACCATTTTTCCAATTACCTTCAAATTTATCACCATCATTCCAATACATAATTCCTTTACCTTCTTTTAAATCATTTCTCCATTCACCATCATATTTATCACCATTATTATAATAATATATACCTTTACCATCAACTTTACCATTTTTCCATTCACCATCATATTTATTTCCACTATTATAATAATATATTCCTTTTCCTTCTTCTTTTCCATCTTTCCATTCACCATCATATTTATCTCCATTATTATAATACATTATTCCTCTTCCTTCTTTTAAACCATTTATAAATTCACCATCATATTTATCTCCTTCTTTGTAATACATTATTCCTTTTCCTTCAAATTTATCATTTTTAAAATCACCATCATATTTTTCTCCATCTTTATAATACATTATTCCTTTTCCTTCTATTTTTCCTTTTATCCATTCTCCTGAATATTTGTTTCCATTGTTAAAATACATTATTCCTTTACCATCCATTTTTCCATTTTTCCATTCACCATCATATTTTTTACCATCATTTGATATAAATATTCCTTTTCCTTCAAATTTTTTGTTTTCCCATTCACCTATATATTTTCCATTTTTGTATTCTTTTAATTTTACTCTAAAAAATTTTTTATTTAATTTTTATATTCTTACTTTCTTTTTGAGTGTGAATCTCTTTTAATAAGTATTGTATATGATTCTAATAATATTTTATTTATTTCTGGTCTTTTATTTGGATCTAAAATAAATAATGATTTTATTAAATTTAATAATCTAGCTGAATAATTTATATTTATAAATTCAAGTAAATCTACTTTTTCTATATTTTCTTTAATTGTTTCAATATTTATTTCTTCATCAAAGAAAGGATGACATAATTGAGTTAATTCATATAATATTATTCCTAAATTCCAAATATCAGTTTTATTATTACATTCTTCTCCTTTTATTTTTTCTGGACTTAAATAAACATTTGATTCTGTGTCTTCTTTTTGTGAATTTATTAATTTTTCAATTCCAAAATTTCCTAATTTTATTTTATTATTTTTTGTTATATAAATATTATTTAATCTTAAATCTTTATGTTTAATATTATTTTCATGAATAAATTTTAATCCTTCACATATATCAATAATCCATTCAATTATATCTTTTTCATCAAATGTTTCGTTTTTATCTTTTTGTTTTTGTATTTTATTTGATAAATTTCCATTTTCTGCATATTCTGTAATAATATATGCTTTTTTATTTTCTATAAAAAATTCAAATAAATTTATTATATTAGTATTATGAAATTCAGTTAAACTCATTCCTTCTTGAGATATTATTAATTTTTCATTTTCTTTTAAATTTTCTAAATTTATTTCTTTTATAATAACTTTTTCATTATCTTTTATTCTTTCAGCTAAATACACTAGTTTTATTTTATCATTTTTTAATATTTTTATTTGATTATATTTAGTTTTTAGGAATTGATTTTGATTTAAGTTTTCCATAATTTTTTTTAATTAATAATTTATATTTTTATTTATACTTTGTTATCAATTTTTTATTAATACAATAAATAAAAAAAAATAAATTAATAAATGTAGAAATTAAATCATTAATAATAAAATATCAATAAACTATTCATCAATAATTGAAAAAGTTTTGGAAAGAAAATAATTGTTTAAATATTTATTAATATATTTCTTTCAAATTTCAATTTACCCCTCAAAATGATATTATAAAGTATATAATTTGTTCATATTTTTAATTTTTAATTTTCTATATTTTGCTTAATATTAAAAATTGATCCCATAGTCCAATTATCTTTCTTAGTATATTAAAATTGTTTTTAAAACATCTATTTAACTATTAAATAAATGTTTAATTAAAAAATGTTTTATACATTCTTTATAAAAATAAGAAAGTGGTATTACATCATTAAAAATATAAATGTTTGAATTTTAATTTAAATTTATTTAAAATGGATAATAAAACGAATGAAAAATCATCATCGTTATTAAATGAAGATTCAAAATCTAATCACAAATTTGAATTAAAAAAAGAATTATTGTATTTTAAAAATGATTTATTAAAAGACTTTAATGTAATAGAATCAAATATAAATGAGAAATACTCAGATTCAATAAATGATTTAAATCTAAGATTAAATGATTATGATAAAAAAATTACAATGTTAAACAAAAAATTATCCGATTTAACAAATACAATTATATTTGAGAAAACAGTAAAAGATAAAATTGAACAATTAAATCAATTTAAAGAAAATATAAATGGAAAAATTGTAAAACATGAAATAAAATTAAATCTGACATATAATGAATTACAAAATTCAATATCAAAATATGATAAATTATTTGGAGATTCAGTAATTTACACAGGTATAATTGGAAAATCATGTAAATTTCAAAATTTTCATGAATTTATTGATTATGTTTTACAACAAATTAGTAGTTTAAATAGTTATAAGGAAAAAAGTTCAATAAACTTTAATTTATATAAAGAAAAATTAGAAACTTTAATTAATAGTTTAAAATTACAAATTACTAATATTACATCTACATTAACTGAATTCACAACTCAAAATGTTAATAATTGTGAAAATAGAATGAAAAATGAAATTAATATTTATAATGATAAATTAAATGAAATTAAATTACAAAATAAGAACTATCATGATGATTTAGATAAAAAATATAATAATTTAATGATTGATTGGGAAAAATTATTAGAAATTAAAAAAGAAATGTATTCAAAATTTGATTTAGATGTTGAAGAATTTAAAAATGAAAATAATAAATTAAAACAAAAATTAGAAGAAAATAAATCTGAATTTGATTTAATTAAAGATAGATTTACTAAATTAAGTGAATTTATTAAAGATGTTAGATTTAGAAAAAATATTGGACAAGAAG
>JAEEGL010153822.1_pt1 | contig 11066 bp, 8 predicted proteins | sample 9134231 | NCBI WGS metagenome assembly JAEEGL01 (sample SAMN16246548, study PRJNA631951) | gut metagenome | biome: gut microbiome; feature: rumen; material: fiber-attached | host: Bos | place: Iran: Karaj | collected 2018-10
CCCATCGCATAATAAGCCAGACCCAAACCAAGCTTATGGTCACGCGCTTTTGCGTCTTCGTACATCTTTTCCGCTTCTTGCAATCCCATCGTTGTAGAACCGTCATAGACATAGGTGTTCACCAATAGTCCCCAGACCTCGTAGAGCATGTTCCACTCGCCGTGCTCACGCAGGAACTTAAGGTCGATGGGTGCGTAATGGAAAACGGAATCGTTGAGGTCATTGTTGTAGAAGAGAACGATTCTTTCAGTACGGGCGTTGACTTCATGCTCCAGATTGCCTTGAAGGTGTGCCTCGTTCAGATAATCATAGAGGCATTCCCATTGCAAATTGAAGTCTTCTGTTTCCTGGCTGAACCGGAATATTTTTCCATAAAGATTGATGCGCTTCTCGCCGACATTACTGGATAGGTTTTCTCTGTAGATTTTGATGGAATCCACATAACTCTCCACAGGGTCTGCGTAGAGTAAGGCGGAGGTCATCAGACAAGCCAGGAATACTATAATTCGGTTTGGGCTCATGCGTTGCGCGCGTACTATTTGGCTGCAAAAATACACATTTTTTTTAAATTAAGCAAAAGATATGGTGAAAAACTCAAAAAAAACTTAGTGGAAATGCCGTTTATTTCGAAATTATTGCTTACCTTTGCACCACTTTTAAATAGGGAGCGCGATGTTGATAACGAAATATCTGACTATCTTTGGACGATACATCATGCTGATGGGTCGTACTTTTTCGCGTCCAGAACGGATGAGGATGTTCCTGAAGCAGTATGTGAAGGAGATGGCCCAGTTGGGTGTCAATTCCATCGGTATCGTGCTGCTGATATCTTTCTTCATCGGCGCTGTGATTTGTATCCAGATGAAGCTGAATATCCAGAGTCCCTGGATGCCGCGATGGGTGTCGGGCTATACTACCCGAGAAATCCTGTTGCTGGAGTTCTCCAGTTCTATCATGTGTCTGATCCTGGCGGGAAAGGTGGGCTCGAATATCGCCTCTGAGCTAGGTACGATGCGTGTGACGCAACAGATTGATGCTCTGGAGATTATGGGTGTAAACTCGGCCTCGTATCTCATTCTGCCGAAGATTATGGGTATGTTGACCATCATGCCTTGTCTGGTGGTATTCTCTTCTGCCACAGGTATCCTGGGTGCTTACGCAACGGCCTATATCGGACATGTGTTGCCGCCAGATGACCTGACGTTGGGCTTACAGCATGATTTCAAGCCCTGGTTCATGTGGATGTCGATCATCAAGAGCCAGTTCTTCGCGTTCATCATCTCCAGTGTGCCCTCTTTCTGCGGCTATACCGTCGAAGGTGGTTCCGTGAATGTGGGTAAGGCCTCTACCGATGCCGTCGTAACCTCGAGTGTGCTGATCTTGTTCAGTGATGTGTTCTTAACGCAGTTGTTGTCATGATAGAGGTTAGGAACTTATTTAAGAGCTTTGAGGGCAAGGAAGTGCTGAAGGACATCAGTACGGTGTTCGAGGACGGTAAGACGAATCTGATTATCGGCCAGAGCGGATCCGGTAAGACGGTGCTGATGAAAAACCTCGTGGGACTGTTGGATCCCACCAGCGGACAGGTGCTTTACGACGGTCGTGACTTTGTCCATATGTCCAAGACAGAGAAGGTGATGATGCGTCGTGAGATGGGTATGATCTTCCAGAGTGCGGCCCTCTTCGACTCGTTGACGGTGCTGGAGAACGTGATGTTCCCCTTGGATATGTTCTCGGCGATGACGTTGAGAGAACGTACCAAACGGGCGATGGATTGTCTGGATCGCGTGAATCTTCATGGGGCAGAGGAGAAGTTTCCTGGTGAGATCTCAGGTGGTATGCAGAAACGTGTGGCTATTGCCCGTGCCATTGCCCTGAATCCGAAATACCTCTTCTGTGACGAGCCGAACTCAGGTCTTGATCCGAAAACCTCACTTGTCATCGATGACCTGTTGCAGAGTATCACTAAGGAATTTAATATGACCACCATCATCAATACCCACGACATGAACTCTGTGATGGGTATTGGCGAGAATATCATCTTTATCTATGAAGGCAGCAAGGAATGGCAAGGTGTGAGCAGTCAGATTATGGGTTCCACCAACGAACGGCTGACGGACTTCATCTTCGCCAGCGACTTGTTGAAAGATATGCGTAGGATGGTGATAGACAATGGATTACATATCAAGAAATAGAATACGACAATGGCGGAAGAAAGCATAGTACTGCGTACGGAAGGTCTGGTTAAACGTTACGGTAAACGTACGGTGGTCAACGATGTGAGCTTTGATGTAAAACAAGGTGAGATCGTCGGACTGCTGGGGCCTAACGGTGCCGGTAAAACCACCTCGTTCTATATGACAACGGGTTTGGTCGTACCTAATGGCGGACATATCTACCTTGGAGACGAGGAGGTGACGAACTATCCGGTGTATAAACGTGCCCGTGCCGGTATCGGCTATCTGGCACAGGAGGCTTCCGTTTTCCGTAAGATGACTGTCGAAGACAATATCCTCTCAGTCCTGGAGATGACGGGTCAGCCCCGTGATTCCCAGTTGGAGATGCTTGAGACGCTGATCAAGGAGTTCCGTCTGGAGAAGGTGCGTAAGAATACCGGTGACCGTCTCTCGGGAGGTGAGCGACGCAGGACGGAGATTGCACGTTGCCTGGCTATCAAACCGAAGTTTGTTATGCTCGACGAGCCCTTTGCTGGTGTCGACCCCATTGCAGTGGAGGATATCCAGCAGATTGTGTATAAGCTGAAGTATCTCAACATCGGCATCCTCATTACCGACCATAACGTCGATGAGACACTGGCTATCACTGATCGTGCTTACCTGTTGTTTGAAGGCCGTATCCTGTTCCAGGGTACTCCTGAGGAACTTGCCGCCAACGAGATTGTTCGCCAGAAATACCTCACGGAGTCGTTTGAGCTCAGAAAGAAGGACTTTCAGAAGATAGAAGGAAATCGGGAGGTCAGAGAGGAAGAAGAGAGCTGAGATAAAAGGAGTTAACTCCAAACTCAAACGTTAAAAAATCACAAGTGGAAGCAAATTCTTGCTTTCCGCTCTTCTTTTCTCACTTTTTTGTTGTACTTTTGCACCCCAAAAATCGCACGTATAATAATAAGGTATAAGAAAAAGATGAAAATTTCGTTTGATTGCGCCGATAAAATCAATGGTCTGTTGACGATGACCATTGAGCAGGCAGACTACCAGGAGAAGGTAGAGAAGACATTGAAGGACTATCGTAAGAAAGCACAGGTGCCTGGTTTCCGTCCAGGACAGGTTCCTATGGGACTGATTAAGAGACAATATGGCACAGCAGTGAAGGTTGACGAGGTCAACAAGTTGCTGGGCGAGAAGCTCTATGAGTATATCCGTGAGAACAAGATCCAGATGCTGGGTGAGCCTCTGCCCAATACAGAGAAGCAGATTCCTCAGGATTTCGAGAAGGACGCTGACCTTACTTTTGTCTTTGACATCGCCGTAGCTCCTGAGTTTGAGGTGAGCCTGACGGGCAGAGATAAGGTTGACTATTATACCATCACCGTTGACGACAAACTCATTGATCAGCAGGTGCAGATGTATGCCTCTCAGGCAGGTGAGTTCGTCAAGGCTGAGGTGTTCAGTGGCAATGATACCCTGACAGGTGACCTGCGTCAGCTCGACAAGAAAGGTAACACCATAGAGGGTGGTATCACCACAGAGAGTGGTATGATTATGCCGGCCTATATCAAGGAAGAGTCTCAGAAGAAACTCTTCGATGGTGCCAAGGCTGGTGATATCATCACCTTTAACCCCAAGAAAGCTTATCCTGACAACGATGCAGAGGTGGCAGCCCTGCTGAAGGTCGACAAGGAACTTGTGAAGGATCTGGATTCAGACTTCAGTTTCCAGATTACTGAGATCCGTCATTACCAGCCTGCAGAGGTCAATCAGGCTCTCTTCGACAAGGTGTTTGGTGAAGGTGCTGTAAGTGACGAGAAGGCATTCCGTGAAAAGATCGCTGAGCAGCTGAAGGCCCAGTTCGCAGGTAGCAGCGACTATAAGTTTATGTTGGATGTCCGCGCTCATCTGGAGAAGAAGGTGGGTAAGCTGGAGTTCCCCGAGGCTCTGCTGAAGCGTGTCATGCTGCAGAACAACCAGGATAAGGGTGCTGAGTTTGTCGAGAAAAACTTCGAAGGAAGCATCCAGGAGTTGAAGTGGCATCTTATCAAGGAAAAGATTGTGACGGCCCATGAAATTAAGGTCGAGGAGGCTGACATCAAGAATGTGGCTAAGGAAGCTATCCGCGCCCAGTTCGCTCAGTACGGTATGAGCAACGTTCCCGATGATGTACTGGAGAACTATGCTGCTGAGCAGTTGAAAAAGCGTGAGAATATCGATAATTTCGTTGACCGTGCCGTCGATCTGAAGTTGACAGAGACACTCAAAACTGTAGTGAAACTGAATGAAAAATCAGTCACTTTGGATGAGTTTAATAAGCTGATGGAGGGAAAATAAGTTTTTTTACGAAAAAATAACTCCATTTTTTTGAGTATTATCGACTTTTTTATTATCTTTGTGTCCCAATCACGAGATATAAAAAAGTCGATAAGCTTTTTATTAAAGAGAAATGATAATGATAAAGGACGATTTTAGGAAATATGCTACGAAGCATTTAGGACTGGACGGTCTGGCTCTGGACGATGTGATGAAGGCTCAGGCCCAGTATTTGAATCCGTATATTTTGGAGGAGCGTCAGTTGAATGTGACGCAGATGGATGTTTTTTCACGCCTGATGATGGACCGCATCATCTTTTTGGGTACTCAGATTGATGACTATACGGCCAACACGCTGCAGGCTCAGTTGTTGTATCTGGACTCGGTGGACTCGGGTAAGGATATCTCCATCTATATCAACTCACCTGGCGGTAGCGTGACGGCTGGTCTCGGCATCTATGATACGATGCAGTTTATCTCCAGCGACGTCGCTACAATCTGTACCGGTATGGCAGCCTCGATGGGTGCTGTGCTGTTGGTGGCTGGACAGGAGGGTAAACGTTCTGCTCTGCCACACAGTCGGGTGATGATTCACCAGCCTCTGGGCGGTGTACAAGGTCAGGCTTCGGACATCGAGATTGAAGCGAAGGAGATCTTGAAGTTCAAGAAGGAACTTTATACCATCATCTCTGAACATTCTCATACACCATACGAGAAGGTCTATGCTGACTCTGACCGCAACTACTGGATGACGGCTGAGGAGGCCAAGGCGTATGGGATGATTGATAACGTGCTGAGTAGAAAGGATAAATGATAAATCGATGGTGAAGAAAGCATGTAGTTTCTGCGGAAGGACGGATAAAGAAGTTAAGCTGTTGATCACAGGACTCAATGGCTATATCTGTGAAGACTGTACGCAACAGGCGTATCATATTCTTCAGGAGCAGGACTGGCTGAAGACAGAAAAACAGGATGCCCGTCAGAAGTTCAAGGCTAAGAAAGTGCCTAAACCCCACGAAATTAAGGAGTATCTGGATCAGTATGTGATTGGACAGGATCAGGCAAAGCGCTTTCTGTCTGTAGCTGTGTACAATCACTACAAGCGGCTACAGCAGACCGATGATAAAGACGATGTGGAAATCGAGAAGAGTAACATCATCATGGTTGGCTCTACTGGAACAGGAAAGACGTTGATGGCCAGAACGATAGCTCGCATGCTCGACGTGCCGTTTACGATTGTCGACGCTACGGTGTTTACTGAAGCCGGTTATGTGGGCGAGGACGTGGAGAGTATCTTGACGAGACTGCTGCAGGTGGCTGATTATAAAAAGGAGGCCGCAGAGCGTGGTATCGTGTTTATCGATGAAATTGATAAATTGGCCCGAAAGTCAGACAATGCCTCAATTACTCGTGATGTGAGTGGTGAAGGTGTCCAGCAGGGTCTGCTGAAACTGTTGGAAGGTACGGATGTGAATGTGCCGCCGAAGGGTGGACGTAAACATCCGGATCAGGAGTATATTCAGGTTGACACCCGTAATATTCTCTTTATCTGTGGTGGTGCCTTCGATGGTATTGAGCGTAAGATTGCCCAGCGGTTGAATACCCATGTGGTGGGTTATAACTCCGTGCAGAATGTCGCTAAAATTGATAAAGAAAATATGATGCAATATATATTGCCTCAGGATCTGAAATCCTACGGACTCATCCCAGAGCTGATAGGTCGTCTGCCGGTGTTGACCTACCTGAATCCTTTGGACCGTGAGGCCTTAGAGCGTATTCTGACGGAACCTAAGAATTCGATTGTAAGACAGTATGTAAAGCTGTTTAAGATGGATGGTATCGATTTGACTTTCACGCCTGAGGCCCTACAGGTGATTGTCGACAAAGCCATGGAGTATAAGTTGGGTGCCCGTGGACTGCGTTCTATTGTGGAGAGTATCATGATGGATGCTATGTTTGATGTGCCGTCTGGAAAAGTAAGAAAGTTTGAAGTGACGGCAGACTATGCGAAGAGACAATTGGAGAAGTCGAATTTAGCAGCGTAGACAAATAGATATTTAGACAAATATAAGGAGGAGGAAGATGACAGAGAATATCAATCTGACAGCGGCACTGAAGAAGTACTTTGGATTTGATAAATTTAAGGGAGATCAGGAGAAAATCATCAGGAACCTGCTGGATGGTAAGGATACGTTTGTACTGATGCCGACGGGAGGCGGAAAGTCGTTGTGTTACCAGTTGCCTTCACTTTTGATGGAAGGTACGGCCATCGTGATATCACCGCTGATTGCATTGATGAAGAACCAGGTGGACTTCATCACTCAGTTGAGTGAGCACGAGGGTACGGCGCATTATCTGAACTCGTCGTTGAACAAGGCAGCGATAGATCAGGTGAAGGCCGACATCATGGCTGGACATACGAAGTTGCTCTATGTGGCACCGGAATCCCTGACGAAGGAGGAAAATGTGGAGTTCCTGAAGTCGGTGAAAATTTCTTTCTACGCCGTTGATGAAGCCCATTGTATCTCGGAATGGGGTCATGACTTTCGTCCAGAATACCGTAGGATTCGTCCTATTGTGAACGAGATCGGTGCGGCACCGATTATCGCCTTGACAGCTACCGCAACGGATAAGGTGCGGAGTGATATCAAAAAGAATTTGGGTATCATTGATGCGACTGAGTTCAAGAGTTCGTTCAACCGTCCCAACCTCTATTATGAGGTGCGTCCCAAAACAAAGGATGTGGATAAGGATATTATCCGGTTTATCAAACAGCACCCAGGAAAGAGTGGTATCATTTATTGTCTGTCACGAAAGAAGGTGGAGGAGTTGGCGGCAATTCTGAGAGCCAACGACATCAAAGCTCAGGCTTATCATGCAGGTCTGGATTCGGCCACGAGGACGCAGACGCAGGATGCCTTCCTGATGGAGGATATCGACGTGATAGTGGCTACGATAGCTTTCGGTATGGGTATTGACAAACCGGATGTGAGGTTTGTGATCCATTATGATATCCCGAAGTCGTTGGAAGGCTATTATCAGGAGACGGGTCGTGCCGGTCGTGATGGGGGCGAGGGTATCTGTCTGGCCTTCTATTCGAGTAAGGATCTGGATAAACTGGAGAAATTCATGGAAGGCAAACCTGTTGCCGAGCAAGATATTGGACGACAACTGCTGGTTGAAACGGCTGCATACGCTGAGACAAGTGTCTGTCGAAGGAAGATGCTGTTGCATTATTTCGGTGAGACTTATGAGAAGGATAACTGTGGCAACTGTGACAACTGTTTGCATCCGAAGGAGAAGATAGAGGCTAAAGAGCAGTTGGCTACTGTACTGAAGGCAATTATGGCCATCAAGGAAAATTTCCGGAGCGACTATGTGATCGACTTTGTGACGGGTAAGGAAACGGATGAGATTATCGCCCATAAGCATGACGAGTTTGAGGATTTTGGTGCTGGTGCTGATGACGATGAGAAGGTATGGAATCCTGTGATCCGTCAGGCTCTGATTGCTGGCTATCTGAAAAAAGATGTGGAGAACTACGGTCTGCTGAAGGTTACCTCGGCAGGTAAGAAGTTCTTGAAATCGCCGAAGTCATTTATGATCGTGAAGGATGCGGAGTTCAGTGACGATGAGGGAGGTGGTATGGAGCCCGAGGGTGGTTTGGTGGCTTTGGATCCAGTGCTGAGCGGGATGCTGCGAGACCTCAGGAAAAAGGTGGCGAAACGGATGGAACGTCCACCGTATGTCATCTTCCAAGATGTGAGTATCGACCAGATGGCTACGGATTATCCTATTACTCTCGAGGAGTTGAAGAACATTCAGGGTGTGGGCGAAGGTAAGGTGAAACAACCATACGCCAAGGAGTTCACAGACCTGATTAAGAAATACTGCGAGGAGAACGAGATAGAGCGTCAGGTTGACCTGCGGGTGCGTACTGTCGCTAAGAAATCGATGTTAAAAGTGAAGATCATTCAGAGCATTGACCGTCAGGTCGCCCTCGACGATATTGCTAATGCCCAGGGTATTGACTTCGATGAGCTGCTGGATGAGATTGAGGCTATCGTGTATAGCGGAACCAAACTGAACATCGACTATTTCCTTGAAGAGGAGATGGACGAGGATCATATCGATGATATCTACGACTACTTCGCTGAATCGGAGACTGACCGTTTGAGTGAGGCCGTCGACGAATTAGGCGGTGATTATACGGAGGAAGAGATTAGGCTTGTGAGGATTAAGTTTATCTCGGAAATGGCGAATTAGACTGTAGCTGAAAGACTATAGTAGATGATAGAATTGAAATTGAAAATAATATATTATGGCTTCATTTATTGACGACAAGATTGTGATGGACGGACTGACGTTTGATGACGTCCTGTTGATTCCGGCTTATTCGGAAGTACTGCCGAAGACGGTAGAGTTGAAAACAAAGTTTTCAAGGAATATCGAGTTGAATGTTCCGTTTGTGACTGCTGCCATGGATACCGTGACGGAGTCGCAGATGGCTATTGCCATTGCCCGTGAAGGTGGTATTGGTGTGATTCATAAGAATATGTCGATAGAGGAACAGGCCCGTCAGGTGGCCATCGTGAAACGTGCCGAGAATGGTATGATTTACGATCCTGTGACTATCCCGTTGGGTTCTACCGTAGCACAAGCACTCGACATCATGGCCGAGTATCATATCGGTGGTATTCCTGTGGTGGATGATGACAAGCGTCTGGTGGGTATCGTCACTAACCGCGATTTGAGGTTTGAGCGTCAGTTGGACCGTCCTGTTGACGAGATTATGTCGAAGGATCACTTGGTAACTACGCATCAGCAGACTGATCTGATGGCAGCTGCAGAGATTCTCCAGAAGAACAAAATTGAGAAGTTGCCTGTGGTCGATAAAGATAATCATCTGGTAGGTCTGATTACCTATAAGGACATCACTAAGGCCAAAGACAAGCCGATGGCTTGTAAGGACGATAAGGGTCGTTTGCGTGTGGCTGCTGGTGTCGGTGTGACCATTGATACATTGGATCGTATGCAGGCCCTGGTGGATGCCGGTGCTGACGCTATCGTTATTGATACGGCACACGGCCATTCGAAGTCAGTGATCGAGAAGCTGGTAGAGGCCAAGAAGTGCTTCCCTAATATAGATATCGTCGTCGGTAATGTTGCCACAGGTGAGGCTGCCAAGATGTTGGTAGACAATGGCGCAGATGCCGTGAAGGTGGGTATCGGTCCTGGTTCAATCTGTACGACACGTGTCGTTGCTGGCGTCGGTGTTCCCCAGCTGAGTGCCGTCTATGATGTCTACAGTGCCCTGAAGGGAACGGGTGTACCTTTGATCGCCGATGGCGGTCTGCGTTATTCTGGAGATATCGTCAAGGCCCTCGCTGCTGGTGGTAGCTGTGTGATGATCGGTTCTCTGGTAGCCGGTACCGAGGAGAGTCCTGGTGATACGATCATCTATAATGGTCGTAAGTTTAAGAGCTATCGTGGCATGGGTTCTCTGGAGGCCATGGAACAGAAGCATGGTTCCAAGGACCGTTATTTCCAGGGCGATACGAAGGAAGCCAAGAAACTGGTGCCGGAGGGTATTGCCGGACGTGTACCTTATAAGGGAACGGTTCAGGAGGTGATTTATCAGATGGTTGGTGGTCTGCGTTCTGGTATGGGATACTGTGGTGCAGCTACCATTGAGAAACTTCATGAGGCCAAGTTTACTCGTATCACCAATGCCGGTGTGAATGAGAGTCATCCGCATGATATCACGATCACCAGCGAGGCACCGAATTACAGTCGCCCGAATGATTGAGGAGTTATGAAGTTAAGACAAATGAAAAAGCATTTGATGTTTTTGACGCTGCTGTTTAGTAGTGTGGCAGCTGTTGCGCAGAAGAATGATCCGGTTATCATGACAGTAAACGGTGTCGATGTGCCCCGTTCTGAGTTTGAGTATTCATATAATAAGAATAATGCCGACGGTGTCATCGACAAGAAGACAGTCGAGGAGTATGTTGATCTGTTTATCAACTATAAGTTAAAGGTCGCCGCAGCTTTGGATGCCCGTCTGGATACGCTGACATCGTTTAAACAGGAGTTTGCGATGTATCGTGACCAGCAGGTCCGTCCTGCGATGGTGACTGATGCCGATGTGTTGAATGAAGCCCGTGAAATCTATGACAGAACCAAAGAGGCGATAGGTACGAAAGGACTGATTCTTCCTGCTCATATTCTAATCAGGGTCTCTTCGAATGCGTCACAGCAGGAGGAAGATAAGGCTCGTATTCGTATTGATTCCGTTTATCAGGCTCTTTTGGGTGGTGCTGACTTTGCAGAACTGGCTAAGAAAGTCTCTGACGACAGGGGGTCGGCTTCGAATGGAGGAGAACTCTCGTGGATAGGACCGAACCAGACGCTGAAGGAGTTTGAGGATGCTGCCTACGCCCTGCAGAAGGGAGAGATGAGTAAGCCCGTGTTGTCGCCGGTCGGATTCCATATCATTCAGATGAAGGATCGTAAACAGCTTGAACCGTTTGACTCGTTGAGGAATACGATTATCCGCGGTATCGAACAGCGTGGCATCCG
>JAEEGL010361403.1_pt1 | contig 11066 bp, 9 predicted proteins | sample 9134231 | NCBI WGS metagenome assembly JAEEGL01 (sample SAMN16246548, study PRJNA631951) | gut metagenome | biome: gut microbiome; feature: rumen; material: fiber-attached | host: Bos | place: Iran: Karaj | collected 2018-10
ACAGCGTTCGATACCATCTCACGCAGGAAAATCTCGTGGTCAGAGTAGAGAAATTTTTTGATGACGGGGAAGATGTTCTCAGTTGTAACCCCGATGTTACCTTTTTGCATATACCTTGTTATTTATATTTATATTCGTTTGCCGAGGTATCTGCAAATCTCGTGCCAAAAAATGCGTGCAGTCTCTTTATAATCCTTGCAAAAGTTGCTGGCAGCCCTCCATCACATCGCGCCAGGTAGCTTCGAAGTCGCCCGTGTACCATGGGTCCGCTACGTCGCCAGGACGGCGGGTGAAGTCCATCAGTAACGAGATTTTCCCCTCTGGGTCGTCACCGCAGATGCGACGCATATTGCGCAGGTTCCACCCGTCCATGCCGATAATCAAGTCAAAGCGGTCGTAGTCTGCACGCGTCATCTGACGGGCCGTCTTGCCTGCACAACCAATGCCGTGCTCAGCCAGTTTCCGACGGGCAGGGGGATAGACGGAGTTGCCAATCTCCTCCGTAGAGGTGGCAGCCGACTCAATATAAAACTCCCCCTCTCGACCAGCCTTAGCCACAAGGTCTTTCATCACAAACTCCGCCATCGGACTGCGACAGATATTCCCGTGGCAAACAAACAGAATCTTCTTCATTGCGGTATATTAACGTTGTCATCGCCTTTCCCTGCGACAGATGTTTGCAAAGATAAGAATAATTCTGCAGAAACAACAATTTCTTATTGAGAATTTTGGTTTTGCCCGTTAAAATTTGGTTTTTCGTTCGGTTTGCATTACCTTTGAAACTTCGTCTCGAAAATACTCACGTTCGAGAAAACTCAAAAATGTTTTGGTTTTCTTATCACTTATTTGTATCTTTGCAAACAAGATTAGAAAAGCGATGAGGAGCAACCGTCTGTTCTGCTATCTGTTGTTGATGGTTTTTATGACCATGGTACAGCATGCCGAGGCCCAACAGGGACTTCTGCAGCCTGCGGCTTTGAAGGCTGGTGACACGATAGCCATTGTGTCGCCGTCGAGTACGCCAGATTCGATGACGGTAGTAAAAGGTTGTCAGACTCTTCGGGAATGGGGTTACGTTCCTATAGTAGGACCCCATGCGCTGAGCAGTTATCACGTTTTTGCTGGTACGGCAGATGAACGGGCTGCCGACTTGTTATGGGCACTGAGGGACTCGACGGTCAAAGCGATTATGTGTAGTCGTGGGGGCGATGGTGCAGTTCAGCTGCTGAGTCGTATTCCCTTGAAGGAGTTTCGCAACCATCCCAAGTGGGTGATGGGATTCAGCGATGCGACAGTTCTGCATAGTGCAGAGGTCTCGGCTGGCGTGATGAGCATCCACTGTTCGATGTGCGACGGCATATCCGCCAAGGGTGAGCGCAGTGCTGTAAATCGTCTTCTGCAAAGATTGCTACAGGGTGAGTTCCCCACTTATCAGGTCCCTGCTCATCCGTTGAATCAGTATGGCGAGACAGTTGGTATTCTAGTAGGAGGAAATCTTTCCGTTATGTGTGGTCTGGCAGGTTCTGAGTACGACTTCCTGAATCGTGTCGATGAAGGGCTGATTCTTTTTTTTGAGGATATGGGCGAAGGCATATCGAAGGTCGATCGCATGCTCCACCAACTTGAAATCCGTGGTGTACTCTCACGTTTGAGAGGCATCATCGTGGGACATTTTTCCAAATACAAGAGCCCGGAAAATGGCTTTGCCGATATGTATGAGATGCTTCACGAGTATTTGCAGCAATACGATATTCCTATCTGTTACGATTTCCCCGTCGGTCATCACAGCGGTTTGAACTATCCTATGGTTGAAGGCTCAGTAGTTAAACTAAGTGTAGCTCCATCAGGAACTACCGTTTCTCCTTGTAAAAGTGACACACTTGAAGACCAAAAGTATGGCACTTGACGACCGAAAATCACTAACTTTACTGTATGATGAAAGCAATAGTAATAGGGGCCTCGTCTGGTATTGGACTGGAGGTGGCTAAACTTCTGATAGAAGAGGGCTGGACAGTAGGTGTCGCAGCAAGGCGTGTGGAACTGTTGCAAGGCATTGGAGCTACTGCTTTGGAACGGATAGACGTGACGGCGAATGAGGCTCCTGATGCGCTGCAGCGGCTTATCGAAAAGACGAGGGGCATGGACTTGTTCTTCTATGCCTCGGGCATTGGTAGGCAGAACCGCGAACTGAAGGAGGACATTGAACTGGCAACGATGCAGACTAACGGCGTGGGGTTCACAAGAATGATTGGTGAGGCATACAGATACTTTGTCAGTCATGGAGGGGGACACATAGCGGCTATTACATCTATTGCCGGAACAAAGGGACTGGGACCGGCTCCGTCTTATTCTGCCACAAAAGCCATGCAGAATGTCTATCTGCAGGCTCTCGAACAACAGGCAATGAGCCGAGGGCTGAACATTCGTTTTACGGACATTCGACCAGGCTTTGTGGATACGGCCTTACTTAGTGGCGACTTACATTACCCCATGATGCTGCAGCCTGGGGCGGTGGCAAAAGAGATAGTAAAAGCCATCAAACACAAGAGGCACATCTGCGTTATTGATTGGAAATACCGCATGATGACGGCTCTCTGGCGTAGGATCCCCAGATGGCTGTGGCGCAGATTTCGATTATAATCAGAAGAAAAAAAAGGACGGAGTGGGGGATATTCCAAACCGTCCTTATTACATTCTCAATGTTGAGATAGGATGTCGTGACAGGCTTAACAGAGCTTGCGGGCACCGTCGCCAATGACGACATCGTAGACCTTCGGCTCATGGCCATACTTCTCGTTGAAGCGCTTCTTAGCATCGACAATGAACTGGCGATAGAGGTCGTTACGAACCAGATTGATGGTGCAACCGCCAAAGCCTCCGCCCATGATGCGTGAACCGGTGACGCCATTCTCCTTGGCAATGTCGTTGAGGAAGTCCAGTTCCTCGCAGCTTACCTCGTAGTCCTTTGACAGACCTTCGTGCGTCTGGTACATCAGTTCGCCGACACGCTCGTAGTCACCCTCGTTGAGAGCCTCGCAGACGGCTAGTACACGGTCCTTCTCGCCCAATACGAACTTGGCACGACGATAGTCTTCCTCGCCGACTTCTGCCTTTACCTCCTCGAGCTGTTCCCATGTGCAGTCGCGCAGAGTCTCGAACTTTCCTTCGGGATGGTGCTTTGCGATATGCTTGACGACATTCTCGCAGGAGTTGCGGCGGTCATTGTAGGGAGAGCCAGCTAACTGGTGCTTGACAACGCTGTCGAGCAATACCAGGCGATAGCCGTCGGGCTTGAAGGGGAAGTATTCAAACTCGCGTGAGCGGCAGTCAAGACGCATCAGGCAGCCAGCCTTTCCGAATACGCTGGCAAACTGATCCATAATGCCACAGTTGACACCACAGTAGTTGTGCTCGGTAGCCTGACCGGCTAAAACCATATACCACAGGCTGACCTTATTTTCGCCAAACAGGTCGTTGAGACCACAGGCAAAGCAACTCTCCATAGCAGCGCTGCTGGACATGCCGGCACCCAAGGGAACGTCGCCTGAAAAAGCAATATTAAAACCTTTTACAGGAACACCCAATTTTCTCATTTCTAAGGCCATACCATAAATGTACCGTGCCCATGAAGTGCGAGGTCCTGCGGGGTCGTTCAGGTGGAAGTCCACACGGTCCTTGAGGTCAATGGCATAAGCCATCACGGTGTCTTCAGTGCCATTGATTCGCATTTCTGCCACCACGCCTTTATCTACAGCACCGGGGAACACAAAGCCACCGTTGTAGTCGGTATGCTCGCCGATGAGGTTAATTCGTCCAGGGGCTGCGTAGATATTTCCCGTCTTGCCGTCGAAGTGTTTGATGAAACGACTTCTTACTGATTCTATCTCTACCATAGTATTCTTTTTTATGGGGTTAATGGGTATAATGGGGTTAATGGGCATATTACTGCCTTACTCCGCAATGCCGAAGCGATAAATCGTCTTCTGCTTATACTGCTCTCCGGGGCGCAGTACCACTGAGGGGAAGTAGGGACGGTTGGGAGAGTCGGGGAAGTGCTGCGCTTCCAGACAAACTGCCGAGCGATAGGGGAATGTGCAACCATTAGCTCCTTTGTAACCGTTGGCAAAGTTAGCGGTATAGAGCTGCAGACCAGGCTCCGTGGTGAAGCACTCCAGCGTGCGTCCGCTCTTTGGGTCGGCAATGCGGGCAGCAAATGACAGCTCGCCCTCTTCCTGCTTGTTCAGGACGTAGTTGTGGTCAAAGCCCTGGCCGAACTTAATCTGTTCGTTGTCGGCATTGATATCCATACCGAAAGCCTTGGGAGTGCGGAAATCGAACGGTGTTCCTTCCACCTTGAGAATCTCGCCTGTGGGAATGGCTGTGGCATCGATAGGCAGATAGAAATCGGCATTGATTTCGCAGAGCACATCATCGATTGAGGGTGAGGGATCTGCGGTGCCTGCCAGACAGAAGAAGGCGTGATGCGTCAGATTGACGATAGTCTTCTTGTTGGTAGTAGCCAGATACTCGATAACCAGCTCGTTCTGGTCGGTGAAGGTATATTCAACCGTTACGTCCAGCTCACCGGTGAAGCCTTCCTCGCCATAAGACGATACACGGTGCAGGGCTAGTGAACGGGGGCCCATCTGACGGGCATCCCATACCTTGCAGTTGAAACCCTTATTGCCTCCGTGCAGATGGTTGGGACCATCGTTGGTGGCCAGCTGGTAATCCTTTCCGTTCAGTGTAAACTGACCTTTGCAGATGCGGTTGCCCCAGCGGCCTATCAATGTTGACAGGTAAGGTTCCTTGCCGCTCATGAGCTGTTCGATGCTGCCATGCCCCTGAATAACGTTGGCTACCTTGCCGTCCTTATCAGGCACCATGATAGCGCAGATAGCGCCACCGTAGTTACATACAGCGACCTCGAAGCCCTTGCGGTTCTTCAAAATGTAGAGATCGGTCTTTTTACCATTGATGGTGGTCTGGAAGTCCTTGCGATTCAGACCACAGAGATTTGTAGTTTCAGTTGTGTTAGCCATATTTGTGCTATTTGTTTGATATGTTTATTATTTATTCTTTCTCATTTTCAGGAAGTCGCCCACGACATAACTGCTGCCACCGATGAAGATGAGATCATTGCTGGAAGCAGCGACATAAGCAGCGTTGTAGGCTTCTTCTACGGTCGGGTAGGCGTTACCCTGCAAACCGTTCTTGGCGGCTTTTTCGCACAGCGTCTCTTCGTTGATGGCACGATGTGAGTCGGCCTTGGTGAAATAGTAGACTGCGTCGGTGGGCAGCAGTTCGAGAACACCGTCCACATCCTTGTCGTCCACCATTCCGAATACCATGTGAAGTTGTTTGCACCCGGTGTTACGCAGTTGCTGACTCAGATACTGCCAGCCTCCAACGTTGTGGCCAGTGTCACAGATGACCATCGGTGCATCTTGTATCAGTTGCCAGCGTCCCATGAGTCCGGTTTTCTCTGCTACATGGGCAATGGCTTCCTTTATTTCATGGGCTATCTTGTCATTTTTCGTCAGATATAGATAGCCTTTCCCTGCCAGCACCTCCAAGGCTTTGAGCACGGTGTTCATGTTGCGTTCCTGATAGATGCCTCCCAAGTCGCCTTTGAAATCACCCAGGTGTTTTGTGTGATAGGTCATGCCATCCTTTGACCAAGGGGCTGCATAACTCACTTCCGGTTCGTCTTGTGCAAAGATTAACGGACAGTTTGTCACCTTGGCCTTTGCCTGGAAAACAGGACGTGTCTCGTCGTTGGCCTCACCAATGACTACAGGTACTCCAGCTTTCATGATGCCAGCCTTCTCTGCGGCAATCTTCGCCAGCGTATTGCCCAGGAACTGGGTGTGGTCGAAGCTAATGTTAGTAATAATGCAGATGGCCGGCGTGATGATGTTGGTGCAGTCCAAACGCCCGCCAAGACCTACCTCTACAACAGCTATGTCGACCTTCTTCTCCTTGAAATACTGGAAGGCCATAGCCGTCGTCACTTCAAAGAAAGAAGGCTTGAGGGGTTCAAAGAAACTGCGTTCTTTTTCAACGAAGTTGATAACATATTCCTCGCTGATAGGTTGGCCATTGACGCGAATGCGCTCACGGAAGTCTACCAAGTGAGGGGATGTATAAAGTCCAACCCGATAGCCGCACTCCTGCAAGATGGCAGCAATGGTATGTGACACGCTGCCCTTACCATTAGTGCCTCCTACATGAATGGTGGTATATGACTGGTGAGGATGGTTGAAGTGATTGTCAAGGGCAATGGTATTGCTCAGCCCTTCCTTATAGCCGGATGCCCCCTGTCGCTCGAACATGGGCATCTGGTTAAAGAGGTATTCACAGGTTTCTGCGTAATTCATTGCTTCTTGTTTCTGTTGCGACTGAATCGCAACACACTATTAACTGAAGTAGTTTTTGAACTTCTGGAAGATGCTGCGCTTTGTAGCTGCATCGCCCTTGAAGCTGTCGCTCTGGCGGAAGCGCTCAATGGCTTCCTTTTCTTCACGCGTTAAGGTCTTGGGAATATAGACGCTGATGTTAACCACCATATCGCCATTGCCACGGCCATATCCTTGTACGGCAGGCAGTCCCTTACCACGCAGGCGGATGGTCTTGCCTGGTTGAGTGCCAGCCTCCATTTTGACACGGAGGCGTGTGCCCTCTATCGTCGGAATCTCCACCTCACCGCCAAGGGCAGCTGTCGGGAAGTCCAGCAGCAGATTGTATATCAGGTCGTTGTTATCGCGGATGAAGGTGTCGTTTTCTTCCTCTTCCACGAAAACCTGTATGTCGCCGTTGGCTCCTTTACGAATTCCGGCATTGCCTTTTCCTGGGACATTGATAACCATGCCTTCAGCGACACCTGCTGGAATCTTGATTTCCACCACTTCCTCGCCTTTCTCAACACCAGTACCGCCGCAGTGTTTACATTTGTTCTTGATGACAGTACCCTCACCACCGCAGGTAGGGCAGACGCCTTGTGTCTGCATCATGCCGAAAATGCTCTGTGTGGTATGGGTGATGACACCAGAACCATGACACGTCGGACACTGGTCGCTGGTGCTACCAGCCTCGGCTCCTGTGCCGTGACAATGAGAACAGGGGATGTCCTTGCGCACCTTGAACTTCTTTGTAACACCATGGGCCACCTCCTGCAACGAAAGTCTCACCTTCAGACGCAGGTCGCTGCCACGATGCTGCTGGCGTCCGCGAGAACCTGTAGAGCCTCCGAAACCGCTAAAACCTGCATGTCCGCCAAAGATGTCGCCAAACATGGAGAAGATGTCGTCCATATTCATCGAGGCTCCTCCGAAAGGATCGAAGCCGCCACTACCCGACATGTTAAAGCCGAAAGTGTCATACTGCTGACGCTTCTGCGGGTCGTGCAGCACATCATAAGCCTCTGCAGCTTCCTTGAACTTCTCTTCGGCCTCTTTGTTGCCAGGGTTACGGTCAGGGTGGTATTTGATGGCGATGGTGCGATACGCCTTCTTTATCTGGTCTTCGGTGGCGTTTTTGTCAACGCCAAGAACCTCATAGTAATCTCTTTTCTGTGCCATTTCTATTCTTTATTATCCTTGCGACGGAATCGCAAGGCACACTAACTATTGTCCTACTGCCACTTTGGCATGACGAATGACCTTGTCATTGAGCTGATAGCCTTTCTGCAGACAGTCAATCACCTTACCCTTCTTGTCATCGCCCATTCCTGGAACCATGGCTACCGCCTCGTGCAAATCGGTGTCGAAGTCAGCATCTTCAGTATCTATCGGCTTCACGCCGAGACCCTCCAAAGCTTTCATGAACTTATGGTAGATAAGCTCCATTCCTTCACGCAGCACGGCAGGATCATCGGTCTTGCTGCCGTTTTCGATGGCACGTTCCATGTCGTCGATAACGGGCAGAATGGCAGATACTGCTTTCTCTCCACCGTTTAGAATGAGTTCTGCCTTCTCTTTGAGGGTGCGTTTGCGATAGTTGTCGAATTCGGCAGTCTTGTAAAGCATCTGCGTCTTCAATTGTTCTATCTCTTCCAAGGCCGCCTCTAAGGGGTCTTTTTCTTCAGCAGGTTCGTCGTCAGCGGCTTCATTGTCAACGGGTGAACCATCGACCATTGTCTCTTCGTCTGCAACGGAATCGTTGGCCGCTGTTTCTTCTTGGTTTATCTTTTCTTCTTCTGTCATAATGCTTGATGTTTGTTTACAGTTGGTACTGCAAATATCGTGCCACAATTATCAACTATACAGTTCTGCTTTCTTCTCCTTGATAGCTTCGTCGTAGATGTAGTCGTCGTAGGTCATCAGTTTGTCGATGTTACCCTTTGGTGTCAGTTCGATGATGCGATCAGCTACGGTATTGATGAACTCATGGTCGTGCGAAGCAAACAAAATGTTACCTTTGAAACCTACCAGATTGTTGTTGAAGGCCTGAATAGACTCCAGATCCAGGTGGTTGGTGGGGGTGTCGAGAATAAGACAGTTGGCATTCTTCAGCTGCATGCGGGCAATCATGCAACGCATCTTTTCACCTCCGGAGAGAACACAGACTTTCTTCTGGATATCTTCGTCTTTGAAAAGCATGCGGCCGAGGAACGACTTCATCATCACCTCGTTACCAGTACCGAACTGGCTGAGCCAGTCGACGAGGTTCATCTCCGACTGGAAGAAACTGGTGTTATCCAGCGGCAGATAGGCTGTGGTGATGGTAACACCCCATTTGTAGGTGCCTGCATCTGCCTCACGATTGCCATTGATAATCTCAAAGAGGGCGGTCATGGCCTTTGGATTGTGCGACAGAAAAACAGTTTTCTGCCCCTTCTCAATGGTAAAGTTAACATTGTCGAAGAGTATAGTTCCGTCGGCATCTACGGCCTTCAGACCTTCTACCTCCAGAATCTGCGTGCCAGGTTCGCGTTCCATAGAGAAGATGATGCCCGGGTACTTGCGGGTAGAGGGTGTGATTTCCTCGACGTTCAGTTTCTCCAGCATCTTTTTACGCGATGTTGTCTGCTTCGACTTTGCCACATTGGCAGAGAAACGGCGGATGAATTCCTCCAACTGCTTGCGCTTCTCCTCGGCTTTCATTTTCTGGTTCTGTGCTTGACGGAGTGCCAACTGTGAACTCTCATACCAGAACGAGTAGTTTCCAGAGAACAACGTCACCTTGCCGAAGTCAATATCAACGGTCTGTGTGGAAACTGCATCCAGGAAGTGACGGTCGTGACTGACTACAAGCACGCACTGCTCCAAATTAGACAGGTATTCTTCCAACCACTGCACGGTATCCAAGTCAAGGTCGTTGGTGGGCTCGTCCAGCAACAGGTTGTCTGGATGTCCGAAGAGTGCCTTAGCCAGCATGACGCGCACCTTCTCGTTGTTCGATATCTCGCTCATCTGCTTGTAGTGCTGACCTTCGACCACACCGAGGTTTTGCAACAGTTGTGCAGCCTCGCTCTCAGCCTCCCAACCGTTCATCTCCGCAAAGGCCATTTCGAGGTCTGCAGCACGAACACCATCTTCCTCGGTCATCTCCGCCTTTGCATACAGTGCCTCGCGCTCTTTCATATTCTGCCACAGCGGCTGATGTCCCATCAACACCGTGTCCATGACGGTAAATTCATCATATTTAAAGTGGTCCTGCTCCAGCACGCTCAGACGCTCACCGGGCTGCATCTCTATGGAACCACGATTAGGTTCCAGTTCACCGCTGATGGCTCGCAATAGCGTTGATTTACCAGCACCGTTAGCACCGATAATACCATAGATATTCCCACTCGTAAACTTCAAATTGACGTCCTTGTACAACGTCTTCTTACCAAACTGAATCGCTAAGTTTGTGACTGTTATCATCTTCTTTCTTTTACCTTATTTATAATAAACGGCTGCAAAGGTACAAAAAAATAAGTGAAGTGCCAAATAATAAATGGTATTTTCAGAGCCAGTCGGCGTTTTTTCTTTATGATGCTCTTTCAACAGATAGAAATACAAAGAAAAAGTTGTTTTCCTTTGGTGGTTCGCTCAATTCTTTGTATTTTTGCACGTTGAAATCGAAAGAGACGTGATGAAAACGAAAGACATACAGATTCAGGACTACAATTACGAACTGCCTGACGAGCGGATTGCGAAGTTCCCGATAGCGGAGCGCGACCACTCGAAACTCTTGATATACAATAAAGGTGTAGTGGGCGAGGACGTCTTCTACCACCTGCCTGAACACCTGCCGCAAGGCGCCTTGATGGTGTTCAACAACACAAAGGTGATTCAGGCGCGACTGCATTTTCGTAAGGAAACAGGTGCGCTGATAGAAATCTTCCTGCTGGAGCCCGCTAAGCCTGTCGATTACGAGCAGATGTTTCAAACGAGAGACTGCTGCCAGTGGCTGTGCATCATTGGTAACCAGAAGAAATGGAAAGAGGGATCCCTCAGCAGGTCGTTGGAAATCAAGGGCCAGCAGATGACCATTACGGCCACTCGCAAGGGCGAGGCGGGAACGAGTCAACTGATTGAATTCCAATGGAATGGGGGCGCATCGTTTGCTGAGGTTATCGATGCTATCGGTGAGTTGCCTATTCCGCCTTATTTGAATCGAAAGACAGAGGAAAGCGACAAGACGACTTACCAGACTGTTTACTCGAAAATCAAAGGTAGCGTGGCGGCTCCTACTGCTGGTCTCCATTTCACTCAGCGCGTGTTGAACGACATTGACCAACACGTTATCGAACGTGAGGAACTGACGCTGCATGTGGGTGCTGGTACTTTTAAACCTGTCAAGAGCAACACCATTGGCGAGCACGAGATGCACACAGAATATGTGGCAGTGCGCCGCCACACCATCGAGCGCCTGCTGGCTCACAACTGTGAGGCGATTGCTGTGGGCACCACCAGCGTGAGAACATTGGAAAGCCTCTACTACATGGGCCTCAAAGTGCTAAAAAATCCTGATATTCAGGAAGAAAACTTGCACGTCAACCAATGGGAGCCGTATGAAGAAGCAAGAAGAATTAGCGAAGCCACACTCTGCTCTGCAGAGAAGAAGCAAGAGGCAAG
>JAEEGL010774509.1_pt1 | contig 11066 bp, 6 predicted proteins | sample 9134231 | NCBI WGS metagenome assembly JAEEGL01 (sample SAMN16246548, study PRJNA631951) | gut metagenome | biome: gut microbiome; feature: rumen; material: fiber-attached | host: Bos | place: Iran: Karaj | collected 2018-10
AATAAAGCAGAACTAATTCTCTTACTTGGTCAATATCAACCTGCTGATAAATAGTGTAGTTAAAAAAGTTCAATGCATTGTGTCATTCTATTTAATGTAAGAATACTTGTTTTTATCTTTCCGGCTGTATCTGACACCTAATAACAGTTGATACTGATAGACAATGTCATAAGGTTCCATGTTTCTATTTGAGCCTAAGTTTCCATAGTCTAAAGAAATGTTTCCGTCTGCTAAAATTGTCCAGTGTTTTGACAGCGGAAACTCTGTACCTAATTCTCCACGAATGCCAAAATCAACGTAATGAAACCTGTCGTTGAGCTGATAAAAAAGATGAAACATAGGTGTAAAATTAATTCTTACATAATTCCACATATCACTTTTAAAAACTGTACCGGCACTTAAATCAAAGGCATAACGCAGAACCTGTTTTTGAACTTGTGGTACTTTGTTAAAAGTTTGAGTTAACGGATAAAATGCACTAAGTCGGATAATAGAATCTATAGGTCTCATGTTTCTGGTTGTGATTCCGTAATAAAGACCTGCCAGATTATCGGTTAAAACATAATTACTGCGGTCTGTTTTTTTTTGAATTCTTGTAATCCAGGCTGTCGTAAAACCTTCGTTAAAAACAATAAACGGCTTGTTTTTTACAACCGGAAAACCTGTAACTTCATCCAGAATAACAGAGTCCTCTATAGCTGTCTGTGTAACAGTTGTAGCATCAGCAAATACATAAAAGTGGCACATAAAAAGTAATAGTAGTACAATTAGTTTTTTTGTCATGCTGATTTTCCTTAGTTTGCAATTTTGTAAAGTGTCATGGCAAATTGTTCTGTTTCCTGAGTCCAGGTAAAGTATAACATATTACCACGAATATCCCATTCAGTTACTCTTGTTGAAGTATCAGTCTTAAAAACTAGAGTATTCATCAGTACCTGATATTCGCCGGAATATGTTGTAGAAGTATGTAGCTCTATATCAACAATGCTGGCAGTAAAAGTTCCATCACTGGAAAAAGAAATTTTACTTCCGTTGTTATCTGCCCAGGAACCATAAAGTGGACTAGGCTCATAACATGAATCAAAAAAGCATAGAATGAATGTATAAATAATTATAAAAAATAAATTTTTTTTCATTTTATTCTTCTCCTATAAGGTAGTTGACTTCCTGTTGACTAGCACCTTCCGGAATAATTCCGTATGTTCCGCCTCCAGCACCGCCGTTTTTAATTAATATGTTGTTGTAAATAATTTTTCCCGGATACATTCCTGTACAAATCATAGTTCCATCCATTGTGCCGGAGGCATCCATGGAGGCCGATGTGTTTGTGTCACCTGTTATACAGAAATAAAAACCAAGTTCAGAATTTCCATTGATGTAGTATTCTGCATAGTTTTCGTAATGCATTGTTATTCTGGCTCCCAGTCCACTTGTTTTGGCATAATAGTGGCAGATTCCGCTTAAGCCGCCAGAAATAGTTTCTTCACCAAGTTTATCTAAATCATTTGATTTATTCATATAGGTAAGTCTCTTGTGACTTGCTTTTACAGTTTTATTGTATTCACGCATATATTGTTCATGTGTTAAAGCGCCGTAACCGTATTCTGCCGGAGAATAATTTGTTCCCTGTCCAAGTGTGTTTACTGTAAGTATTTTATAGTAATAGAAGTTACCGGGTTTTGCAGAATCATTTGCATCAAAATAAAATAAGTCTGTAATAACTGAATCACTTATTTTTCTGTAGCCTGAATCTGGAGAACCTGAACGATAAACAATATATCCTGCAGGATTATCATTTTCTGGTTTATTCCATGTAATTTTTACTGGATATATTCCTGAAGAATTGGCTGTGGTTTCAGAAAAATATTTTGCGCGGCTTACTTGTATTGAGGAAGGAGCAAAAGGAGCAGGGGAAGTAACATCACTAAAGGAGCTTTGTACACCTTCAGGGTTTTGTGTTTTGATTTTGTAATACATAAATGCTGTATCAGGGGAAACTGTATAGTATCCGTCCCTATCAGGTGTAAGGGCATTTGCTGAAAAAGTTCCGATAAGATTTGAAAAATCGCCGTCTAAATTTGAATCAGAATATAATTGATAAACATAATCCGATTCTTTTTCATCTATACTGATTGCTCTATTAAAGCGAATATAGTTTTTTCCGTCTAATGTTTTGCTTGATTCAATTTTCAAAGGTGGACTTAATAAATATCCTGTAGCAAAGGAATCGGAAAGCTGACTTTTTAGTTTTTCTCCTGTCAGATCATCAATTGTCCATGCCTGAACTTTATAGTAATAAAAAACCCCAGCTTTTAGTGACTGACTGTCTGTGTAATTTGTTGTGCCAGTTCCAGAAGTTAAAACTGTTAGTGATGAATCTTCACTGGATGTTCTGTATACAGCATATTTAATATCACTGTCAGAGCTGACGGATGTCCAGTTGATTGAAATGGAAGAGGTTCCGTCTCCCTGTCCAAAGCCATCTGCTATAAATACTGATGAAACTTTTGCAGGAGCTCCGGCTATAAGAGCGTATCCTAAAGCCAGATTTCCCTGTAAGGATTTTTCACCAAGTGAGTTTACGGCAGTCACTGTGTAATAAAAATCTACACCCTGGTCTGATTCAAGTATTATATCAGTGTAATGAGTCATGTTTGCGTTTGTAGAAGCAATTTTTTCAAGTCCCGTACCATTCGAAGCTTTTGTGCGGTATATTTCATACTGAAAGGCATTTGGTGTATTTTTCCAGGTAATTGTAATTGATTCAGTGGAAGACCCCAGGTCAGCACTGATGTCTTTTGGTGGTGCAAAAATAGTACCACATTGTGCCTGGCAAAAATCTCCGGCTTCATATTTTTCCCGTTCGTTTTCGGCGCAGACTCTATAATAATAGCAGTAGTCATATTCCGGTGAATTGTTTTTTGGATTTGAAATAATTACATCAATATAATTTGTGGAATAAACACAGTTTTGCAGTGTAGAAAAATTTTCTTCTTCCGGCAAAAGAAATATTCCGTTAGAATTTTTTTCTGTTACAACTGCACGTTCTATTTTATAAGAAATGGCATGAGGAACACTTTTCCAGACCAGATAGATTGAATTGTTTGACTGACCGTTTGATACAAACAGCTGCGAAGTTGTTTCGAGTTTTGTAATTTTTTCTTCTTCTGTAAAAAGTTTGAACAGACTTCCAGAATTTTCTGTTTGAGTCATTGGTACTTTATCCTGAAAAAATTCAGAACAGGAAGAAAAAAAAATAATAACTATAAATATCAGATATAAAGTATTTTTCATTAATGCCACCATCCGTTTGATGTAAAATACCAGGTTGAATCGCTGGCAAATCTCATTGGAAAAAACTCATGAACTTCATTTTTTGAACTGCATGTTTTAGAATAAACAGGATATCCGCTTCTTGAAACCATAATGCTCAGGTTCCAGTTTTCATCACAATTAACCTTTACAGTTCCGCTGTATTCCGGATTTTCGCTGTCACTGTATAACGAAACTGATAGCTCAAGTTCTTCCTTAAATTTATAGAAGCCTTCATTGAGTCCTTTACGCATCAGTTTTCCGTTTGCACAGGAAAGTCTTAAAAAACGGGCTGATTTTCCTGAAGGCATTAATTGAAGCGGTGCATAAGATGTGAAAGAACATGTATGATTGTATTTTCCACCATAGACAAAAATTTCAGAAATATCAGTTACTATACTTCCGCCAGAAATGTAAAAAGAACCTTCGCCGTCTGTTACAGTTTTTTCTGTTTTTACATAACATTCGGTTATATTCGAATAATCGGTTTTTCCGCCGCAGCTTATGTAAAACGGATAAGTTAAACTTAACATTGCTGCTTTTGCATATTCGGCATTAGTGATTTTTCTGTCTGTCCAGAAATTATTCTGATCAGAGCTCCAGGAGCCTTCTATTTCTCCGTTTTCTGTATCGCGTACAAAAAGTATTTTTCCAAAATGTCTGTAATCTCTTAAAACTTCCAGTAGTCCGGTATGAATATCAGTATCAGACTTGATGTCAGTCGGGGTTAACGTAACGGAATTTACGCCACAAGAAACATTAATTTTATATGAAGGTTCGGCTGTAGAATTAATGCTGCCGTCTGCACTCTGGCTTGCAATATTATACCAGCTGTCCTGCAGGTTATAGTTTTTAATCTGGATTGTAAAAGCAGAGTTTTCCCTTGGACCTCGGGCTCGCACTGAATAATCCCAGTTTTCCCAGGAAATTTTTTCTGAATATGTCGGTCTGTCATTCTCGGTTATTGTTTCAATTCTGGAATTGATTGCAAAGATATAACCTTTGTTTGAAGGTTCTCCAAATTCATCATCTGTGGCTGTTAAAGCCAGCTGATTCAGATAGTTTTGAGACGGACAGATATTATCAGCAAAATACTTTACGGCAAATATAAATGCTTTTGTTCTGTCGTTTTTATCAGGTGTAAAAACAAAGCGCCCCTGTGCGTCAGCTGTAATTTCTGATTTCTGCCAGTTGTTCTGGTTATATTCTGAATACCATAAAACAGGCGTTGGATTTACGTTGTCCGGCATAAACGGTTTTGTCGATGTAACAAATATTTTAGAAGCACTTTCAGATTTTGTTGCAGTAACATTGTGTCCGTAGCCTAGGGCACTTCCTGTTGTACAGACATCTGCAAATGAGCCATACAGAGATTCACCAATCCTGTCATTTTCATCTGTGATCGGAATTACAGTGTATCGGTATGGAAAGCCCCATGGAATTTTATCCTGATTATCCTGATAGCTTGATGAACCTGTTTCTGGTTTTTCTGTATAAAAATCTGTAAGTGTTATGATATTGCCGTTTGTTACTGTTACATAATTTTCTGCAAGCATTTCACCAGCAAGTTTTATAGTATTTGTTTCCGGGAAGACTGAATATTCATCAGTAGAAAGAATTTCGTTATTCTGTATATTACACCTTTGACGTATTACGCTGTATCCGGCTGCCCCTTCTACTTTATTCCAGCTAAGAAGAATTTTATTGTGGTACTGTGCCTGTGTTGCAGTATAGGTTGTGGTTTGTGGACCTAAAAGCCTGATATTTTTTAAGCAGGCGTTTGTTTCATCAATTGCGTTTATTGCTTTTACGGTAAAGCAGAAAGGTCGACCAGAAATTCTTGGATCTTGATGACCTAACGGATTAATCACAGAAAAAGTTATAGAGCCGTCACTTAAAAGCTGCCATCCGTTTTCTGCAGTTGTGGAAAGGTCTGCAACATCAATTTGTGTTTCACCTAAATCTGGGTAATTTAAATTATAATCGAAGCCATTCTGATGTATTAAAGCAATTTCATTTTCGACTGCTATATCATCATAAGCATATGAATAATAAACAACATATTTTTCTGCTTTCTGTACAGGTTCCCACTTGATAGAAAAATATGAGTGTTCAATTTTCTGTGCTTGTAATGATGCCGTTCCTAAAGTTTGCAAAATATCTGTCTGTTCTTCTACAGAAACACCACGTATTGCACTGAGCATGTATTTCCGTGAATCGCCAGATTCCACATTTTCTGTTATTGTGATTGTGTCGCCTGTTATGGCATCGACAATGTATTCACTGATATCAACAGAAACTGCATCAGTTTCAAAATCATCACAGAGCCATTCTGTTCCCTGATGATGTGCATTTACATATTTAAGTTCATAAGAGCAGGTATCATCATATTCAAAACTCAGAATAAATTTGTCAGAGTAACCGTCGGCAGATGTAAAATTTTTGATTTCGGGTTTTGAGGTGTCTTCTGTTATGAGAATGCGCCTTGAAGCTGAAACAGAAGTTGCTTCTTCAGTATTATTGGCTGCCATAACAATTTTCAGATTATAGGTATAGTATCCGTGGTCCTCGGGAAGTGTGAAAATTCGTTTATATGAATTTAATTCATCTATTGTAGAAAAAATTTTTTGGACAGGCTGATGTTCAGTTTCGCCATATAAGGCTATATCATCTTCAAGATCTTTACGTTTTTCAGAAAGAATGAAATTGTACAGCTCTTCAGTTCCAAAAGTTTCCCATCTGAAAGAAAAGCGTACGGAATCGCTTTTGTAAAAAGTACCTTCATCATTAAGGACTGGATTTGTTTCCAGTATTGAAAATACGGGAACCGTCATAGGATAGCCGGCTGTAAAAGAAGCAGAATAATCTGAACTTATGAGTTTAGTTGTATCTGCAAAAGACTGAACTTTGTATTCATAACGACTTCCGCGTTTTGTATTGTTGTCTGTGTATGTATAGGATTCTTCGGGAATGTATTCTAGTGGTTTTACATTTGTTTCAATTAATTCCCAGTCATCGTCTGATTCATAATTTTTTCTGTAAATATTAAAATATAAAGGTTTTTGTTCATATATGCCTTTGCCTGCTGCAACATCAACAAAATCCGGCAAAGTAAAGGTAAGTTCAACATTGTCGGTATTTGTCCCTTGCGTTGCACAAAGATTTTCCGGTGGATTCGGAAATAGTTTTCTTGCTGTAAGAACATCAACGTTGTAACTGGATTCAATATCATCCTGAGCTGATAGCAAAAAAGCATCAACTGAAAAAAAGTACTGAGACAAGGGTTTCAGAGATGTAAAAGTTGTTTTTGTTTCTGTCAGTTCTGTATGTTTTAAGTTTTTTTGACTGATAATGTTTCCAGATTCATCTTTACAGGTAACAGTATAAATTAATTTATCAATATAAGTTAAAGCGGATTCATCATTCATCCACCAGTATACAGAAACTGCACCGTCATTAGAACCTTTTTCATTTTCTATTAAAGTAATATAAGGTTCTGAAAGGGAAGTACCAAAAACAGTATCACTGAAAATCCCTGCATTATTTTTTGCATTGACTGCCTGAATCTTAAAATAACGTGATGTGCCTGGTTCACAGATATAATCAAAAAATGTTTCTTCGTTTGTTTCACCAATCTGTATGAATGGTGAATAAGGTGTTTCGGCTGAAAAAATATCGTAGCGGACAGCTCGGTTTACACTTGACCAGGTAATATGAATTTTTCTTTTTAAGCCTTGTGAAGCGGATACATTGACAGGATAGTCCTGATATATAGAATTGTTTTCTTCAGAAGAGAAAACTGTGGTTGTAGGAGAGGGTAAAAGTGAATTATTGCATCCTGATATAATAAAAGTTAATAACTGCACACAAAAAAATGATTTAAAACTTCTCATAAATAAAATTATATCATGTTGTGTATTAAAAAAAAAGGCTTTTGACAAAACTTGTCAAAAGCCTAAGAAAAAGGATGGTTAAAAAGGTTTATTTCTTTTTCAATGTAAGAATTGAAATTGAATTTGCTTTAGTTTTATAAGTAAACTTGGAAGCAGCATTTTTGATAGTGCCTTCTTTTGGAGTAACTGCGGCAGGGCGCTGTAATGTGTTTTCAGCAAGAACAGAAGGATCTGAAAGTACAAGTTCTTTTCCTTCTGGAAGAACTTCTACATTATTCAGATTAATCAGAACATCACGAACCTGCGGAGTTGTGTTTACAAGTTTAATAATAATTTCGTTATTGTCTGTTTCTCCAATGTGGGCAAAAATAGGATCGAATGACTGTGGATCAAACAATTCGTGGATTAATTCACCATCGAGATAACATTTTATTGTATCAACTCCTACTTCTACCTTGATGTCATATTCCTTATCTGAAGTAATTGTGCAAGGTTTCTGTTCAGTTACGATTGTACGGGCTGCAGCTGTACCTTTTTCGATGCATGAAAGTGTGTTACCCCATCCACCGATATTCCACCAGTAGAATTTTCCGTTTTTGTAACCAATCATTATAAGGAAGGCTTCTGCACCACCTGTCTTTTTTGCCTTTAATTCAAAATTATATGTGCTCCAGTTTGGACCAGAAAGAACACAGCGGCAGTTATCATCAAGTGATTTATTTATGATTGTTGAACCAGACTGAGACCACTGTCCGCGCTGCTGGTCGAAACCTGCAAGATTTGAAACCTGTTTTAAAGACCACAGTTGTTTGCCTTCTGGAGAAGTAACTTTTAAGTCGCTGAATTCAGCAGAAGTAAGCCATGTTCCAACACCGATTGAACCACCGATAGTTTGTTTTTTAACCTGCTTTTCATCGATTGTAAGGTTATGCGATACAGTTCTGTCTGATTTATTGTTTCCAAACATTTTCTGTACGTAATAACTTGGCGTTCCATATGCATTCTGATTATCGAACCAGATCATATCAGGAGCCCACTGATTTGCACCGATTTTTGCAAGCAGCGGAGCATAAGAAGCGAGTTCTACAATGTCTCCATTGCGCTCAATATGAGTCATGTAAGCGGCTTCTGCAATTGCTGCCCAGAGATTGTTTGCACGATTGTCGTTATGTGCGGCATATTCACCGAGGAAAACTTTTGGTCCATTACGGTTATATGAATCGTAGCGGTGTGTGTTTGAAAGGAACCACTCAGGACTCTTGTAATAGTGTTCATCTACAAGGTCAATGTATTCACGCATTACTTCAACCTGATTCCAGGCATTTTCAAAAATTGTTCCTTCAGCTATAGGTCCTGCTGCAAAAATCAATTTAATTTCCGGGTTTGATTCCCTTAATTCCCAGCCGAATTCTTCATAACGTTCGTAATATCCCTGATCCCAGTTTTCATTTCCGATTCCAAGGTACTTCATGTTAAATGGTTCCGGATGTCCCATCTGGGCACGAACTTTTCCCCATTCAGAATCTGCCGGACCATTTGCAAATTCTATTAAGTCTTTAGCATCCTGAATCCATTCATCAAGATCAGACATAAGGGCATATTCTACACCGCGGGCCTGACAGGACATACCACAGTTAAGTACAGGAACTGGTTCACATCCCATGTCTTCGCAGAAACGGAAATATTCATAGAAACCGATACCATAACTCTGCTGATATCCCCAGCAGTTGGCATTTTCTTTACGTTCTGCAATATCTCCGATTGTGTCTTTCCAGCGGTAGGCATTGGCAAGGCCTTTTCCTTCGACTACACATCCGCCTGGGAATCTCATGAAGCCAGGATTTAAATCATTGAGCATATTTGCAAGGTCGTTTCTCATTCCATTCGGCTGATTTTTAAATGTTTCAGGGCGGAATAAAGAAAGCATATCAATATGAAGAATACCAGTCTGATCAGGAAGAATAGTCAAACGTCCTGTTGCATAAGATTTAGATGGAGTTAATTCAAAATCAAATTTTTTCCATTCAGTTGTAATTCCTGAGATTTTTGTTTCTGCAAATTTTACTTTTGCTTTACCATCATCTAATCCGACTGTAACACTTGTAATTGCTCCGTCTTTACTTTTTATATAGACAGAACCTTTATAAGTTTTTCCCTGCTCGAGCGGCAGTCCACCAAAACCTTTATTGCCAACACCACAGCCAGCCATATCAATTTTTACTTCACCATAGTGAATATTTTTTTCATTGAGTGAGTCAGCATTCTTAGCTTTAAGTGTAGTTTTACCGCCTTTGACTTTGATTTTATCCCAGCCTTCTGTGCCGTAACTTGATTCAAAAGAACGGTTCTGGATTAATTCTCCATAAAGTCCGCCATCAGCACCATAGTTGATATCTTCAAAAAAGATTCCGTAAAGAGTAGGGCTTACTTCTGTTTTAGGTGCAGAAAAATCTGCATCAAGTACAGCAATCGGTTTTGCAGCAAATGCAAAAAGACATGCTGTGGACAGAAAAAGCACAAATAAAAATTTTTTTGCCATGTTTTTCTCCCTTTTTACAACAACTAAAAAAATTGTGTATTATTAATGGTAACGTACACGCAACCTATCAATATTATGTTGCATAATTATGTACTTGTCAATTATTTATTCTGAAAAAAACTGATATATATCAAAAAAAGTTAAGGAAAAAGATAATTCAAGACCAGACAGAATTTAAAGGCTTTGATTACCAAAATTCTGCGGAAATTCTGTATTTTTTTTCAGTCTGGGATGGTTTTATGTTTTTTCGGTATTATGTAACCTAAGCCACAGGAAACTTCAAAAGGATTAATAATATTAAAAAATGAATAGGAAACTGACATTATCAGTTCAAAAGATTCATTTAACTGAGCTGCTATGTCTAAACCTAAGCCTAAATCAAAGAATACGCCTGTTAAAGTTTTTCCACCATTAGCTTTATGGCCTGCAATAACGCAGCCTGTAAAAAGACTGGGCCTTAATGACCATCCCTGATTAAAATCAAAATTATATAAAAGTCCTAAATTAGGCTGGCAAAAAACTGCACTATCTAAACTTTTTTCATAATGTAAACCAAATACGGTATTGATTTGTATTTCCAAATCCTTGTACACATTAAAGGATACAGCAAGTTTATCTTCAATGCCGTCTATCTGGTCAACATAAAAATTTCTCCAGTAGCCGATGTGATTCTCGATTCTGACTTGAGAAAAAACTGAAAAAGAAAAAAAGAATAAAAAGACTGTAATAAATATAAATTTTTTCATAATTAGTCCTCATTTTTTGTGATTGAAATATTATTTTTTTTTGGAACGATATAACTGAAACCGCAGCTTATTTCGAAAGGTCTATATAAATCAACTAAATCATAGGAAAATGACAGTAATAGTTCGAAATAGTCGTTTAACTGTTTTGCTATGTCTAAATTTATTCCAACATTAGCACTTATATCTGTATATTGTGTTAGTAATCGATTTGTATTTAAATATTCATCAACTGCCCTTCCAATATTAATTTGTGGAAGATCTTTGTAGTCATAGCCAAAGTAAAGCATTGGTCTAAAAGACCAGGAGTTTTTTAACTTAAAATTGTATTGTATCCCGATATTGGGTTGTACAAAAATAAGCATTTTATCTTGAGGTCTGTATTGCAAACCGTATTCTGCATTAATCTGCAATTCCCAATTTTTTATTATCGGTAAGCTTATTGAATGTTTTGTCAGAAAACCATTGTATAGTTCATCGTAATGTGAATAGTTAAAATCTGCCCAGTATCCAAGTTGAGTTGCAAGTCTTACTTCTGAGAATGCTGATAAAGGTATTAAAAAGAATAGCAGAGCTATT
>JAEEGL011268318.1_pt1 | contig 11066 bp, 4 predicted proteins | sample 9134231 | NCBI WGS metagenome assembly JAEEGL01 (sample SAMN16246548, study PRJNA631951) | gut metagenome | biome: gut microbiome; feature: rumen; material: fiber-attached | host: Bos | place: Iran: Karaj | collected 2018-10
ACGAGTCGGCGGCGACTCCATTTGCCGACTCTCCGCCTGCGGCGGGACGCGCAGCGACCTACGGGAGCGGGTTTTCATTTCCGTACGGTAGCGCGAACTGGCAGTCCGCCTTCTAACCGCTGTCAACGCAAGCTTTTGGGAGCGCGCATATAGTATTTCGACAAATCGATTAATCCGTCGTTCCCGGCGTCGTCTAAAGAAGCAAAATACTTCGTGATCCGCTCGGTCTCCTCCAACGTCAGACGCGACAACGCGACGCGTTTGCCGGGAAATCCCAGCTTCTGACAAATTTCAATTATCTCGGCGCTTGTCTTATTAAGTTGTCTGGCTAAAACGTAAATTCGAATCATCGTCGTTTTCTCCCCATTGTACTATACGTAAATTCTACAAAAGCAACGTCTAACGTTCAAAACAACGGTTATAACCGGGCGACGTCGTCGCGTTTCAAAGAAATTTCGAACGTAGAATTGTAAACTAACCCGCTATTTCGCGCATTATAACGCGCTCGACAGATTATTCAACGGCCGACATTAGATATTCCAAGAGTTTTGCGCAAAGAAACGACCGCGTTTAAGCGGCGCGTTAATCAAAAAAACCGGGCGCGACGCGCCCGGTTTGAGAAGCTGAGTTTAAGAGTCCCCGATCAGGGAAAAGCGTCATTCGACGCCGTCGAGAAGCTCGAACATCGAGTTCGAGTCGCGGTCGTACGCGCTCAGGCAGAACGAATCGTCCTCGTCCGACAGATCGTACGGCAAGTCGTAGCCGTCGACGAACCCGAGCAGTTCTCGAGACCGACTCGGCGCCTGGAGCTTCTTAATCGCTTTGGCTTCAATTTGACGAACGCGTTCGCGCGTAACTTCAAAGACTTTGCCGACTTCCTCGAGCGTGTACTCGCAGCCGTCGTCGAAACCGAATCTCATCTTGACGATGTCTCGCTCGCGGGGCGTGAGCGTCTTCAACACTTTTTCAAGTTTTTCGTGAAGCGCGTTGTTCGACGCGGCGCTCTCGGGCTTTCTAAACGAGCCGTCGGGAATGAAATCGCCGAATCGCGCCCCGGAAGCGTCGCCAATCGGACATTCCAAGCTAATCGGCGAGGAGCTCGTTTCAAAAATTCGCTTGACTTCGTCGGGCCGCATTTCGGTGCGCGCGGCAAGTTCTTCGTCGGAAAGTTCGCGCCCAAGGCGTTGGAACCCGTCTTTTTGCGCGGCGTGAAGTTTGGAAAGCGCTTCGATCATATGCGCGGGGACGCGAATCGTGCGTCCCTGTTCGGCGATAGCGCGCGTAATCGCCTGACGAATCCACCAGGTGGCGTAGGTGGAGAATTTGAATCCGCGTTGACGTTCGAATTTGTCGACCGCGCGCATTAAGCCCGAGTTGCCTTCCTGAATGAGATCCAGAAAGCTCATGCCGCGATTGCGATATTTCTTGGCGATCGAGACGACCAAACGCAAGTTGCTGCGCGTCAGAGCGTTTTTCGCTTCTTCATATTCCAGACGGAAGCGTTCGATTCGCGCGATGCGGCGGCGCAGTTCGCGCGGCGTTTCGCCGGCCTTGACGATCAGTTCGCGCAATTCGTTCACGTACTCCTGGCGGCGTTTGGGAGTGTAGCGGGCAAAGTAAGAAGAATGAATGATTTCGAGAAGTTTTTCGATGCGCTCGCTCGTCTTTTTCATCAGTTCGACGGCGCCTTTGGCGCGACGGGTGCGCAGATGCAGCTCTTCGACGAGGACCGCGCAGCGGCGTCGGCGCGCGATCGCGACGCGACGTAATTCGCGGTTTTCTTCCAGAAGTTCCCGTCCGCATTCGAGCGGCGCGAGAAGACTCTTTTTCTTCATCGCGGCGACGCGGCGCTCGGCCAAATATTCGTGGCGAAGATTGCGGCGACGTCGGTAGTTTTCCGCGAGGTTCTTATTGACGGCGCGAAGCGTTTCCAGATGCGCGGGAATGCGGCGAACCGTCGTTTCTTTGTCGACGCCCTCGACGCAGGCGCCGCCGTTGGAAGTCAGGAACGTCCGATCGAACGCGGCGTCCCCGTTGACGTAATCTTGTAAAACGCGCTCGACGTCGACAAGCGCCATCGGCGACGAGAAGACGACTAGTCGATACCGCTTGCGCGCGGTTTCGACCTGACGCGCTTTTTCAACTTCCTGTTCGCGCGTCAGAAGCGGAATATTCGAGAGTTCGCGCATATACAGACGCACGGGGTCGACTTTTCCATAATCGTTTTCGACGACGTCCATCGCGCTGACTTCGTTGTAACGATCGTTTGAAAAATCCTGTTCGCCGCGAAAATCGTCGAGCGTTCCCTGCACAATAACCGAAGGTTCGTCGTCCCCGTCGGAATAATACGTTTCGAAACGTCCTTCCTGATCGTCCACCAGTTCGACGTCTTCTTCGTCAAGACGCGCGCGCCATTCGGCGATCCAGGAGGAATCGATCGTCGGCGAACTGAGCACGAGCCGGGCGAGATCCTGCGCCGTAACAAATCCGCGCGTTTTGCCAACGTTCAACAACTCTTGAAACTCTGGTATATTCCATTCAGATTTCGACATAAAATCTCCTTATTAATAAGTCGTCTTCGTGGAAGATCGCAACGCGCGGAGCGGAAACGATCCAAGGGGAACAAGCGTTTTTGCGGCGAGGCGTCCGGGACAAGTCGTCGACAAGAGACGCTTCGGTCAAAAAACGCTCGAGGATACAACGATCGAGCGAACTCGATTTCAAGCGGCGCAAACGCGCGCTTTCACGTTATACGCAAAAAAACCGCAATCCTTGCGTCGTTTTTGCAATTATTCTTTCGAGGTCACGCGTCGCCGTACGACTCGGATTCTTCTTGTCCGTCGTTCTCTTCTTCTTCGAAGAGGGCGTTCGCGTTTCTGTTTTGCTGTTTCAACTGAGCGGCTTCCCGAATTTTCAGCAGCGCCTTGAGTTTGTCTTCGGGGCTCTGATCGGTCTCGCGCAAAACGCTCATTTGGACCGGCTCTTCGCGATCGAGACGCGCGCGCTCAAAAGCCGCGAACAAGTCGCGAAGCAGGATTTCCGTCGCCTCGGGAGACGCGAGCGTCGACAGAAGCCCTTTAGTTTGCGCGCCGGCGTCCAGTTCGATCAAAAACGACTTCATCGCGTCGTCTTCGTAACGCAGGATCAAACGGTCGAACGTCGGAGCAAGCCCCTGTTCGAAAAAGTCGCGCGCGACAAGGTCGAGTTGACGCGCGGCCGGGGAGCGCATCAGTTCGTTGGGGATATTGGCGACGAGTCGGGGAAAAAGGTGAGGATTCGTAATCACAATTTCCAGGTACTCGCGCTCCAAAGGAGTAGGCGTCAGACGAGGATCGGTCAGCGCGAACCGCTCAAACGGCTCAAATCGTTCGCGCAACTCTTCGTCGGTCTCGTCCTCCGAATTGGGGACGGGATAAATCCAATCGCGTCGAAACTCCCGGATTCTCGCCTCTTCGGGATCGACAGGCTCGGACTCGACGTCGTAAACGTCGGCGAAACCGTCGTCGGCGCGGCGCTGTTCGTAACGCTCTTCGCGCTCTTCCGCGCGTTGCGCGTACCGCTGGCCGCGCGCGCGTTTGTCGGCAAGTTGACGGCGAATTTCCCGTTCGCTCACGCGGAACCGGGTCGCCAGACGCTGGATCGTCTTAATGACGCGCACTCTCACGGGGTCGTTCAGCGAACGCGACTCTTCGGGAAAGAGCGCGACGACGTCGAGGAGCGAATCGAGCGCTTTGGCCGATTCGACGACGTCGGCGTCCAAATCGATTCCGGCGATCGCCGTTTTGAACGCGTGGTCCAACGCGTCGACCGTACCGGTTTTAAGGAGCCGCTCAAACGCTTCCGGCCCTTTTTCCAACAGGAACTCGCAGGGATCCGCGTTGTTGGGCAACGTCAACACGCTCATGTCGACGCCCTGCTCGACGAAGAAACGCAACACCTCGCGCGCGCGTTTCTGACCCGGCTCGTCGCCGTCGAGGACGAGGATCATTTTGTCCGCGAATCGCTTCAAAATGCGGACGTGTTCCGCGCCCAACGCCGTGCCGAGAACGGCTACCACGTTCGCGAATCCAAATTGCGACGTCACGATGCAGTCGGTGTATCCCTCGGTAATAAGGACGCGTTTGGTATTCCGAATCGCCGTTCGGGCGCGATCCAGCCCGTAAACCATTTTCGATTTGGTAAAAATCGGCGTTTCTGGGGAATTGACGTACTTCGCGGGGCTTTTTAAAGTCGTGTTCGGCAGGAGTCGGCCGCCAAACGCGACGACGCGATCCTGAACGTCGCGAATGGGGAACGTCAACCGCCCGCGAAATCGGTCGTAATAGCGTCGTCGTTCCGCGTCGGAGAGCTCGGGGGTCGGCTCAAAAGTCGGTCGGGGAAGGACGCGCCCTCGCTCGTCGTATTCGTCGCGATAAGCGAGCACTCCGGCCGCTTCGAGAATACGAACGCGATTGCGATCGTAGCGAACCCAACGCAACGTCGAGTCGAAATCGAGAGGCGCGTAGCCGATCATGTAGCTCTCGCTCGCGACGTCGGAAATGCCTCGGGAACGCACGTATTCGCGCGCTTCTTCCGCTTCGGGGTCGTTTAAAAACGCGTCGCGGTACTTATGCGCCAGCCAGTCCATTGCGCGATACAGCGCGGATTTGTCGATCTCGACGGGCTGATATTGCGGCGCCGACGCCGCGGCGTCTTCGTCTAACGACTTGCTCGGCCCGGCGATCGCCTGACGGCGTTCCTGTCGCGGAAACGCTTTAAACGGACGTTTGACAAGCTCGATTCCCGCCATGTCGGCAAGGATTTGCATCGCCTCTTTGAAGTCGACGTTCTCGATTCTCATAATGAAGGAGAAGACGTCGCCCCCAATGTCGCACACCCAGCATTTAAACGTCTGACGTTGCGCGTTCACCTGCAAACTTGGCCGCGAGTCGTCGTGCCAGGGACAACGACCGACGTGATTCGCGCCTTGTCGACGAAGAGGAACGTAGCGTTCGACAAGATCGACGATGTCGATCGCGTCGCGAATTTGTTCGCGCTGATCGAACGAATTGTCGAAATTTTTAGCCAAATCGCTCTCCTTGCGACGTTTTAAACGACTCCTGCCCACAAGACGCGCGGACTCCGACGCCTCGATTCGCCCGGTTGTTCTGATTTACCGCGACGTCCCCGCGCCGACGGCAAATTTTATAATTTTGCTCTTGACTTCCCAAAAAGCAATCGTTAAAGTTTGCCCAGTTCAACCAAACGAACAAACGTTCTTCAAAAAAGCGAGAAGAACGAATCGCGGAGGCGAGGTCGAAAGACCCGCGTAAAACCCGCAAATAACGCTCTTTTTTCATCGCTGTTTTCAGTCCGCAACGGCGGATTATATCTATTGCCCCCAAACGCGTCAAGGCAAGAATAGCTCAAGTTTGTTTCTAAAAATGACGATTGTACCAATTTTAACTACAACTGTTTTTCAAGAAACAAAATAGACAAAATAAAAAGGCAGCGCATTCTACTTAGTATATTCAAGCGATTTTTTCAGACGAGCGACGCGTTCCTAACGTCGTTCTTTTCAACAAAATAAAAAAAAATCGACGAACTGTAAGTCCCGAGTTTTAGAAAAGCGCTTGTTCGTTCTCTATTTTCAAAATCTTTTCTATTTTATCTTCCTTGCGTTTTTTACTATTCTACCCAGTTTATCTATCGTCGCTCTTTTTATAATCTCGTTTTTAAAGTTAGGCAAAATAGTAAAAAAAGAAAATCGCAAAAAGAATCAAAAAAATAAAAAAATTTTTTGGAATTCTTTTTTTGAAGAAACGTCTTAATGAATTCCCGGCTTTGCAAAGGAACACGGGAACGTCGTCGCGCTTCTTAGTCGCATGACCCCGTCGAATATCTGCCGTCTTGATCCTTTTGGCAAAGCCCTTTGAGAAGGAGACAAATTATCGAAACGTTCCTGAACTCGCTTGGGCAAAGAACGAGAATAATTAAAAACGCGTCGACGACGTTCGGCGTCTCCGCAAACGACGCGCGAAAGACGCGCGTTTTTTCAGACGGATCGACAATTTTAACAAATTTTGCAAAAAAGCGCTTGAAAACTTGATTTTAAGCGTTATTATGTCGCTCCCACGGCAACGGGAGGCATATTTCATTTCGATTGCTTTGTTTTTTAACCAACGGTTAACTTTGAATAATCAAGCCTCGTTTAGGCGGTAGCGCCGCTTTTCTAATTTCGCAAGTAATCTGATTCGACGTTTCAGCCCGTCCTTTTTGCAACGCAAAGAGGGGGTTGCGGCGAAGCGTCGCGATATTTCACAACCAGGCAGTTTTAAAAAAACCTTCGCGTTAAAGGCAAGTTTTAAAGTCGTTTCGTCCGCGCCCGACGACTTTATCGGCCGGTCATGCGCCGGCGTGGGAAACAGGGGGAAGCGCGGAACGCAATAACGCCGGACGTTTTTCGTCGTCCGGAATCGTTTTTAATCGTTTCGTTTCAATTTATGTCAACTAAAAATCGCTAGCGCTAACAAGGAAAGGAATTTACTATGCAACGAACTCAACGCTCGACTCAATCTTGCAAGAACGTCGCGAAATTTGACGTTCCGAAAATGCCGCCTCGCGCCGCTTCCAACAGGTACGGAAAATGTCATTTTCCGTATAGAGAGGAGATGGAAGCTCCGTATTTGACTCCGCCGGAGAACGACCCCGCCCCTATCGCGTTTCCTCATTGGACTTTCCTTCTGGAAGACAAGAACGGACGCGACTACGACGTGCTGACCGACCGGACGCTTCATCTTAGTTCCGAAGTTCTGTGCCGCAACGTCATGACGATCGGCAAAATCGGGTCGGGGAAGACGCAAAAGGTGATATGGCCTACCGTCGCCTCGGCGCTTGCCAACAAAGATCAGTCGATCGTCCTCCTTGCGACCAAAGGCGACGAATACGACCTGATCAAGAAAATTTGCGCAAAATTCCGACCGGGCGGTCGCGTCGAGCGCATCAACCTCTCGAGTTCGGCGCGAACGACGATGGGCTGGAATCCTTTCGCCTGTTCCGGCAAGCCGGATCGCCTTAGCGAGGCGCGTCAAAACGGCCAAATCCTCAGCGAAATCAATGGGATCGGCGATCACGACTCTCCTTTCTTTCGTCAGAACGCCGCGCGTCTGATGGCGGGAATCATCCTGGCGCTTGAGAAGAAACACGGCGTCGCGACGCCCTCCGGGCTCTATCATGTTCTCGAATCTTCGGAAGCCGATCGCAAAAAGTTCTTCGACGCCGCGACGCGCAGAGGAGTTCCTTTCCTCAAAGAGTTCCGCGACGCGGATTCCGGGTACAATTCGAATCTTCAGACGGTGCTCGTCGAAGCTCGCGGAGACTGTCAACACCTGGTCGACAGCAACATGGCGCTCGTAACTTCCTATAACGAGTTCCAATTCGACCTGCTTTTCGACGAGCCGACCGTCGTCGTCTTCGAAGCGTTCCAGGACGATATCATGAAGACGCGTCCCTTCATCAACATGTTTTTCGCGCAGCTGTTCGACGCGGTCTCGCGCAGAGCCAAAAGCAGTCCCAGATGCAAATTGCCCCGACCTCTTACGATCGTCCTCGACGACTTCGCCGCGAGCGTCGGACGCATTCCCGGTTGCGCGCAGCGTTTCAATACGATGAGATCGATGGACGCAAGACTCGTCGTCGCGCTGCAAAGCCTCGCTCAACTTGATCAATATTACAATCCGGGCGAAACGCTGGCGATTATCAGCGCGTTTGGAACCAAAATTTTCCACGCCGGTCTGAACGTGTCCGACGCGCAATACGCGTCCGCAGAGTCCGGCGAAACGACCGTAGGACGCGCTTACGCGGACGAACTCGAAGCGAAAAAATCGGGCGAGTCCTCGCGCGACGCCGATTTTTTCGAATACGGTCGTCCTCTTCTTCTGGGCTCGGACGTCAGGTTCTCGCCTAAGCATCCCGAATACGGGGCGGCGGCGACCGTCTTTTTGCCGGACGCGCTTCCGTTCCAGGCGTGGCTGCCCTCGGCATGGCAATTGCCTGAATTGCAAGACGTTATGAAATACGACGTTCAGAAATCGTCCGACGTCGACGCCGACGCCGCAAACGCCGCCGAAGCGAACTCCGAACGCGAAACCGACAAGCGCGACGATTCGCCCAAATCCCTAAGAGAGATCGGCGAAGAAGCGGATAGTTGCAGAGATCGACTCTTGCGTGCGGCGCGACCTCAAACGAACCGCGAGTTTCGACAGGCGATTAAGGAAAACAAGGTCCTTATTCGATTCGATCAGGCGTCCGCCCCCGCCAAAGAATGGTGGGAGGCGTGGATCCGGGAGAATCGAACGGAAATTTATCGCATATGGCGTTTTACCGCAGAACTTGCGACGCGCAAAGCGACGCTTAACGAGTACTACCTGGCCATGCAGCTTTCAAAGACGGACGACGTTGAGGCGAACCTTCTTTTCATGGCCTACCGACGCGTTGTGAAAGCGAAAGAGGAAGAAATGAAAACGGCGGACCGTCAGGAACAAGTGCGCCTGGCGTGGCTGTCCGACAAGCCTCCAATCCCTTCCGTCAGTCCCTTCGCGGAGCCTGATCGAAAACAAACGCCGACGCGTCGACGCGCCGCCGCCAACAAAAAGAAAGAGTAGAACAAGAGTCGCGACTTCGTCGGGGATCCGTAAAAAGCGGATCTCCGCGATAGCCGCATCTCCTTGAAATAGCGCGTTTTAAAAGCGGCGTCGCTTTGATTTTCAAGAAAACGAAACTTTTTTCGCAAAATTTTTAAAACGGGGCTTGGCGCTCTGATTTATCCTGTTATGATATCTGCCCAGACGTAAGGGGGAACGGTTTCAGAATCTTTAAAGCCGTTCGCGGCGGATTTCAACGGAAGAAGTCCAGGCCCTGATAAACGGTTTCAACAAACAATTTCTAGCAACGTATCGAGTCCTGTTCACGCTTCGACGTTCTTTTACGCTTCGGCGCAAAATCGACGTTGGGAGCGGGCGGCGCAACGCGTCGCGATATTTCACAATCAGGCGGTTTTAAAAACCCTATCGCTAAGGCGCGTTAGTTGTTACGACTAACCCGCCGAAGCGAAAACGGTTTTCAATAAAGGAATAAGAGACGTTAACCAAGACCGAGATATCGATTTATAAACGATTCGCAATAGAAACGGAGAACGTCGGCGTCGAGCGCCAAATCGCGACGCTCAAGGGGGGCCGAGCGTTCCAACAATTAAAACAACAACCGTCAATAACTTTAACATTATGAAAGGGAAGCTGTTATGCGAAACTCTTCACGTTCCAATCGTCATGGGAAAGGCGGCGACGACGGGTTCAAACTCCCGAAAATGCCGCTCCATTCTTCCTCCAACAAATTCGGAAGCGCGCGTTTTCCGAGCAAGGACGATCTCGAGAAACACCTCTCCCCGTCGTCCGAAGACAAAGCGTCTATCTCCTTCCGTCATTGGATCTTGCTTCTCGAAGACGAGAGCAGGCACGAGTACGAAGCGCTTGTCGACCAATCGCTCACGCTCTCTTCGAAGGATCTTTGCCGCAACGTCATGACGATCGGCCAGATCGGGTCGGGAAAAACGCAAAAGATCATGTGGCCCATGATCGCTTCGGCGCTCGCCAACAAGGACCAGTCGTTGGTAATTTTAGGCTCGAAAGGCGATGAGTTTGACGTCGTCAAGAAGATGTGCGCGGAGCTTCGTCCGGGCGGACGCGTCGTCTGCATCAACCTCTCGGACGCGCAGCGCACAACCATGGGCTGGAACCCCTTCGCTTGCGAGGGCAAGCCGGATCGCGAAAGCGAAGCGCGTCAAAACGGCCAAATTCTCAGCGAAGTCAACGGGGTCGGCAAACACGACTCTCCTTTCTGGCGCCAGAACGCGACTCGTCTGATGGCGGGAATCATTCTTGGGCTTGAAAAGAAGTACGGCGTCGCCACGCCCGTGGGGCTGTATCAGGTTCTCGAAGCGCCCGAATCCGTGCGCGACAAGTTCCTCGAAGACGCGCGCAATCAAGGCGTTCCGTTCCTTGGCGAATTCCTGGAAATGAGCGCGTCGAGCAACACGAATCTCCAAACGATTCTCGTCGAAACGCAAGGGAATTGTCAACATCTGATCGACCGCAACATGGCGCTGGTCACGTCCAAAAACGAGTTCCAATTCAATATGCTCTTCGACGAGCCGACCGTCGTCGTTTTGGAAACGTTCCAGGACGACGTCATGAAGACGCGCCCGTTCATCAACATGTTCTTCGCGCAGTTGTTCGATTCGATCTCGCGCAAGGCCAAGCGCTGCGCCGGACGCAAGTTGCCGCGTCCCCTGTCGATCTTCCTCGACGACTTCGCCGCAAGCGTCGGATATATCCCCGAATGCGCGCAGCGCCTGAATATGTTAAGATCGATGGACGCCCGCGTCGTCGTCGCGTTGCAGAGCCTCGCTCAACTCGACCAGTATTACAATCCGGGCGAAGCGCAGGCGATTATCAACGCGTGCGGCACGAAGATATTCCTTCCACCAATGAGCGTTTCCGACTCGCGATACGCTTCCGCGGATTCGGGCGGAACGACCGCCGGCGTCGCTCCCGACGCCGAGGGCGAAGAGAAGCGCTCAATCGGTTTCGCGCGAAACGACGGACCGACCGAGGCGCGCTACGCCAAAGACAAGCCCGATCCGAGCGAATACGCGCGTCCGCTCCTTCTCGATTCCGATATTCGATACTCGCCCAAGCATCCGGAATACGGATTCGCCGCGACCGTCTTTTTGCCGGACCAATATCCGTTCCAGGCGTGGGCGCCGTCCGCGTGGCAAATGGAGGAGCTCAGGGACTACATGGTCGTCGAAGCGCGCGAGTCCGACGACGGCGAAGAGCCGGAAAAGCCCTTCGACTACCTCGCGCCGTGGCGCGACTCAACCGTAGATCCCGGCGGCAGAGCGGAGTCTCTCGAGGCCGCTCGCGCAAAGTCGGACGCGTATCGAACGCGACTTCTCAACGAACTCCGACCGAAGACGGACACGGCTCTTCGAGCGGGTATTGAGGCGAACAAGCGTCTCCTCGCATACG
>JAEEGL011883274.1_pt1 | contig 11066 bp, 8 predicted proteins | sample 9134231 | NCBI WGS metagenome assembly JAEEGL01 (sample SAMN16246548, study PRJNA631951) | gut metagenome | biome: gut microbiome; feature: rumen; material: fiber-attached | host: Bos | place: Iran: Karaj | collected 2018-10
AATGAAGACGGGCTATGCCCTAATGAAGACGGCAACTGCGTTGCCTAACGAAGCGAAGCCGCCCGCTTGAAGAAAACCGTTGAATTCGAATTTCTTCATCAGCGAAGCGTCTTCATTTCTTCATCAGCCCGCTTGCGGGCGTCTTCATTTTCGGCGCGGCAAAGTTTATACATGATACTTCCTTATCACGCCGCACCGAATTCGCGGCAGTTTTTGTTTTATTTGATCGTAAGCGCTTTATACGGCGCTGTGTAGGAATCGGACATCTTTCCGTTGCCTATCGTACCCTGAGAGTTGTTGCCCCAGAGCCATACCTCGCCGTTCGATTTGATCGCCGCCGAATAATGCGTGCCGGCGCCGCAGGAAATACAGTCTTCCATTATGAGGTACGGGCTCATTTTGTTCTGCAGATCCGGCGCTATCTGCCCGAAGTTATTCAGACCGAAGCCGTAGACTTTTCCGTCTTCGGAGAGCAGTATCGCGTGTTCGTCCTGTATATACGCGCTCTTTACGTTTTCCGCTATTTTTGTAAGCGTCGCCGCGGATTCGCCCGCGTTGAAGCTCGTCGGGCTGCGCCAGCCGAAGTAATAGCAGTTTCCTTCGTTATCGACCGCAAGGCAGTTGTGCTGACCTGTTGAAACGAATCTGAAGTTGCTTCCGAGCAGGAGCGGTTCGTCGATGACTTCTTTGTAATTTGCTTTGAATTTGCTCCATCTGTTGTCGCCGAGAACGTACATATCGCCGTTCGTTTTGATATATACGGTATGACGTCTGCCCGCCGCGGCGGTCATAACGCCGGTATCTATCTTAGTGACGTTATTCACGACGCCGCCGAGATTTGTCTTGCCGAGCTGACCGTATACGTTATTGCCCACGCCGTACATATCGCCGTTTTCGGCTGTGAGTATCAGATGGTCGAAGCCGCAGGAGATATCTTTGACTTTGAAGTCGAGATCGAGCTTTGTAAGCACGGACTTCTCTCCCCCTCTGCCGAGCTGAGACGAGGAATTATTGCCGACGGTGAACACATCGCCCGTCGGGCGGAGTATCGCCGTCATCGGCGAATCGCCCTCGGTGCCGCCCATTGACGTTGCGACTTTTATAACGCCCGTAGCGACGACCGTCGGAGACGTCATATTCGACGCCGTTTTAACGCAGTTCTGACCGTTTTCGTTCGCGCCCCATGCGTAGAGCGTACCTTCGCCGTCAAGCACGAACACGCTTCTCGAGCCGGTGACCACCGCGGGTACGGACGTCATACCCGTTTTTTTCGTCATCACGACGACCGTCTGCGCTCCGGTGACGTTGAAAGTAATATTGCCGGTCGAATACGTTTTTACCGATCCATTTGAAAGGACCGATTTTATTCCGAGAAATTCGTAGCCGTCTTTCACAGCCACGGTCATGTTGATCTTCTGACCGTTCGTAACTGTCGCGGTATAAGATGACGCGTCAAGAACAGCTCCGTCCACCGTCACGGACGCCGCGCCGGGATCGTTGACGATATTGAACGTCATCTTCTCGATGCGGAAGAAAGCCTCCATATGCGCTATCGCTTTTTCTTTGCGGTTCGTCATAAAATAACGTACCGACTGCGTTTCCGATTCGAAGCGCGAGGTTGAGCCGCCGTCGCTCGGCCATCTTCTGAAATGAAGCGGCATAATATTCTTTATTGCGGCTTTCATTTCGTCGAGGATCGGGAGCGTTCTTTCCGTGTTGAACACGGTATCGGCGCACTCGTAGAAGCGGTCGATGAATTTCTGTCTGAACGTCTGATTGCGGAGCATTCTGTTGAATATCCTGCCGGCTACGGTATTGTCGTTTATCGCGTGGTTGAACATATTGGTGTCTATGTTCGTTGCAAGTCCGACGCCCATATCCATATCGCAGAATGCGAAACGCCATTTCGTATCGTGACCGTTTTGCGCGTTCTTGTTTCTCCACACCTTGATGTTGTTTCCGGGCCAGTCGGTATTGCACAAAAACATCGAGCCGACGAAGAAATCGACCATATTGTCGAGATCTATCCTGTCTTCAACGTATTTGAAATTTTCGTCTTTTGAAAGATCCGTGCGCTCTATATAAGCTACGAGATCGTGGAACGGCTTTTCGTCGCCTTCTTTGCCGTCGTTCAGAGCGTAGGGAGTATTCCAGCTGCCGGTTATCAGCGGCGAGACCGATTCGAGCATAACGTAATCTTCCTCCGGTATGCCGAAATGCGATTCGAAATACTTGCCGTCGTACCTTTCGCGGATGTTGTAAACGCCCCAGAACTCGCCGTCGATAAACATGAGCGCCGGTCTGTAAGCCATTGTCGGGCAGTCGAGAACGCTGCAGAGCCGCTGCATATATGCGTCGCGCAGATGCGTTACGCTCGAATCGTTGCCGGAGTTTCTGAAAAGCAGACGTTTGTATTCGGTCACGCCGTCTCTTGCGTCGCCCTTGAATATGTCGTATTTGAGCTTGGACGGGTTGCCGATATAATCGGGGTTCGCGCCTTCTTTGAAATAGGCTCTTATGGATTTTGCCGCGAAGCCGAGCGAACCGTTGCCGTTGAGCGCTATCTCGACGTAGGAGGCGGAAACGCGTTTGCCGTCGGTCTCGAACATTTCGAGAAACGCGGTGCGGCGCATTTTGGTCGAAAACGGATCCTGCATCTGCAGATTATACATACCGTTCTCTTTGCTTAAAAAGTCTTTCGGTTCGACCGAGAGCGCGATGACCGCCGTATTGTAATCCTTTAATTTATTCGTTACGAAATACGTATTCGTCACTACCTGCGTTTTCGTGCTTCCCTTCTTCGCGTACGCTTTTATCACGTGCGCTCCGAGCTGTTTGGACGTGCTCGGGTTGCTCACTCCGAGCAGCGTATTGCACTGTTTGGTGAGATATCCCCACGCCGTAAGCGACGTATCTTCAAGCTTTATCGCGCCGGTGTATTTCACGCCCGATTTCACGGGATCGCTGCCGTCGGTCGTATAATAGATCGTATAACCGGAAAGCGCTTTGAGCTTGAGATCGAAGCCTTTTTCGTATATGCCCGATTCGTGTGAAAACTCGACGAGGTTAGAGGTGGCGGTGAGAGTATTGTTGACGTCGCCCTTCTGGCACATAGGCGAATGGTCGATTATCTCGTTTGCCGAACCGCTTTTATAGTTGAATATCTCGTATTTGCCGTTTTTGCCCGTTTTATACGCCGATTTGTTTTTGGATATGCCGACGGCGGCGTTTATATCGGACGAAGCCGACTGCGTACCGATGAAATAAGTATATATGTTCTTATCGGTATTCAACTTCGAATAAACGGGCGAATAACCGCTTTTCGCAACGGCTAAAACGATCTCTTTGTTACTTAAAACTATATTCCACGATTTGTCGTAATACGATATCCTGAGCTTTTCGGATACGGTATCGTATTCTTCTCCGTTTTCTCCGCGGGCTTCGGCGCACCTGATAAGGTAGCTCGAGGACGGCAGCATCGCAGTATCCGGCAGGGCGAGCTTCGTGAATTTCGAAGTCGCCTTATCGTAGCTGAACACGGAAAGACCGTTGAGATCGAGCTTCAGATCCGACGTATTGTAAAGCTCGATGAAGCCGTATCTTATCGGCGTGTCGTTGTTTTTGCCGGTTCCGTATACCTGACGGAACATCAAAGCCGAGGGGTCGGCTTTTTCTTCCGGCTTGGGCGGTTCCGTCACCGGTTCCGTCGGCGCTTCGGTCGGAGCTTCAGTAGGAGGCTCTGTCGGCGCTTCTGTCGGAGCTTCGGTCGGAGCCTCCGTGGGGGCTTCCGTTTGCGCCTCCGTCGGCGCTTCAGTCGGAGCTTCCGTATTTTCACCGGTCGCCGCGCCGGTGACCGGATCGGTAACGGGCTCGTCCGTCACGGGTTCCGTTTCGAGCGTTACCGTGACCGTCGCAGACGGCGCGCCCGTCGCGGTATCGGCTCCCGTATCCGCTCCGCATCCCGTGAAAACGGGCAGAGCCAGAGCAAGAAACAGAATAAAGGCTGTCGTTTTTCTGAGTTTCATCCGATCCTCCTGTTGATCATCGGTCCGCCGGGCTGTAATCTTTTGCAGTGATGACGAACTCCGCTTTCGCGGTCGTGATAACGGTCTTGTTTTCCGTTATCAGCACCGCTTCAAAATCGTATTTTCCGTATAATTCATCAAGAAGCGAAGGGTTTACGAACAGCGCCGTTGAAAGCGCGTCCGATACGGTTCCGTCGTCGCTGATCACCGTACACGAGCGAACGCCGCTTTGCGACGGCATACCCGTTGCGGTATCGATTATATGATGGTACCGTTTTCCCCCGTATTCAAAATACCTTTCATAGTCGCCGGACGTCGATACGATACCGTGACGGATAACGGTATATCCTATCACGCCGTCGCCGTCGGGCGATCTTACTCCGATTTTATAACCTGAGCCGTCCGGCTTGTCTCCTATCACGGCGATACTGCCGCCGAACGACGCAAAGCCCGATGAAACGCCGAGGCTTTGCAGTTTTTTGACCGTAAGCTCCGCTATATATCCTTTCGCGACCGCGCCGAGGTCGAATTTCAGATCCTTCGGCTTATATACGGAGCCGTTTTCGGCTCTGACCTTTTCATACCCGCAGTTTTCTTTGCAGGCGTTTATCGACTCTGCGTCGGGCAAAGCGCCCTTTTCAGCCGCTTCATCCCAAAGTCCGGTCAGCGCGCCGGAGGTGATATCGAAAGCTCCCTTCGTATCTGCGGATATATCGAGAGATCTTTTTATCAATCCGTACAGAAGCTTTGACGGGGTCGATTCTTCTTTTTCGTTTTGCAGATAAAGCTCGGATTTCGTATCGGTTTTTGAAAAAACCTTCTCAAGCTCTTTTACGTATTCTTCCGCGCCGTCCGGTATTTCGCCGTACGTTTTGATCTCCACGACGGTATCGAGAGCAAAAAACGTTTTTTTCGCCGTTTTTTGACACGAACACAGAAGAAGGAACGAAATCACGATCAGTACCGTTATCGTTTTTTTCATATTTTTTTGAAGCGTCTTTCAATAAGTATAAGTACCGTGCCGGTGATGAAACCCGTGAAAGCCGACGCGATAAGCAGTACGGGCAGATAAGAGACCGGCGCGAAAGACGACAGAACAAGGCATGCCGCGGCGGTCTGCCCGATATTGTGCATCGCGGCGCATCCGACCGAAATGCCGATGAACGAAAGCTTTTCGCTTACAGTATACTTCATTATCACCGCGAAAATTATCGAAAAAAGGGATCCGGTCAAAGAAAATATCAAGCCCGTGACCGAAAAAAATATCAGATTTACCGTCAGACATTTAATAAACGCCGTGATCGCGGCTTCAAAAACGCCGTATCTGAAAAGTAAAAACAGTATTATGATATTCGCAAAGCCGAGCTTTACGCCGGGCAAAGGTATCAGAGCCTGTATCGGTATGAGCGATTCGAGCGCGGATACGGTTATCGCAAGCGCACACATTATCGCGCATATGGCGATCTTATTCGTTTTTTTACCCTGCGACATGATCGTACTCTCCGTCTTCCACGGTTATGACGACGCGCGCCGGCATACAGATTATGCTGCCTGTATGCGTATGCACGCAGATCTGATCGCGGCAGGTGCTTTTTTCAACGCTTACCCTGCCGTTTTCGATCAGAACGGTCAGCGATACTCCGTTTTCGGTAAGCTCTACTCTTCTGTTTTCACCGATCGGGTATTCGTAGACCGCGTTTTCGCAGGTTATCCTCACCGTATCCGCCTGTTTCGGCACGAATACGAGAGCGATGATCACCGCGGCGGCTATTACCGCCGCTATCGGTATCACGTCGGCTTTTTTCACTTGCTGCCACCTTTCGGATCGATTTTTTTCGGAGTTCTCGCAATACAGAAGCAGCTTACCGAAGCGGCGCCGTTGAGCTTGCATAAAGCGGCGCAGGTGACGGCCGTCGCGCCGGTAGTCACGATATCGTCTATAAGTATCACGTTCTTTCCTTTGAGCTCGTCTTTATACTTATCCGGTATGAAGTAGCTGTTGTAAGCGTTTTCTCCGCGGACCTTTTCCGGAAGATTTTTCTGTTCTTTACCGTTTTTGTTTTTTATTCCGTTATATACGCTTATACCGAGATCTTTTCCTATCGCGGCGGCAAGGAGCTCTGCCTGATCGTGGCCGTGTTTTTTCTTCGCCTTCACGCTTCTTTGCGGATACGCCACGACACAATCGCCGGAAAGGTCCGCTTTTCTGAATATCAGCATCTCGAGTTCCCTCGCGATAAAGCCGAAAAGCGCTTTGTTTTCGGAATCCTTGACGCCGAATATCAGCTTTTTCACGTTTTCGCTTTCGTAGTTTACAAGGCACCTGCACGAATCGAGCGTACGGCTTTTATTATATTGAAGACCGCATACGCAGTTTTCGGGTATCTGCCTGCAGCACGGACACGGAGACTCTTTTTCCTGCTCCCATACAGAGCGGCATTTTTCGCAGAAGCAGATATCTTCTTTCGTCGGCTCGAGAAGCTCGCCGCAGAATATACAGCGCGGCGGGAATATGACGCGGAGTATATAATCGAAAACGCCCATTACCGGAAATCCTCAAGTCTCTGCCTGAGCGACGTATAGCGGAGAGCGTGGCGGTTGTTGTCGACCATATCGTTCACGGTCTGCGCGTCGCCGACCATTATTACCATTTTCTGCGCTCTCGTCACCGCCGTATAAAGCAGGTTTCTCGTGAGAAGGCGTGGGCTGAAGCGGAACGACGGGATTATCACGGTCTTATATTCGCTGCCCTGGCTTTTATGCACCGTGACGGCGTAAGCGTGCTCGAGCTCGTCGAGAAGCGAGAAATCGTATTCGGTTATGCGGTCGTCGAAATCGATAGTAAGGCATTCCGCCGGGTTGTTTACTTTTATTATTTTTCCGATATCGCCGTTATATATCCCGACGCCCTGCGCGCCGTTCTTTTCCCACGTTATGTCGTAATTGTTTTTTATCTGCATGACTTTGTCGCCCTCTCTGAAGGTGACTCCGTGAGCTTTTTTCTCTTTTTTGTAAGGAGACGGCGGATTGAGAGCGCTCTGAAGCCTGATGTTCAGCGCTTCGACGCCGCAGCAGCTCATTCTCGTGGGAGTTATGACCTGAAGCGAATCGAGTATTTCGGGACCGAATTTTTTCGGCAGTCTCGTTTTGCAAAGCTGTACTATCGTCTCCGCGGTATCCTCTTCGCTCTGACGCTTCAGAAAGAAGAAGTCGTTAGATTTATTGTCGAGATCCGGATATTCACCGTTGTTGATCATATGGGCGTTAGTCACGATGCGGCTTTCTCTCGCCTGCCTGAATATCTCGGTCAGATGTACCGTGTTCACCGTGTCGGAGGCTATTATATCCGCCAGCACGTTGCCCGCCCCTACCGACGGGAGCTGATCGGCGTCGCCTATAAGTATGAGCTTCGCGCCCGGTTTTATCGCGTCGAGAAGCGCGTCCATAAGAAGGATATCTATCATCGACGCCTCGTCGATGATGATATAATCCTCGGTCAAAAGATTGTTTCTGTTTTTCGTAAACTGTTGTTTTTCGCCCGAGGTATACACGACCTCGAGAAGTCTGTGTATCGTCTTCGCCTCCTGCGAGGTCGCTTCCGACATGCGCTTGGCGGCTCTGCCGGTAGGCGCGGCGAGGGCGTATTTCAACCCGATACGCGCGACTATGCGCGTTACGGCGCGGATAACGGTGGTTTTACCGGTACCGGGACCGCCCGTCAGCACCATGATACCGCTGTTCACGGCCTGCTCTATCGCCTTTCTCTGCATCGGGGCGTATTTTATGTTTTCTTCAAGCTCCGCAATATCTATCGCGCGGCGGAGATTGCCTTCTTCGATAACTATGCTTTTGTCTTCGAGCAGGCGGAGCTTGGAGCAGACGTGCGTTTCGGCGTCGTGATACTTTTTAAGATACACGCATTTTCTGCCGTCCGTCTTTTCTCTTACGCAGGCGCCGGTCTTCGAAAGCGTTTCGAGCGCCTCCTCGACCTTGTGTTCGCCGGCTCCGAGCATTGCGGTGGTCGCTTTTATAAGCTTGTCCTCCGGCAGATACGTGTGGCCGTTCTGATTGGCGTTATGGCTCAGAACGTATAGGATTCCGGCGTAAAGACGTTCTTTACAGTCCGAAGCGAGACCTATCGCCGCCGCGGCTTTATCGGCGCCTTCAAATGATACGCCGATATCGTCCTCGCAGAGAACGTAAGGGTTGCTTCTTATTATCTCGACGGCGGAGCTTCCCCAACGCTTGAAAGCGCGTACGGAAACGGACGGAGAGAAGAAATCGCCGCAGAAAAGCATAACGCTCCTCAGCCCGTTCTGTTCACGGAAATCTTTGCCTATCTTTTCGGCGCGTGAATCCGATATACCGCTGATCTCGGCAAGCCATTCGGGATTGTTCTCTATCACGTCGAACGTCTCAACGCCGAATTTACCGACTATCTTTCTCGCCATAGCAGGACCGATACCCTTGATCGATCCGGACGAAAGATATTTGATTATCGTCGCCTCGGTCTTCGGCAGATGCTTTTCATACGATTCCGCCTTGAACTGCCTGCCGTATTTCGGACTGTTGACGTACTGACCGTAGACGGTTATCTGCTCGCCTTCGCCGATCATCGGCATTATTCCGAACACGGTCTCGGGCTCGCCCTGCTCCGTCTCTATCTCAACGACGGCGTAACCGTTTTCTTCGTTCTGATATACGACGCGCTCTACCGTACCGGTCAGAGTTTCGTGCTCTTTGTTATCGATCATTTGCCGGTTCTTTCTTTAAGTTTTTGTACGAGATCGAGTTTCTCCCACGGGACGTCTATGTCTTCCCTGCCCATATGGCCGTACGCGGCTGTTTGAGCGTATATGGGTCTTCTCAGATCGAAGTTCTTTATTATTGCAGCCGGGCGCAGATCCACCGTTTCGGTAACGGCTTTTCTGATCTTTTCAACGTCAACCGTCTCCGTTCCGAACGTGTTGATCATAACGGAGACCGGCCTTGCAACGCCTATCGCGTAAGCGATCTGTATCTCGCACTTGCGGCAAAGCCCCGCCGCGACGATGTTTTTCGCCACCCAGCGCGCCGCGTACGCCGAAGATCTGTCGACCTTGGTCGGGTCCTTACCCGAAAACGCGCCGCCGCCGTGGCTCGCGTAGCCGCCGTAGGTATCGACAATGATCTTTCTGCCGGTCAGACCCGAATCGCCGTTCGGTCCGCCTATGACGAATCTGCCGGTCGGATTGACGAAAATCTTCGTCTGCCCGTCCATAAGCTCCGCCGGGATAACGGCTTTTATGACGTGTTCGGTTATGTCGGCGCGTATCTGCTCGAGACTTGCGTTCTCGTCGTGCTGAGTCGATACGACCACCGTGTCGACTCTCACAGGCCTGTCGTCTTCGTATTCGACCGTGACCTGAGTCTTTCCGTCGGGACGAAGATACGGCAGAGTTTTGTTTTTACGCACTTCTGTAAGTCTTTTTGCAAGCTTGTGCGCAAGCGATATCGGCATCGGCATAAGCTCCGGCGTTTCGTCGCAGGCAAAACCTATCATCATGCCCTGATCGCCGGCGCCGGTATCGAGACCGTCGTCAAGATCGCCGTTCTTCGCTTCGAGAGCTTTATCGACTCCCATCGCGATATCGGGCGACTGCTCGTGTATGCAGCTTATGACGGCGCAGGTATCGCAGTCGAAGCCGTATTTCGCGCGGTCATAACCTATTTCTCTGACTTTTTCTCTCACTATGCTCTGTATATCGACGTAAGCGTTCGTCGTGATCTCGCCCATTACGAGCACGAGACCGGTAGTACAGCAGGTTTCGCAGGCGACTCGCGACTCGGGATCGGCTTTGAGTATTGCGTCGAGAACGGAGTCCGAAATCTGGTCGCAGATCTTGTCGGGATGGCCTTCCGTAACCGATTCGGATGTGAATAATCTCTTCATAATATGCCTTCTTTCAGAACTTGGTATAAAAAATTCGCCCGATGAGGCGAATTCGTTTCGTTTCTCATCTCTCGGAATTGGCACCTTTCAACGCAGGTTGCCGTGGGATCAAAGGGCCGGTCCCTCCCCCACTCTCGATGGGTATTATATTAAAAATGATAAAAATCCGAGTACGCCTTCGCATATCAGCGTCACTATCACGCCGGCTATCAGCACGCCGCCGGTAATGGATATCAGAGCGTTTCTGAATTTCATACCGGTAAGAGCGGCTACGAGAGCGCCCGTCCACGCGCCGGTCATCGGGAGCGGTATCGCCACGAATATCATGAGTCCGAACACCTCGAACCTCTGTACCTTAGGCGTGTTTTTTTCGGCTTTGGATTCGAGCCAGAGACCGAGCTTGTTGAGTTTTTTCGTCGTCTTCATCCAGCCGATGAGCTTTTTGATGAAAAGAAGTATTATCGGCACCGGCAGGAGATTACCGATCACGCTGATGATATAACACCAGTACCACGGTATTCCGAACGCGGCTATGCCCACGGGTATCGCTCCGCGAAGCTCGACGACCGGGAGCATCGATATCAGGAACGTAACGATATATTTTACGAACTCCGGAGCCTGACCGAACGTATTCGCAAAAAATTCAGCTATCAATTTTCTTCCTCTTTTTTGAGATTTAAGATATTATACAATATATAAAACCGATTTTCAATACTTTCGGGGTCTTTTTTACAATACTTTTACATATTCGACGGTTTGCGCCCGAAGCCGTTATGTTTCCGCGCCGTTTTAATGCCCGCGGGACAATTCATCCCATCTTCCCGTATCCTTCACACGTCGGGATCGCTGAAAGAACATGGCGCTCAATTTGCGCGAAGCGCATGCGGCGGGGATCCCCAAGGGCGGCGGAGCCGCACGGAAGTCGCGCAAGCGACACCTACACTATTCACTATTCACTATTCACTATTCACTTTTACTTCTTACCTCGCGTCAGCCTGCCGCGCCCCAAAGGAAGTGAAACGACTTTGGGAGGGGTGTCCGGGGTTCCCCGAAGCAACTTGTTGCTTTGGGGGTTCACGGTAAGGGGGTTTGGGGGTTGTAAGGGTGGG
>JAEEGL012070518.1_pt1 | contig 11066 bp, 11 predicted proteins | sample 9134231 | NCBI WGS metagenome assembly JAEEGL01 (sample SAMN16246548, study PRJNA631951) | gut metagenome | biome: gut microbiome; feature: rumen; material: fiber-attached | host: Bos | place: Iran: Karaj | collected 2018-10
AGTAAGTCCTGTGTCAGTTTTGATAAAGGGCGCTTGCTCTGATCTGTTTCGTCAAGATAATTGCCATAAACAGCTCTATATAATTCGTCCTTGGTGGCGAATAATCCTTTGTAGTTTCTCCAATACTCATTAATTTGGGTTTCATTGAACATGCAAGCCCTTCTGATTATATCTTTGGCATAGTCTTCATGATTCTTATACAGCTTCCGGAGTTTGAAGGTATCCACTGAATGCCTAATTGCTTCGCTGTTTGACCGAACATATATGCCTAGAGTCGGCGGCGTCGTATTTTCTATTATGGCGGAGATGTTCTCTATTTCAAAAAAAGCATTCTGGCCAAAACCCTCAAAATGTGGATTGACATGTGGCTCTGCATAAAAATCCCTGGCCAGCTTAAATCTTGAGTTACATATCTGGCAGCTGGGCACAAAATTATACAGAGACAATGCAAGAAAGGGGAATCGGTCTTTGTTGTAAAAATGATCAATGTCGGCAGTGCTTCCTTGGTCGTCTTCCATTCCAAAAGAGGAGATGTATTGTCTGTTGCAGTATGGGCAAACGCTTACGCCCATGGCGTTCAAGACCTTATTCCGAAAGTTTTTGCTGAACCAATCATAACTGAATATCTCTGTCTTGCACTTGTTGAAAAATTCATCGATTTCCGCGATTCGCATGTGCGAAAGACGTATTGCTTTTATAGGTGTTGAAAAATCGGCATCTGTTAACGATCTGTACTGACCTGTCTTTTCATCCATAATCTCAAACATATGCGCATTAATGTGTTTATCTGAGATTATTGGCGCAATTATCCCATGCCTGTCTTTAGCGTTTCCGCCACATGCCTCAGCCTTCTGAATAATGCCTTTGTAACGAAGAAAAGCTATATAAAGCTGTTCGTCTCCCCAAAACTCTTTGCAAACCAGTTTGGCGTAGTCTTCAATTAAACCACGGGGGCTTTCGCTCAGAAGAAAGCCTTTGATTTTATCGTTCGATACGGAACCTTTTGAATAGAACCATGTTTCAATGATCTTGGAAGTAATACTGCCTTCACTTACTACCTGCATTACTTCCTTGATTTTCGTTCTAACTCTATCAACAACCTTCTGGTATATGAATGCAATTTCATGCTGGTCAAAACTGGCTTTATTGATTTTTATCAAATTGCTTCACCTACCTCTACTTTTCCTTTTTTAGTTTATCAGTAGCTTTCTCCAACGCGTGAATCATCTCTTGCTTTTCGTTATCATCCATCATGATGCTTTGCGTTCGTATTTGTTCGATTATACCGGCAATCTTACCAGTTGGGTTGTCTGCTTCAAAGCATCTATTGTACAGGCTTCTGAGTTTACCGCGAATAATAGGATCTGCTATGAGATTAATGACATGGATATTAGGTTCGCATTTTTCTTTGAGTCTGATATTATGGCAGATTCCATTGTTCTGTTGAATTTCATCAGACAATTGTTTGAGATTCTCGAACACTTCCAGTATTTTTTTATATGCAAACTCTCCGATTGTGCTGTCAAGGTAATCTGTGTGGTATAATCTTTTTTTAAGTAGTGCTGTACGCTTATCTAATGGAAACAGAGATATTCGGAAATCTATGACTTGTTGAGGATTAGATCCAGAAAGGGATTGGTAGGCTACGGATACGGTTACGGGGTGCGCACGCTCGTAGACGCGTCCATGTCGGGCAGTCCGTCTGCGGTGGGCGAATTTGGATGGGGCGGCGCGTGGGGCAGCTATACGTTGATGGACCCTGAAAACGGAGTCACTATCGTGTACGCCGAACAGGCGTATGACACCCAGGGACCGTTTATCCAGCGCAGGCTCCGGAACATGGTCTATTCGTATCTTGAATGGGAAGGACTCCTTCGGTGAGCAGAGAACGAAAAGCCCCGCGCTTCATGCCGCGGCGCAAGTATGTCATCTATAATCTGTGCCTGGTGCTGATTCTGGTGCTGCTGCTTACGAGCCTGTTCACTCGCATCATGATCAGGCATGTCCAAGCCTTTGAGCTCCTTAGAAGATCGATCTACACGTCACCTGAGCTTGATTGGTCAATGCAAACTATGTCAGAAAAAGTATTTCTCAGCGCGAATCAGCTGATTACCATCTACCGACGCTTATTCAATACGACACCAAAGCAGGATCTGCTCAACGCACGCGTGCAAAAAGCCAAGACATTGCTTCAGACCACATTGACCTTGCGCGAAGTTGCAGCGCTGAGCGGGTTTCAAAACGAGTACTACTTCTCTACCGCTTTTCGCAAAAAAACCGGCATGACCCCAAGTGTCTTCTCAAAGGCAAACAGAGCACAAGCTCTAATACCGGAAACTCAGGAGGATGAATAGTATGATGAGAATGTTCAAAGAACACCGTGTGCGTCACATCGAAAGCCTTGACGGCATATGGACGCTCAAGCTGCCCTGCGGCGTGTGCTATCCGGCTATCGTACCGGGCGTGTGGGAAACCATTCCGGATCTGGCGGCTTATCAGGGTAAAGCCGTCTATATGCGCAATGTGGTTTTGGAAACGGATTCCGATGTCCTGCTGCGCTTTGGCGGCGTGAGCCATACGGCCGAAGTCTTTTGGGACGGTCAAAGCATAAAGCAGCACTACAATGCTTTTACCGGCTTTGAAGCTCTGATCAAAAAAGCCGGCGCGGGGGTGCACGAGCTCAGCATAGAGGTCGACAATTCGTTCAACGAAAACTCCACATTGCACATACCAAACGACTATTATACCTACGGCGGGATCAATCGTCCGGTTGAGCTTCAGTACCTCGGCAGCGCAATGATCCGCTCCCAGCGTTTTTACTCGACGGAGAACAGCGACGGTACGTTCGACGCACACATAAGGGTCTGTGTAAGCGCTCTGGCTGACACGAACGGGCTCAGATACTGCCTGGAGCTTGCGGGCAGCGAAAAAACGGTCGACCTTCCCGAGCTGAAACAGGACGAACCCTATGAGTTTGAAGTGACCCTCAATAAACTCCATGTCCGCAAGTGGGATGTGCGCGACGGTCAGCTGTATTTCATCAAAGGGACGCTGTATAAGCACGGCACGCCCATCGACGACAGGATTGACCGTGTGGGGTTCAGAACTGTTGCCGTCGAAGGAGAAAAGCTGATGCTCAACCACAGGCCGATAAAAATACTCGGCTTCAACCGCCATGAGGATCACGGGCAGCTGGGGCTCAGCATGGATCCCGGAGCCATGATGTGCGATTTGCAGCTCATGCTCGATCTGGGTGCCAATGCTGTACGTACCTGTCATTATCCCAATGACCCGAGATTTCTGGATCTTTGCGACGAACTCGGCATACTCGTGTGGGAAGAACACCACGCGCGCGCCTTGCCAGGCGAGATACTGAGAAAAGAGCTGTTTTTAAAGCAGATCTCAGACTGCAACGAAGAAATGATCCGCCAGCACGTCAATCATCCTTCCATATATATTTGGGGCGTGCTCAATGAGTGCGAGAGCGAAACGGAATATGGCCATTGGCTGTACGAGAAAAATCTTAATCAGTTGAGGGAGCTCGACCCCACACGCCCGGTGAGCTTCGCGTCCTGCCGCCATTTCACGGATGTCTGCATGGATCTTGTGGATGTTGTTTCATTCAACATCTATCCCGCCTGGTATGTCAACGAGCCGGTGGATCAGTATCTGGAACGGCTGCTGCATTGGATGGACGAAAGCGGCGCAAAGGGCAAACCGGTGCTGATCACAGAGATCGGCGCAGGCGCAATTGCGGGCTACCATGACACCTTCCGCCGCGCAAAGTGGAGCGAAGAACGGCAGGCTGACATTCTGGACGAGCAACTGCAGGCGGTTCTTAGCAATGAAAGAATCAGTGGCGTATACATATGGCAGTTCGCCGACGTAAAGGTTTCCGAGGAATGGGCTATGCGAAGGCCCCGCACGATGAACAATAAAGGCATAGTTGATGAATATAGAAGGCCAAAACTATCGTACTCAATAGTGAAGCGGTGTTTTCGCAGGAAGACATAATACTGCAACGGTTTTTGCTGTATGATTCGCGGGCTCAAACAGAATGTCTGGCAACTGAGCCAAAGCAATACAGGCAATAAAGCCAAAGCGAATCCGCCATGAGTAAGGCAAGTTAGGAAGTATACATCGAAATGTTTCTTCCTTTTTCCTTCAGTAAATGCGTACTATTGTATTATTTATACCATTTCTTCTGTTACCTCTTCATCGACTCCTCTTTTAGCACCATAAAGAGCACGCAATGAAAGTCGAAGCTTATTCTTGTTGTTGTAGGCAATCATCATTGCTTCTGCATATCCCAAAGAACCAGGATGACGTTCTTTGGCTGTCCGGATAATCGCCTTTACCGACAGTTTGCCCACATGTTCTTTAAAAACATCTTCACGTAGAGCATCTCCATAAGCAACAAGTATTCGGGCAATTCCCATTAAGATGCTGCCAGAAAAGGAATTCCTTTCACCCTCCCATGTTGATGCTGCCAGCCGTATAGTTGCGTCCAGGATATTTTGGCCGTATTGATTGTAGATTTTTTCTAACGTAGCGACAGCAGTAATGCAGTTTGGAGCCATTTTTCCACTGATGTTCAATCCATAGGCGTTCACGATAGCTTCAATAAGCTTCTGACGCTGGTCGCCGGCAATCACATGAGCTGAAAACATCTCATAGGGCACTAAGGGCTTCACATGTTTTTGCTGATCTGCAAAAATGTGTGCTTCATCTTCGTACTCCAGATCTTCGTACACCATAGCCCATACAGGTGTTTCCCTGGAGCCTGATACGGATGCAACCAGTTCAGCTGTGTGCTGACCATCAAAGATATAGTTTACTCCATGTCTTCGACTCACTTTGACAGGATTAATCTGATAAACGTCAAAGTCTTCCAGCGTTCTTCTGATATGGCTTTCAGACAGGGGACGCTGGTATTCCTGGTTGGATACCAGATTGCTGATTGGTATCAATTCAAAAGTAACATCCGGTATACACCTTCTTTGCCGATCCGTGAGCATTCCTTCTGTTTCTATCATTACTCCACCACCCTTATGGCTTTCTCAAGCTCTGCATCCATTGCTCGGAGATTCTTCGATAGTTGTTCTTTGACTTCAGTCGATGCAGATCCAAGATTCAGCTTACCCATTTTTCTTTCCAGCATCATAATCCAAGTAGTTACCGTGAGAGCTAAACCTCGAACTTCCGCATCGGGATCGTAAGTCGGCATCTCTTTGATGCCAACAGATAACGGCCTTTCTGCAATCAAGTTACGCCTTTTTTCTTTCTGCTGTTGATTCATCCGACTGTGTGGCTTCATCGCTGCACTTTGTATTCTGGCTAATAGTTTTCTTACAGTGGCATGTATGTCTCTGGGATCCGCATCGCCCAGTTCAATAATTCGGTTTATGCTCATCTTGATCTCTTCCTGAATGAATGCCTGAAACACTGCCGGTTCCAATTCATCGATCATATCCAAGACCTTTGAAAGATCTCCATAATGCTTAGGTTCATTACGATGTATGTTATACTCCTCAGCCAAATCCATTATCGTTACCGGCAAAGGCAAATAGGATTCCGAAGCGTTTCCCCCATCTTTCCCTTTTTGGGCTTGTTTCTTACTATGTTGTTCGCGTCCAAGGCTTTTCTCGCATTGATACCGTTTCCCCAACAGGTATTTTTGGATCATGCTTCCCTTCCTGGCTTGTGGTATTCTTCGTCTCGTAATCCATCGAATGGCTTCTTCACGACAGGAAAATTCCATCTCTTGTACAGAGAACTCTATCTCCTCAAAGCAACAAAATGCATATCGTTTATGCCCATCTATAATAATACCGTTCCAAACAACAATTGGCTCAAGACACCCTTCTCTTAGAATACTGTTTTCCAAAATCGCCTGTTCTTCATTTGTCAAAGGGACAGATAAATTTGCAAATTCCCGATCAATTTTCCATATTTGCTTCACTTCAGCACCTCACTTCTGAACAATCAACGTATTCTTCTAGTTTCTTCAGTTTAGGGGTCCCGAGAAGTTGCATGCTTTTCAAGGGAAACACTACAGCATTTTCATTGGGCATGAGAATTCCTTTCATACGGTATGTTCCCGGTTCTTTCATCAAGCCACTTACCGAAGTCAATTCTTCAATCAACGCTTTGCTTCGCACTATAAAGGATCCATTGCTCAGTTGAACACGAATCGCCCGCTGCTGGCTGTACCATCTGCCCAGAACCATAAATCCCATTGTTTGCTCATCTATACCGAGATGGATAAAGCGGGGATTCCCTATCGCCTCCAAGACACTTCTATGCACACATATGCTATAGTAGCGCGAATAAACACTTATATAGAGCGGGGCGTTACTGGCCGTCTTTAGTCTGTCCATTTTCAGCTCCCTCTGCCGGCTGTTCCGTGACAGTATGTGTTTTGTTGGAGATCGTAATAACTGTATACTTATCAAATCTCTTTACATCCAGCATACGCTTGCTCTCAGCATAAGTCGGACCGAATCTTCCACTATTATCCACAAATGCTGAATGCAGCATACTCCTACGTTTACCATTTTGAGCAACTACTTTTTCATGGCACTCATACACGCTCAAATCGAACATAAATGCGATCTTCCCTTTTGCTCTGACTTTTCGTCCGAGGATCTTATACCGAAAATCCGGATTCCAGTCCATCATGGAACAAAGCATCATTACAAATTCCTCGCCAGTTTTCGGCCTTGAGTATCGGCGACCATTTTTTTCTCTTGCCCAGCGATAGGCTGTCTCATCTTCCCCGCAGGGAAAAAGAATCAATTTCTTCTCTTCTCGATACACCATGATCTGAACACAGTCAATATCAGGCAGCTGCCTTACACAAGCAGCGTTTACTGTCACCTTGTCAACATTAACTGTAAATGCAGGTTCGTAATTGTGTGAAAAAAACTCGGGACGAACGATCTCATACTGGTCTATATCGACATCTTCAATATCGTCATCAACATATGGATACTTGTGTCGTTCTTTTGGGTCCCCCTCTGACTCAGCAACTTGTAGCTGTTCGCTCATGTCCAGTTGATGCTCTGACAATGCCTTTTTTTCACTATTATGACCCGTATCGTTCGTTACTTCATCTTGGGTAAACAACGTTTCCTGTTTAGTCTCGATCATGCTGATTCGACCTCCTCAAAAAATTCGCCCAGTTCTTCTATAATGAATTCTCTTAGTTCTTCGTAAGGTGTTATATTTAACTTTGGCCCAGTTTTGCACATGATTCCATCCATCTGTGTTTGCCATTCGCTTTTGCGCATATACTGCAGATCTCTTGCACATTTTTCTTCGTAAAAGTCTCGCCCGAAGCGCATTCCAAGGTCACCTGAAAACGCCTTGACTCTTCTTGCCTTGGGAATAACAGATGTGCTCTGCCCAGCGATACTGCCGTCAAGAAGAACATCTTCTGCACGGACATAAACGCTGAGGTCGTCTTCTGAAAAAACGCAAGCAGAATCAGTATTGTTACGATAAATCTGTCCATACAACTTATATCTGTATTTATTATTCCAGCCAAAGAGTTCAAAGATTTTGTCTATATATGCTTGGCAGGAAATATCCCGTGGTTCATAGCCCTCGTTTTCACCTTTCGACCAGCATAAAGCATACCTGTTTTCCTTTACAGTTTGCCGAACGGCAATTTTCTTCTTAATTGGATGAATAAGTAGTTCAACATAGCTTCCACAAGCCATCCTCTTCACACAGGAAGTACTGAATCTTACCATCCGATTATCCAGTGTGACTGCCGGCACACTCAATTCATCAAAAAACTTGAAATTGACCACTTCACAATGGCGAAAATCAAAATCCCCAGCTTCCATTTCCAAGATCATATCGCGATCTTCTTCGGGTTTCCACACACTTTCACATGCGTTTATAAAATCATCTTTTGTAAAACTGCCCCAGTGAGGATGAATGATCACAAAGCCTTTTAGTAAACCCTCCGGTATGACACGCAGTTCCGGCAGCAACGAAGTGCCGCCATATTTGGCGTTACTTAGGATGCGTTGAACCGCCAAATAGTCATCAGGTGTAATAATCTTGTCATGTTCTTCATGGTAATAACTTTGTGGGCGTTCGCCGCGATTCTTAAGGGTTCTTGATTTATGGCAATTATCATCATGGTCAATGTCCGCTTCGAATCGTGTAAATGTTTTTCTTGTTTTCACATCTCCGCAGTACCGTTCATTTTGTAAAGACCTTGCCACACCCGTTGCAGTCCAATTTATATTGCCCAAATATGTCTTTTTCATCAGGGTTTTTAGTTTGGTGGCAATCTGCTGTGTAGAGTAACCATATAAATACATATAGAACATAAGTTTGGGGATCTTGTATGTTTCAGGGTTCAGAATCAACTTACCATCTTCATTGTGCATAAATCCAAGAAGCTCTGGCGTAAGCGGCAGGCCATGATCTAGGCGCATGCGCAGGGAAGTTTCCATGCTGCGGCTTCTTACCCGTGATTCCTCCTCTGCCATAGTCGCTTGAAAGCTTAATGCCAGCTGGCTGTTGCTGTTCAAAGAAAAAATCGCTTCTGATTCGAAAAGAATACCGATTCCTTTTTCGGCCAGTTTTCTTACTGTTCTTAAAAAATCAACGACATTTCTTGCAAGACGTGAGACGCTTTTCACGATAATCAGGTCTATGTACCCGCTAAAAGCATCCTGAAGCATTTCCAACAATCCCGTACGGTGAATCGTGGATGTCCCACTTTTACCTTCGTCCTTATAGATTTTTACCAGTACCCACTTGGGATATCGTCTCACCAGATCCTCATAATACTTTTGCTGTAGTTCAAATGAGGATGTCTGAGATGGATCATCAGTACTGACACGGGCGTATATCGCTACGCGCTGGTATTCATTGGCCTTTATATGATCCGTCTGCTCTTTTTCCGGAGTATACTCATATTTGTCCGGATCGGTTGCTGATCGAACCCTCCGGCGTACTCTTTCGCGCTGTTGTTCTCGAGTCATTGATGACATATCAGTTACTCTCCTTCCCCCAAGTACTCTGTTTTGTCTTTTGTAAGCGTATTCTCAGAAGCGCTAAAAGGCAGCTCATCCAAACCATCATCCGGGAGAGGCCTCCATTTGCTGGGCAGTATTCCTTGATCTTTTAGGTCCGACTTTTAGTATGATGCAAGAGTGAAAATATCTTCTGAAACAAAATACATACCTATTGGATGTTTTTGAGTTGCCAGTATCCTCGCTAAAATTGCCATTTCTTCCGGCTTGTTCGAAACGCCCTTTACTGTCTGGGTTACGATCAAATCAATCTTTCCTGAAAAGCAATCCTCGAGTAAACGGCACCACTCAGGAGAAGATTCCATACGCGGAGCACTCATTCCATGATCAACATAAAACCCTACAAGAGTCCATCGAGGACAGAGCGCAATTTCTTCAGCAAATTGCTTCTTTCGAATTTCCAGATAGGTTTCATCATCGTATTTTGTCTGGTTATAATACCGGATATAGACTCCAATTCTGTATGGCCTGTATGGCATGGGATATTCGTGATTAATCGAGTTAAGCCATAACTTGTGTTGTGCCAGACACTTGTTGCGAGGGGTGTCTTTTATGTCTCTTCTGAAAACATTTGAGTAACCCACTTCATCATTTATAGAAGTGGTATCCGGATTCATGTTCGATTGTCTTTCTTCTATGCTGTTATTTTCCATCTCACGGCTCCTTTATATGCCTTTTCATCGACCAGTACCATCGTCCGTCTAAACGGTAAGCTTTTATCCCCAATTGCTTTTGAACCGCTCTGGCGGTCTTTATCGCTACATTTTTTCGAGTGAGCATTTCAAACAGCTCTGTTGACGCCATGTCTCTGTCTTTAAGAATTTCTATCAGTATATGAGCTGCGTCTTCTTTTTTGGAGACACTTGATGAGTCGATCGTCACTTGGTTGCTGGCATTTATTGGTTTGGAACGGTCTATCCATCGAAAGCCTGTTTGCGGGCATATCTCGAAACGGATATCCTTACCAACAGATTCTAAGCTGTTCTTGATTTGTGAAACGATTCGAATATTCGGATTTCCGGGATCGCGCTCTACTTGAAGGACGCTCCTAGCCGCAGCAATAACGTCGATACTCCCCAATCCTCGATACAATCCTTTTGCACTCTCACGTTTATTCATGTGACCCACAAGTATGATGGCACAATCATATGCCTCAGCCCACATTCCTAAGCGACGCATGAGTCTCCGCGCCTTCCCTGCCACCTGCAAATCGAAATCATTGCCTATGTATGCTTGGACAGGATCAATCACCAACAGCTTTGGTTCGAACTCGATCATGGCTTCGCGGATGCGTTCATCGTCCAGGGTCAGAGCTCCACAGACTTCCTCATTGATAAAAGCTATGTTATTGCAGTCCGCGCCCATTTTGATCAGTCGAGGCTTTATGGTATCGCCTGCGCCGTCTTCTGAGCATTGATAAATCACTCGCTGCGGTTCCCTAATTCTATTGCCGTCCGGCATCTTTCCGCCTGTAGATATCTCGGCAATAAGCTGAAGCATCATCGTTGATTTGCCCTCTCCGGGATCGCCCTGAAGAAGTGTAAGCTTGCCATATGCTATGTAAGGAAACCATAGCCAGTTCACGATCTTGGTTGTAACTTCACTGTAGAGTGTTATGAGTCCTGATTTTTCGGCCAAAGCACTACCTCCAGATGAACTTTTAGCTGTCTTAGTCATGCTGAATCGGCAGTCTTAAATCATATTAGAATTATACGTTTTGTAAGATGCCCCATCCAGTGACTGTGACGACACAATTCCTGAAAAATGTGCGTCAGAGAGCACAATTCCGGCCTAAGATGCCCTTATAGCTGGAGCACAGGGTAGGGGCATCTTAGACCCGCTTATTTATCCTAATTTACAAAGAAAATGATTTGATAAGCCTCTTAGGTAACGGCAATATACCAGTACCTTACGCGGGCTACTGAAAGGGAGGAATTAGTACATGACTTTGAATTATGTAAGCATCGGTCAGCACATTAAACATGCACGAATCAAGAAGGGTTTGAC
>JAEEGL012476491.1_pt1 | contig 11066 bp, 5 predicted proteins | sample 9134231 | NCBI WGS metagenome assembly JAEEGL01 (sample SAMN16246548, study PRJNA631951) | gut metagenome | biome: gut microbiome; feature: rumen; material: fiber-attached | host: Bos | place: Iran: Karaj | collected 2018-10
AAAATGATAAAATGGAAATTGATGAAGAAATAGAAAAAAAAGAAGAAAATAAAATGAAAGAAGAAGAAGAAAAAAAAGAAGAAGAAAATAAAAAAGATAATAATAAAGATAAAAAAGAAAATGAACAAGATGAAAATATAAAAGAAAATGAAGAGGAAGAAGAAGAAGAAAATGAAATAAAAAATGAAGAAAAAAAAGAAAAAGAAATAAGTAAAGAAGATGAAAATGAAGAAGAAGAAGAAGAAGAAAATGAAATAAAAAATGAAGAAAAAAAAGAAAAAGAAGAAGATAAAATGAAATTAGATGAATTAAAAGAAGAACACTTAATAAAAAAGAATTTTAATTTATTATCTTTAAATATTACAAAACCTCATCAATTTTCAATTAATAAAATAATAATTAGTAATCCAAATGAAGAACCAAAACATCCATTTGAAAATTTACTGAGAGCATTTAGACAAATTCATGTTGCTGGTGTAAATTATAAAAATGGGTTAATTTTCTTTTTAAGAAAAAAGAAGTCTAATCAAGAAAAAAAGAAAAATAATTAAATTAAAAATATATAAAATTTTTTAAATATATAATCATTTAAAATTATGATTCAATTATAATTTTAAAAATTATTTTTTTATTTAATATTTATATTATTAAAAATATTATTATTTTATTTGAATTAGTTTATATAATTTCTTTAAATAAAAAAAAATCTATTGTTTTATTTATTTTTCTCATATTTGATTGTATATTTATATACAATAATAAAAAATATTTAACTAAAAAGATAGATAAAAAATTTAATTAAAAAAAGATTTAATTAATAGAAAAATATTATATTAAATACTTTAAACATTTTAATTAAACAAAATTTATAAAAAATCCCACATAAATATAAAAACAAACCCCTTAAAACAAATTTATTTAATTTTAAAAAACAAATATTTAATATTTAAAATAACTAAATTCCAAATGTATATAATTTTTGTCAATAAAAAAAAAAAAAATTAATAATTAAAAAAAAATAATAAAATCAAAAAAAAAAAATGCAACAACCACAATTAGATTTTAAACATCGTTGTAACTGCAATGGAAAAGAACTTCGAAAAACTCATTATTCCTTAGGTACATTTGAATGGAATCCTCAAACAGAATACACAACTCAATATCCAGCAAAGGCATCAAACACAGACGCTCCTCAAATGGATAGTGTAAAGCTTCGTAAAACAAACTTTATATTAGGTGATGACAATCCTCCTCTTCAAACAACAAATATGATAGAAAGTGAGCCATTAGAATCAATTCCACCAGAACCAAATAAATTAAATGAAGATTTAAAAAATGATTTAAGAAAAAGTCATTTTATTTTAGGTAATTATGAACCTAATTATAACACAACTTTCAAAGCTGAATATTATGATAAATCAAATTATAAAACTAAAGATGATGTTGATTTTTATAAAGTTGAAAGAAAATTAAGAACTCAAAATTTTAATTTTGGAACAGATAGTAATGATTATTTAACTGAAACACAAGCAAAATTTACAAAACCAATAATTAATAAAAATGATTTACCTAATCAGAAAATTTCAACTGAAGGTTTACAACAAAATCATCATGTTTTTGGAATTTTTCCTAATGATTATAATACTACTCAAAGAATAAGTTATCCTCCTAAAAAAGCAGATGTGAAATTATATTCTAAAAATTTAAGAAAAACAAATTTTATTTTAGGTGAAGATAAACCAATTTTAAAAAGTGTTAATCAAGAAACTTATATTAAACATCCTATTAAAATAAAAGATAATTTAAATAAAAGTGAATTAATAAATGATTTAAGAAAACATCATTTTGAATTTGGTAAAGAAAATATTCCAATGCAAACAACAAATAATTTCGAGTTTCAAGATCCTGGAATTGCAGATAATGCACAACCAACATCAGATAATCAAAAATTAAGACAAAGTAATTGGAGTTTAGGAGATAAAAAATTAGAACCTGATAATTTATATCTTACTGAATATGCAGATAAAATGACACAAAAACCAATTATTAAAAATCCTCCAATTGATAATAAAAATTTTACATCTCATTTTAAAATAACTGGAAATGGACCAGTTAATTATCAAAGTAATTATAGAGCAAATTATATTCCTTTACAAAGTCAAATTGATCCAAATGATAAAAAAAAAATTGATGATGTTGTAAAAAATATAAAAAATTCTCATTTTAATTTAGGAGAAATGAATAATGATTATGGAACTACAATGAGTAATTCTTATCAATATGATCCAAATTATAAAAATGAAAAAATTAAAATTGATCAAGATTTAATTAATGATTTAAGAGCTTCACATTATAAATTAGGAGATGATCCTTTTTATGGACAAACTACTCAAAGAAGAGATTATGTTCCTTATAATGTTAGGAATATTAAAAGTGCTAGACCGGATTTACAAAGAAATCATTTTAATTTTGGTAATGAAAGAGAACCTAATAAATTAGATGGAAAAACTATATATATGACTGATTTTGTACCGAAACCAATTCCTGTTGATGATGAAAATGATTGTTGGTGTTAAGATTTTTTTTTTTTTTTTTTTGGTAATTAATATAAGATTTTTAATTTTTTTTTTTTTTTGCATTTTTTTTTAATTTTAAATTTTTTTTAAAGTTTTTTTTTTTGGATTAAATTATTATAATTATAATTTTAAAGGGAAGTAAATTTATTTTATTTTTTTTTTTATTCTTTTTTTATTTCTGTAATTGTTTTTTTTGATTCTTCTTCTTGACCATTTTTATTTATTTTTTTTGTTTCTATTATTGTTGTTTTTTCTGTTATTTTTTGAATTTTTTGTTCTTCATTATTTTCATTTTCTTTTTGATTTAAATTACTTGTTTTAATTTGATTTTCATTTTTATTTTTTATAAATAATTCATTTAATTTTTCATTAATTTCATCAAAACCACTTTTTTTATTTTTATTTTTTTTATCTTTATCAAGATTACCTTTTTGATTATCATCTTTTAGATTATCAAAAATTCTTTTTTCATTAGATTCTCTTAAATCAAAATCACTTTTTTTACTATCAGAATATTGAAGATTATAATTTCTACTATTTATAATATTATTTTTTTCTTTTTCAATTTTTTCTAAAAATGAAATTTTATTTGAAGGATTATTTAAATTAGTTTTAATAGTAAAATTTTTTAAATTAATATTTTCTTTATTAGTATAACCATATATTCCATTTACACTTACAGGTTTACTAGATGCTTTATTTACTTTATCATTTAAATTTGTTAAATTTCTAATTATTATATTTTTACTTGCAACATTTTTATAAATTGAAAAAAAATAATCATCTTTATTCTGATAATTACTAAATGTATTCTCTTTTACTTTTTTATTCATTAATAAATTTGATATTTCATTATAATCATTATTATGATGATTAATAGTATAATTTTCATTTTTTGGTAAAATTAAGGTTTTATATTTATTATTATTATTATTAAATAGATAATTATTTTTATTATAAGAATAACTTTTAAATAAAAATGGTTGATTAATTTCTATATTTGCATTATAAAATGGTTTATTTATTTCTTTTGGTCTTTCTTTCTTTTTTTCGTCGTTATTTTCTCCATTTTTAATATCATTAAATTCATTAATTGGTTTTATTACTGATTCTAATTTTGAATTATCAATTATAATTTCTTCTTTTTTTTTTTCTGAATTTTCTTCTTTATTTATTGAAGTTTCTATATTTGAAATTGTTTGTTTTAATATTTTTTCTCTGTTTTTATCTTCTGGTAAATTTTCTGATAAAAATTCTAAATCTCGAGAAATTTTGGTTTCTGGTTTTGTTACAAGTTCTTTTAATTGTTTTATTTTTATTGTCTCATTATTAGAAAAAATAGAATTTATTTTTTCAATTATTGAATTATCATTTCCATTTTTTACTTTTTCTTTTATTTCATTTAATAAATCTTCTTTATTTATTTCTGAATTTAAGTCTTTTAAATTGTTTATTTTATCATTTATAAATTGTTCAAAAGATATTTTTTGATTTTTTTTTTCATCATCTTCATTATTATCTTTCATTATTATAAAATTTTTAATATTTTGTTTAATTATATAATTAAATTTCTAATTTAAAAAATAGAATATAATTAATTCTAATCTATTTAAACTATAATTATTATAAATTTACAAAGAATATAAAAAAATCATAAAAATAAATCAAAAAAATCAGATAGTAATTTTAAAGTATACCAGAATGATTTTTTCCATAATTAATTCTTAAAGGTAGTTCACATTTAACTAAAATTCCATTTCTTTTAACAAAAGAAGAATATTTTGGAATAACAGGTTTTAATTCAGGTAATATTTGTTTATTTCTTTGACTTAATAACTCTTTTTCATTTAAATTACCTTGATTTTTAACTAAATTTAAATTAAATTTATTAATTAAATTAAAAGTTTTATGTTCTTTTTCCTTTAATTCTTTATTTTTATTTCTAATTTTTAAATCAACCATTTTTTTCAAAAAAAACTTTTTACAACTTGCATTTTTTCTTATAATTTTAGTATTAGAAATATTTTCATAGTCATCAACAGAATCTAATAAAGAAGAATTATTAGGAATACTTTTACTTAAAATAATTTGATTACAAGATGAAATTCTATCACTATAAATTTTACTTAGTTTATTACTAAAATTATTAATTTTTTGATTAGAATTATTTGAAGAACTTGATAATAATGAATTATCATCATAATTTTTAATTAAATTATTATTCATTTCTAAATTTTTATTTTCATTTAAATTTCTATCACTATTTATTTTATTTTTATTAATTTTAATAGTCTCTTCTAAAATATTATTATATTCATTATTTGAATATCTTTTATATAATTTTGAATATTCAAAATTTCCTCCTTTTTCTCCACTTTTTGATTTAATTAAAACTCCAATTTGAGGTGTAATATAAGTAAAATTATCACCTGAAGGCTCACATCTTGTAATTGGAAAATAATCTCCTTCGTTTTTTACTGGAACTATTTTTGTTTTTATATTTTTGAATTTATACTTTCTTTTAATAATATTTTTTCTTATCAAATTTTTTGATATTTCATTTAATAATTCATTTGATAAAAAATTTTTATCAGTATTTCTTTCTATTTTTATATTATTTTTAAGTGGCTTGTAAAAATTATAAAAATCATCTTCTTTTTGATTTAATTTTATAAATTTAGTTTTTGGAATTATTTGATAAAATTCATTTTTTAAATCATTCATTTTTTTTATATTTCTATTTATTAACTTACCATTTGAATCAAAAGTGTATTTTTCAGAATCAATAATTTGTTTTTGTTTATTTTTAAATAATTCATCATCTCCTATTTTTCCAAAATTTTTTTCTTTTTCATTTCTTATTTTTTTTAATTTTTCTTCAACTTCTTCTCTAAGAATTTGAATTTCTTCTGGTTCTTCATTATTTTCAAAATCTTTAATTGAATATGATTCAAAGTTTCTATTTGTCATTTTTTTTGATGTTTCTTTTCTTTGTGTTAATATATAATTAGTATTTTTTATTTTACCTATTTGTTGTTTTAATTTTTGGATAATTGGATTTGTTTTATTTTCTTTAATTTCTGTTATTTCATTTTCTCTTGTTTCACTTTCAATTTTATTTAATAAATAAGTATCAATGCAAATTTTTTTTGGTTCTTTAATTGTAACATCTATATTATTATCAATATCATAATCCATATATTCAATTTTAATCATTGGTGTAAATGTTCTTTTTAAATAATTAAAAATATATTCTTCACTTTTTTCTTCAACATTTTTGACAAAACTGAAATTTACAACTAAATCAATAATTTTATTAATAATTGCATTAGTAATAATTTCTGATTCAAATAATAATATTTTATCACATTTTTTTTTATCATTATTATTATTATAATAAAAAAATTTTCCAGTAGAATATAATTTTTTTTTTTCATTCATTCTTTTTAATTCTATTATTTTAAAATAATTCTTAAAAAAATAAATAAATAGAAAAAATTTTTAATTTTTATTCTTTATAATATATATTATATTTTAAAACAAAAAAAATTATATTAACCAGAATAAGAAATATAAGCCTCTAATTTTTTTTTAACTTCATCAGTACCAATTATTTTTTTTATAATATTTGCATGATCTTCTCTAATTAATTCAATATTAGCATTTTCTTTATCAGCAAGTTTAAGAAGATTTTTTTCATAAACAGTTAAAAAATCTTCTTTTTCCATTTTTTCCTTTAAACAAAAATGAATTTTATTCAAATCTTCATTGCTATCAACAATGAAAATATGAGAAAAATTCTTATCTAAAATATTAAATGCATCAAAATAATTTTTATAACTCCTTGACATTAAATTAATAATATACATTCCTTTTTTTTTTAATAAATTCAAAATTTTTTTTATAAAATTTTCTTCAAAAAAAATAGGAGGAGGTGAAATTCCTTCAATTAAATTAGTATTATTAATATCCATAATAATTAAATCATAATATTCTTTTCTAGAAGAATCTAAAACAAATTTTTTCGCATCTATAAAATACCAATTTATATTTTTTTTTTCTTCTTTATAATTATTTAATTTAAAATATTCTCTTCCTATTTCAGTAACATTTTTATCTAATTCTACAGCATCAATTTTAACATTTGATTTTAATAATTTATCAAAATAAAAATTAATTGTTCCAATTCCAGCACCAAGAATTAAAATATTTATTTTTTCATTTGGATAATTACTCATATCTAAAAAGAAAATACTTGATAAGAGTGTTTTAATATAAAACATTGAAAAAAAATTCTCATCAAAACATTGAATTAAACCTTTTTGAAAATATTTATCAACAGTAAAAACAGGAATATATTTTTTTTCTTTATCATTTTTTATATTATTTCTTGATGTTAAAGTTAATTTTATTTCACTTTGAATTTCAGTTGGACTTGACTTAAAAATTAATTGTCTTAAATTATTTTTAGTTTCACTTTCAACAACATCTCTTACTATTAAATCATTATTTTCATATACAATTTCCATTTGTTCATTGTCATCACTCATTAACATAACTGGAATACTATCATTTACACAATCATTAAATTTGAATAATATAATATAATTTATTAATTTATTTTTAATTTCAGTTGTAGAATCATTATTAAAAGGAGCAGGTCTAATTAAAATTATTCTTGCAGAATCAGTTTGTTTACAAAGTGACATATTACCTTCTACAGTTAAATAAATAAAATCACTTGCATAACTTTTAGATACAATTATAGCAACACATTTTTTTTTTTTTAATATCTCCTCATCATCACTATCACAAATAGTTAAAGTAAAATCAATATTATCAGTCCAAAATTGTTCTTTTATTTTAATTGGAATTGAATAACCTGGATGAAGATTTTTTAAATATCCATGATATTGATATATTTCGAACATATAAGTTAAACATTTTGGCATTTGATTTAATGTATAACCAATTGGTTTTGATATTGTTAAATCATCATATACTTCATATGATAAAATCTTTTCATTTTCTATTATTATATTTTCTTTTGATTCAGACATTTTTTGAATATAAAGTAAAGCAACTAAAGGTAATTTTTCTATTATATATAATTTTATAAATAATTTTGTTTTATTATTTTCTCCTAATGTAATTTTTAATGCTTGGGGAATTTTACATAAATATTGAAAGTCACACATTAACATTAAAGCACCATTCTCTTTTATTTTTGAATATAAATTATTTAATAATTCTTGGTTTATTTTTTCACTTTCTTTAATTGAGTCTATTTCATTTTCATTTAAAACAAAATGATAAAAATTTTTACAATCTATTATATTATTAAATTGAATTGCTGCATCATTTAAATCAAAATTTGTTTCTATTTGAAATAAAGGATTTAATTCTTCTGATTTTATTTCTATTTCTGGATATTTTAAATAAAGAGTGGGTTTTTGATTTTCTAATTTTTTTATCATTGTTTTTAATACTATTTCTAATTTTCTTTGAATAAAATTTAATTGATTTGGTGTTAATGGATGAATATAATTTTCTATTTTTGGCATTGGAGTTAATTCTTTTTTTTTTTCTGGGTTTTCTGAGTTTTCGGTTTTATTTTCTTTTTGATCCATTTAATATATGATTTTTTATTAATGATAGTAATTAAATATTTAATTTTTCTTTTTTATTAATTTAATATAATATATTTATTTAATTTACTAAAAGAGTTTTTTAAAAATAATAATTTAATTTTGAATAGTGAATAAAAAATAAATAATTTTGTCTTTTTAGAAAATTTAATTGAGAATTTCTCATATCACATATTCAAATATTGATTAATCAATTATTATCAAAAATATCATTTAAATATCATAAACAAAGTTAAGAAAAGATTAAAATTTCGTTATTTAATAATTTTTTTTTAAATCTTAAAAGATGATTTTTTTTATCAAATTAACTGATTAAAATTTAATTTAAATATAATCAATATTTATTTAAATAACAACTATTTGAAAAAAATATTATGATAATCAATATCCATTATAATTAAATTAATATAATAAAAAAGTTTAAATTACTATAATAAATGAAAAACTTTTTAGTAAAATTAATTTGATTAAAAAAAAAAGTCATCAAATTATATTAATATACAATTTCTAAATTTTAATATTTTAATCTAAAACATATTAAAATAAAAAAAAACAAATAAAAAACCAAAAAACAAAACCTCAAAACCAAAATTCCCTAAAAAAAACCTTCTTAAAACCATAATCCAAAAATTTAAAACACAAAATAATAAATTTAAAAAATTCACAAAAATATCTTAAAAAATCTAATATCATAAAAAAATTATAATAATTAATAAAACATATTTAAAGCAAAACAATACAAAAAAAAAATATCAAACCAATAAAAAAATGGAAAAAACAATATCATATCCTATATTAGATAAAAAATATAAATTATTATCAAAATTAGGAAGTGGAGCAACATCAGAAGTCTACTTAGGAGAAGATTTAACATCGCAAGCAAAAATCGCAATAAAAATATTAAAATCAGACACAAAAGTATATGAACAAGAAACAGAAATGTTATCACTTCTCAATCACAAAAACATATTAAATTTAATATCAAAAGGTGAAGGTGTAATAGAAAAAGAAGATAATAAAAGTCCAAATTTCAGATATATAATATTAGAATATGCTGAAAAAGGTGAATTATTCAATTATGTATATTTCCCAAGAACAGGTTTTGGTGAAAAAATAGGAAAATATATTTTTAAAGAAATATTAACAGGATTAAATCATTGTCATGAAAATAATGTAGCACATAGAGATTTAAAAATGGAAAATATAATGTTAGATAAAGATTTTACTATTAAATTAGCAGATTTTGGTTACGCAACATCATTAAAAGGAAAAAATGGTGATGGTAAATTAACAACACCTCTCGGAACAAGAGCATATGCAGCTCCTGAGATTTTTTTAAAAAAACCTTATAATGGTATTTCTAGTGATATTTTCTCATTAGGTGTTGTCTTATTTACATTAGTAACTTGTAAAATGCCTTTTGGACAAGCTGTAAGAAGTGATAAATATTATCGTTTTATTATGGTTAATCAATATGATAAATATTGGGAAAGATTAAAAGCTTCTGGAAATGATGTTGATTCTCTTAGTCCTGAATTTAAAAATTTATTTATTAGTATGATTAAATTCAATCCTAATGAAAGACCTTCTACTATTGATATTTTAAATAGTCAATGGATGAAAGGTGATTCTGCTAATAATTTAGATGTTTTAAGTGATTTTGCTGCTAGAGAAATTACTGTTAAACAACAGTTAGAATTAGAAAAACTTTCTAATGAAAATGAAAGTTTCGGTAATAAAGTTTATAGAAGTGGAGTTGATTATGAAGATTATTTTACTAATGATATTGTAATTAAAAAATTTGATAATTGTTTTAATTGCTTTAGAGATATTATTATAGTTAATGGTAATTTGAATTGTGTTGAATTTATGAATTTATATGCTTCGAAAATTAAAAGTGAACAAAAAGGAGATAAAAAAATTACTGCTAGTGATAAAAATTTAAAGTTTACTATTTCTTATGATGAAGAAGATGAAGATAATAATAATGATGAAAATAATGATAATTTGAAAAAATTTGATGAAAATGTTAAATTTGAAGATAATTATCATATTAATGAAGATTTTGAAGAAGATGATAATGTTGAATTTGAAGATTGCATTATTAATGTTAAGTTAAAAAAATTTTCTGATAAAGATGGTTTTGTAATTATTTTTAATAAAGCATCTGGAGATAGAAGAACATATTATGATAAAGTAAATGAATTAAAAGAAATTGCTAAAAAATTAATTTAAACTGATTTGTTTAACTACTAGAGCAAAATATATAGATTTTTTAAACTTAATTTATTATTTGAATTTATTTTATATGAAGACTATATATTTAATCTTTAATTTATTGTTTTTAATTTAAATAAATAATAATATATTTATATTTGTAAAATATAATTCAATCTCTATAATTAATTTATTCATTATTTTTCTGAATTTGTTTTCACAAATTCAGAAATTAACTCTTGAACATCAAATGGACTATTTACATAAAAACTAGCATTAGAAGGTTTTTTACCAACAGTACAAGAAAAAATATTAACACCATCACAATATTTTTTAATAGCATTTTTTTTATCATTTAAAAAATAAAACATTTTCTCATCAGTAGTATCATCACCTAAACACATAATAAAATCAAAAAAAATTCCTTGATTAAAAAATTGTTTTAACATATAAGAAATAAAATAACCTTTATTAATTCCAGTAGCAATAACTTCAACATAACCTTTTCCATTAATAATTTTTAAATCTAATCTTTTTAAAGAACATTCTAATTCACTTGTAATTACACTAGCAAAACTTTTTCCTAATTCTTGATCACAATCACTATATTGCCATACAATACTTG
>JAEEGL013391199.1_pt1 | contig 11066 bp, 7 predicted proteins | sample 9134231 | NCBI WGS metagenome assembly JAEEGL01 (sample SAMN16246548, study PRJNA631951) | gut metagenome | biome: gut microbiome; feature: rumen; material: fiber-attached | host: Bos | place: Iran: Karaj | collected 2018-10
ACTTGAAAAGAATTAACGAGTTCTTCCGTACTCCGTACTTTCGTACTTCGTACTTCTGTTGTTCAATTTTCAATGTCCGTTTCCGCTGCCCTTCTTTGCGGACAGCTTGGCTATTCTACCACAGAATATTCCGCTTGTCAATACCTTTTTTACAAAAATTTTAACTTTTTTCACATTGATGTGGAAAACGTTTGCGGGCGCGAAAAAGCGCGCGGCGGAAACCCGCCGCGCACAAGTTGACATAATTTACATAAGCAATGATAATACGCGAATTTGATCAACCGGCGCCCGACCGGGCTTTGCCGGCGGAGCGCCATTCAAGGCCTCAACGCCCCACCGACGCTTTGAGCGCCCTTACAAGCGCGGAGCTTTCGGTGCTCGTGTCGGAAAGCTCGCGCAGGGCGGCGGGGATCTCAGAAAGTTCGACGTAGTAATCGATTTCCACTTTTACAACACCGTCCCACTCGTCCGCGGCGCGGAGGACTCCCATTTGCCTGGGATAGGTGTATGCGATGAAACAATTAACCTCGAAAAACGTCCCGCCGACGTCGACGTATATATTATAGCGGTTGTACGCGGGAACGGAAACGGCGTAAACCGCGCAGCCTTCTTTTTTATATTCAAGGCATACGCACCGGGTATGGGGACCGATGAGCGAGCCGACGGACTTTTCGTCGCTGTAAACTATTATGTCCTCATAGGAAAGAGAAGCGTATCCGGAACTATAATATTCCAGAAGCGTTTTCCGGTCGTTTACAACGGCGGGGCTGATCACTTCGATCGACGCGGTATTGTTGCAGATCGTATACCTTCCAGCATCGGGCACGGTGTTGATGCTCACTATATCCAACGCTTTTTCGATTTCCGCAAGCTTTACCGCGGGGGCGTCGATGCCGTTGCGCTTTACAAGCGCTTCAAGCTCCGCCTGTTTAAAGTCCTCGGTCTCGCTGCCGTTGAAATCGATAACATCCTGCGACTCACAGTATTCGATTACGGTAACGCAGTCTTCCGATTCACCGGGGGCGTCGAGCTCGCCTTCCGCGCTTTCGTGTTTGTCGAGCTGTACGTCCGGGCTTGTTCCTTCCGAATCGGAGGGAACGGCTGCCTGCCCGGACGAATCATTATCTCCGCTCGAAACGCAGGCGTTAAGAAGCGCCGCGAGCGACATTACAACTGTGATAACTATGAAAACCGTCAATGATCTTTTAAGCTTTAACATGGAAAATTCCTCCTTTAATGATTATATTCTGTCGCGTGGTTGTTCCATATGTTTTTGCAATAATCGCACATCATAAATGATTGTAGTACGTCATCATCCTCTCTATTATAACCCCACAGGCACTTATGATTCTGCCCTTCTAATAATGGGACGTCTATGTCATAATGATCCGGCACGCCGTACATGTGTCCGATCTCGTGTACGATCGTTAATCTTATACGGTAATCATAGCTTGTGCTGCTCTGATCAGCAGTAAAAACCCCTATTCTTACACTCGGGAACGGGAAGGACGAAGTTGAACCATGGTAACATATTCCCCAGTTGCCATTTCCCAAACATGCTCCACTGGATGTATCATGCAAACACGTTTTGTTCCCTGTAATAACCATTAGAAATTTGGTGCTTGGATCGGCCGGTGAAAAACTATCCATAATTTTTTTCTGATTGGTATGATGGTACAATCCGTTGCTGCTGTTGTAACACAAGGTTCGGCAGCTACAGCACGTTGTCGGATGATTAGGACAGCTATCCGCATATGTCGAAGCGAAAGAAGGGGTATAATTCAAAGCGATCCCGAACCTGCTCTGCAGCATGGCTAAACATGGTAAAAATAAATCAACAAATCTTTGAGAAATAGTAGATGACGTACTGCCGTAAATATCCGTGGCTCTCGATACGAAGCCGGAATCGTACTTGACGTCGAGGTTAATTATTACAGGGTTGGAAGTATCGTACTGAACGACCAAACAGGGCATCAAAGAATTGTTATACGCATTGGCATACTCTTTGCTGCAAAAGTCACGGCAATAACTGCTGCTGCTCTCCGATTCAGCGTTACTGATAATTATTCCGCTTGCTCTGTAAGTTGTATTTTCTTTCCATTCCTTGACCATGCCGGTGATATTTATGAGTAACGAAGAGCCTCCGACAGTAGGTGCTTGCTGAAGCCATCCTATTTTGCCCTCAAGCTGCATATACGCTGAAACATCTTCAACATCATTCCATTTTACGCTGCTCTCACTCCAATTCAGCGTGTTTGCAACCCTATACGGCATAAATCGTGAATTCTGTCCGTTGCTGGCTGTATACAGCTTCAATTCCGCTTTGCGTATTGCACTATAATATATGCTTGAAAATGTACTGTTGCTGAACAGCCCCGGAGTCTTTACCAATAGTCGGCCCTTTTTATAACTGCTGTCGAGGTAACCGACACTATTGAACAAATACGAGCCGAAAGCGGCATTCGGATATCCCGAATAAATTACAGCATCGTTTATTGAGCTCGTAATCTGGCTTAATACACTTGCAGCCATTACCAGTGGAGAATCGGGATCAAGGTTATTGATGACGTCTTCACCGGGAGCCGCAGTAACCGTAATTGATCCGTCCGGATTCTCTTTCACCGCGGGCTCAAACTCAATAACGCCACTGTTTGTTTTAGCGATGCAATTACATACCTGTGCGATCATATCACCCTTATCGTTACAGATATAGCCGCCGACGGCATCAAAACGTAGATCAATTCCTTCCGCGGATATCACAAAGGTATAGGGGACAATGTCCGCCGAAGATTCAAAGCTAATCACCTGCTGCAGACCGGAAAGGAGCGGTTTGTACTCCAAGCGGGTGCCTCTTCCCAATATGTTTTCGGCGATCAACGAATTGTCGACTAAATTGATCTTTTCGTTTGCGGCTTTAGATGTTACGGGTTCAATACGCAACCGGGAACCATTCGCTTTCATAAAAACGCTGTTTTTGGATGCGTTGCCAAACTGAAGCTCGACATCGTTTTTTTCAGAAACGTATCCATCGTCTCTGCGCTCCAAATCAACACGTTTGTCCTTCACCTCTCCGCTTGCGGAGACATACTTGATCGGTGAAGCAAACATATACATTGTTTTGCTTCCGTCTTCATTAAGGAAGATCGCGCTGAACAAATCGGTTTCCTCTTCGCGCAGCCGTTCAACATGACCGCGTTCGATCGCGTCATTCAGCGTCATCGGCACGGGCAAATCGGCACTCGAAACAATTTTTCGGGCGCCCGACAACACCGGCTCCGTCGCAATCTCCGCAACGCCGGGTACAGCAAGTTTCCCGACACTTTCCGCGCCCGCCGTACAGGAAATCAGGATGACCGTCGCTGTAATAAGCAGTGCGATGAATTTTATCATGTTACTTCTCATATGCTACCTCCGTCCATGCAGAAATGCTTTGTTTGATTTAAATCCTTTAAATACCCGAATGTATAATCGGATAATCTTTACGTATTTATTGTACAGTATATGCAGACGAAAGACCATTCACAAATTTTACAAAATAGTTTTTGTTTTATTGTGCAAAAAGCACATACATTTACATAATATTATCCCGCCGCTGCACAAACACGGGGACTTTTTTCAAAGAGCTGACGTTTTGCGCGGGTGCGCCGGGTTTTGACTGTTCGGGGAATGTCAATGACGGCGCAGGAGCGGCGGGATAGTATTAAATATATAAACTGTATAAAAAAGGAAGATTCTTACCGCAGTGAGTAGCTGCCGAGCTTGTCTTCGGGCGTTTCGAAGCGTTCGATCCACTTTCCGTGTGTGAAATCGGGGATCCCGACGGCGGCGCCGCCGGCTGCTATCGACTCTTCGGAAAGCGCTGAAATGCACATAAGCGTTGCGGTGTCGTAGGTGTCGATGGGCGGGGCGATCCCCTCGCGCACAGATTCGACGAACGCGTTATAGACGAGCCAGTCGATGCCGTCGTGCCCGCCTATGGGATTTGCGCGGTATTCACGCCAGATGGGGTGTTCGTATTTCTCCGCGTATTTTTCGGCGTTGCCGATCTTATCGTTCATAGTGGCAAATTCGCTTTCGCCGTCCATATGAACGTAATCGCCGTCCATGGCGTACATCCCCTTGGTGCCGCGAACGGCGAGCCCGCGGGAATAGATACGCGGCAAAGTGGTATCGAGCGTGAGGCGGATGGTCTCCCCTCCGGCGCAGCGGATAACGGTGGTTACTATATCGCCCTGGGCGTAGTCCCTTTTTGCAAGCGGGTGATCCGCGCCGCGGTGCTCCGCGGCATATTCGCGCAGGCCGCGCGCGCAGGAGGCGACGGAATTAAGGCTTACCATGCGGTTGCCGCGGTTTATATTGAGTATCTGCATTATCGGCCCAAGCTCGTGGGTGGGATAGTTTTCGCAGTTGCGCAGCGAATAGTTGCGCTGACGGTAGTGGCGGTTGATATCGCCGTTCACTATTTCCTCGCGCAGGTCGTGCAGATAGCCGCCGTCGCAGTTCACCACGGTGCCGAAAACGCCGAGCCGCGCCATATTAAGCGCCATAAGCTCGCGCCGGCCGTAACAGCAGTTCTCCAGCATCATACAGTGAACGCCGGTCTCCTCGTACACGGTGACGAGGCGGTGGCAATCGTAGACGTTATACGCGCCGCCGACCTCGGTGCCGACGGGCTTGCCCGCCTTCATCGCGGCGATGCATATTTCGATGTGCGATTCCCACGCCGAAAGGACGAGCACCGCTTCGACCTCCGGGCAGGAGATGACCTCGTGCCAGTCGGTGGTGCAGAAGGGGGTTTTGCCGGTCCTGTTCCTGACCGTTTCCGCAGCTTTATCGACGCGGTCCTGATAAACGTCGCATACGGCGGCGACCTCCACCAGGCCGTGATCGTACATAGGCAGGAACACGGAGTTTATAAGCGGGAGCCCGCGGGCGCCGAGCCCGATGACTCCGATTTTTACAGTTCGTTTTGCTTCCATAGTTTTTTTCTACCTCCAAATGATTCTAATCCGATTATATTGTTTATGAAAGAAAAAGTCAACAATATTGCGCAAAAGTCTTTACAAAAATGCTTTTTTGGATTAGAATCAAAACAGTAACTACTGTTTTGGAGGAAAATAATGACTTTACTTGTTATGGCGGCGGGGATGGGTTCCCGCTACGGCGGGCTGAAGCAGCTCGATCCTTTGGGCCCGAACGGCGAATTTATTCTGGATTACACCGTCTACGACGCGATGCGCGCCGGGTTCGACAAAGCGGTTTTCGTTATTAAGGAAGAAAACCTGGAGCTGTTCCGCGAAACGGTGGGCAACCGTATAGGTAAAAAGATACCCGTGGAATACGCGTTCCAGCGGCTCGACGATCTGCCGGAAGGGTTCAACGTGCCCGAGGGCAGGATTAAGCAGTGGGGGACCGCGCACGCGGTGCTTGCCGCGCGCGATATAATAAACGAAAGCTTTGCCGCAGTGAACGCGGACGACCTTTACGGCAGAGAAAGCTTTGAAGCGATCGCCGGATACCTTTCCGGCAACGGCGCTGACGCCTGCTGCATGGCGGGATACGTTCTGAAAAACACGCTTACCGAAAACGGCACCGTTTCACGCGGGGAATGCTTTGTGGACGAAAACGGCGACCTTACGGACATTATAGAGCGCACGAAGATAATGCGCGGCGAGGACGGGAAGACCGTTTATTTCGAAGACGGCGAATGGCTGCCGATAGACGAGAACGGCATTGTTTCGATGAACTGCTGGGGGCTGCCGAGGGAGTTTATGGACTACGCGAAGGAGTTCTTTAAGGACTTTCTGCGCGGCGGCGGCGACGAGCTGAAAAAAGAATTCTATCTGCCCGACGCGGTGAAGAAATACCTTGCCGCGAGCGGGAACAGAGCGCGCGTGCTTAAAACCGGGGCGAGATGGTACGGAGTTACCTACAAGGAAGACCGCCCTTCGGTGGAGGCGCACATTCGCAAGGTGATTGAAGACGGGCTTTACCCGGAGGATCTTTGGAAATAATGGACACGGAATTATTAAAAAACATATGTCTGCGCTTCTTCCCCGGCGCCGAGATCGCCGGATTGGAGCAGATACATAACGGACACATCAATCTTACCTACCGCTTTACCGCAAACGGGCGGGATCACATCCTGCAAAGGATAAACACCGATATTTTCCGCGACGCGGCGGGGCTTATGCACAATATTTGCGCCGTTACCGCCTTCCTGCGTGAAAAAATAACCGCCGCGGGCGGCGACCCGGACCGCGAAACGCTTACCGTGGTGAAGACCGCGGACGGCAGGGATTATTATTCCGACGAAAGCGGAGTATACCGCGTTTACCTTTATATTACCGGGGCGGAATGCTTTGACCGCGCGGAAAGAAAAGGGATGTTCGGCGAATCGGCAAAAGCTTTCGGCAGGTTCCAGAACCTGCTGGCGGAGTTCGACGCGACAAAGCTGAACGAGACGATCAAGGACTTTCACAACACGCCGAAGCGGTTTGAAAACTTCGAACGCGCGCTTGCCGCGGACAAGAAAGGCAGGGCGAAGGGCTGCGGGCGCGAAATAAACTTCTATCTCGCGCGGAAGACCTATTGCCCGCTTATTACCGAACGGCTTGCCGACGGGCGGCTGCCCACGCGTGTTACGCACAACGACACGAAGCTGAACAACGTGATGATCGATTCCGCGACCGGAAAAGGGATATGCGTGATCGACCTCGACACCGTAATGCCCGGCTCGATGCTTTACGATTTCGGCGACAGCATACGGTTCGGCGCCTCCTCCGCGGCGGAGGACGAAAAGGATCTTTCCAAGGTATATTGCGTGCCGGAGCTTTACGCGGAATACGCCGAAGGGTTCGTTTCGGAGATGAAAGCGAGCATTACGCCGGAGGAAATAAAGCTGCTGCACGACGGCGCTGTAATGATGACTCTGGAATGCGGGATGCGTTTCCTTACCGACTGGCTGGAGGGCGACGTTTACTTCCGCACCTCCTACGAAGGGCAGAACCTCGACAGGGCTCGCACGCAGATGAAGCTGGTGGCGGATATGGAAAACCGCCGCGAGGTTTTTGAAGAGATAATCAAAAACGCCATAAACAACTGACGCGACCGGGCTTTCCTGTTTGAGAGCCCTTTTGCAAAGGAGACAGATCATGCGTAAAAGATTTATTGCGCTGTTCGCGGCGCTTAACATAATTATATACGGAGGGATCATAATGACGGCATGTTCCGGCGGAGGCGCAGTTTCCGGCGGCGAAAGCGAAGCGGCGAGCGGCGCGGAAAGCGGAGCTTCCCGTCCGGCGAAGAAGGAAGGCGCGCTGAAAGCCGAATATTACTACGCGGCGGGGACGACCTGCGAAAACGACGCGGAGCGCACCCTGCTTACCGACGGCGGCGAAGGTTTCGCGGTGATAAAAGCCGGGAGCGCGGACATCCCCGCGACGCTCGCGGTGACCGACTGGAACAACGATCCGCACGACGTGGAAATGCCCGCGGCGGAAGCCGCCGTGGTGTTCGACTTCGGGTTTATAAGCCGCGTTGACGAAATAGAGCTCGATTTCGCGGAGGAGTTCGGCGGGTATGCCGACGTTTTCAGTTCCACGGACGGATACAACTTCAGCTTTTACCAAGGCGGAGCCGACGCGGCGAAAAGCTTCGAAGCGAAAGCGGTTATGCTGCGGTTCGGCGGCTTCGAGGGCGAAATGAAACTGCGCGGCGTGGATTTTTACGGCGGGCAGACGGCGGAAAAGAAGCTGCTTTCGCTTGGCGCGGCGTACGTTTTCGAAGGCACCGGGCTTAAACGCTATTCCGACGCGGACGGAAACAAGCTCACCGACGGAAAGACCTTTGCGGATTCGGGCGAGGAAGCGCTTGCCGGGCGGCTTTCGGAAGCCGAACGCGACCCGGTGAACGGCAAGACCTGCGGCACGGCGGTGATCGATCTGGGCGAAGTGAAGAACGTTTCGGAAGTCGCCTTCGACCTGTTCGCCGAAAAAGGCAAGGACGCGCCGGAGCCGGTGCAGATAAGATATTCCGAAAACGGAAGCGATTACAAAGATTTCGGCCAGGGGCGCACGCTTTGCGGTGCGAAGCTCGCCGAACTCAACCGCTTCGCCTATAAAATCACGCGCCCGTTCACGGTAAAGGCGAGATATATAAAGCTGTGGGTGCCGGGCGCTTTGCCGATAATCACCGACGAAATAAAGGTCTGCGGCGCGGATTCCCCGGTGGAGGAGCCGGAATTCCCCGCGCCCGACGACGGGTATTCCTTCACCAACGCCGCGGCTTACAAAAAAGCGTTTGCCGGCGGCGCGGAGCACGCGGAGCTTACCGACGGACGGTTTGATAAATCGGCGCCGGTCGGTTCGGGCGTTGTTATAGACTTCGGCGAAAAGCAGACGCTTTGCGGCGCGGCGCTTTACACCGATATAGAACCGCACAAATGCGACGTCTACGCCGTGAACGGCGGAAAAGAAGAGCTGATAGAAAGCGTGTGCGCGGCGCACTCCGTCGCGGGGAAATACGTGCTGAACGTCTCGTTCGCGCCGACGGAAGCGGAAAAAATACGTCTGGCGCCGATGAACCTTTATATGAGCAAAATGATGAGCGTTTACGAGGCGGAAGCGTTTGTGAATCAGCCGCAGGCGCCTACCGTGAACGGCGGGTTCTTCCAGATCGCCACGGGCGCGCCGACGGCGGGTTCGGGCGAAAACGACGAATATTCGTGGTATCTGCAGCTTAAAGGAATGGCGGACCTCGGGATGAAATACGTCGTTTTGCAGTATTCCGCGAAGTTCAACGAAAAGAGCGCGATATTCAAAGGCGATTCGCTTACCGCGGCGGGATATGAATACACCGAGGGGCGCGGGAGCGCCGACCTGCCGCTGGCGATGCTGAACGCCGCGGAAAAGCTGGGGATGAAGGTATGGCTCGGCACGATACACGACAGCGACTTCACTTCCCCGCTTGCGAACCGGAAGCAATACGAGGCGATAGCCGCGGATTCGAAGCTGGTTATAAAAGACATTCACGACAAATACGGATCGCATCCGGCGTTCGGCGGGTATTACCTTTCCGACGAGACCTGCGATATGTGGCTTGCCGCGAACGGCGGCGTGGAGGCGTGCAGATTCGTTTACGAATCGCAGTCGGACTACATCCGCTCGCTGGACGGCAGCGCTGAAATAATGATCGCCCCCGCGATATGGCGCACCGCCGACGCGAGCCAAACGGCGAAGAATCTTTACGCTATGCTCGCCCCGCGCGAGGAGGGCGGAAAGCCGGTGGTAGATATAGTCGCCGCGCAGGATTGCCTGGGGCGTTTGAACTCGCTCGTGGTAGACAGCGGCACGTTCAACGATTATATGCGCCACTTGGCGTACTGGGCGGAAGCCGTGCGCGCCGCGGGCTGCGAATTCTGGCACGACGCGGAGGTATTTGAAACGACGGGGCTTGCGAAGCGCGCGGAGGAAGTGAAAAACTCGCTGCAGTTGGAGGCGCTGGTCTCCGGCGCGACGATAGTTTTCGATATCCCGCACTACTTCACGGCGTTCCAGCTTTTCCCCTGTAACAACGTAAAACAGTATTACGTTCTGCGGCATTATCTGGAATACGCGAAGTATTACGCCTCTGTAAAGGACGGGATAAAGACCTACGGCGGCGAGCCGGAGCTTGATATCCCCAACCCGTTCGAAGAGACGGAGCTCCCGCCGGAGCAGGGCGGCGACGGACCGACGGAGATCACCGGAGACGGCGAGATAACCCGCGGGAAACCCGGGTTCGCCGACCTCTCGGGGCTGAATTTCAGATCCTTCACTTTGGGAAACGGCAGCGGAAACAAACCGGAATACGCCTTCTCCTGCGACGACAACGCGTTTTACATAATTCTTAAAACCAACGACGAGACCGAAAGCTGCGGCGCCGGACTTTGGTGGGAAGGCAAGGACGATCTTGTGCAGATTTGGGCGATCGGCGCGGGCAGGACCGCGGGCGATACGCTTGAAGACGCCGACGGCATAAGGTTTTACGTCCACAGCAACGCAAAAGACAGCTTCGCCTGCGGCGGCGAATACGGAACAAACGCGGCGGCATCCGGATCCGCGGCGAAAGCGCAAAGAGAAAACGGGGTTTACATAATTACATTGCCGTGGAAGCTTCTCGGCGTAGCCGCGCCGGAGCCCGGAAGCGGCGCGAAGATAGCTGTGAACATTCAGTATATCGACGGCGCGGACGGAAGCTGGTCTGCTTCGAACGGCAACAAGGGCAGGTCGCTTACGGCAAACGAATTGTACGAATTCTGATAAACCGCCCGCAAGCCATCCGGGAAACCGGATGGCTTTTTGCAAAAATTTCGTGAGCATTCCGCGCACCGATGCGTGTAAGGGATGAAACCGCTTGCAAGAGGTAAAAAATGAACGATGGCTCCGAACGCTACCGTCGGTTCCGCGAGACCGGCGACGAACGCGCGCTTGAAGAACTTATAAGGCAATACTCCGACGGACTAATTATGTATTTGCATGCCGTTACCGGCAGCTATACTCTGGCGGAGGATATCGCCGTGGATACTTTTGCCCTTTTGGGGGTAAAAAAGCCCGCGGACAAGGGAGGCGCATCGTTCAAGACCTGGCTTTACACCATCGCGCGGAACCTTGCGATAAGCCGCCTGCGCCGCGAAAAACACAGCGTGCCGCTGGAAGAAGACCGGGCTGACGAAGGCGCCGTAGACCTTTTGGAACGCGTTATCACCGAGGAACGGCGCGCCGCGGTTCACCGCGCGATGGACCGTTTGAAACCGGAATACAGGCAGATACTCTGGCTGATGTATTTTGAGGAAATGACGGCGCGCGAAGCCGGCGCGGTGATGAAAAAGAGCCGCCACGCGACGGAAATGCTGGCGAGCAGGGCGCGCGCGGCGATGAAGGAAATACTTACGAAGGAAGGATTCGGCAATGAAGAATAAAGACGAGCTGGTAACAGCGGTTTTCGACAGGATAAAGGAACGGAAGGAAGCGAGGACGCAAAGCCGCAGGCGGGCGCTGCTTGTCGCGGCGACGCTGGCGGCGGTA
>JAEEGL014444155.1_pt1 | contig 11066 bp, 12 predicted proteins | sample 9134231 | NCBI WGS metagenome assembly JAEEGL01 (sample SAMN16246548, study PRJNA631951) | gut metagenome | biome: gut microbiome; feature: rumen; material: fiber-attached | host: Bos | place: Iran: Karaj | collected 2018-10
CAACCGCCGCACCAGCCGCAAACGAGTCGCCCAAGAAGAAGCCGGGTCGCCCCAGGAAGACAGCCGCAGGCAGCAAGGCAAAGTAACAGGAGGAAACAGAACATGTCAGGTGAAGAATTCGAGCGCTGCGTTCAGGAAGCCGGGGAAAAAGATTACACAAATTTCCAATCCGGCATCGTGTTGCTGAGAAATCTGCGCCCCATCATGGCAAAATACGGCCTCGCGACCAAAGAAACCCAGGACGCGCAGCTGGCTTCCCCTTCAGCCCAGGGGGTAGCTTCCCTTATGCAGTACAGCCCGGCCAGCGAAGCCGCTGAAGTCCTTTATGTGGACGAGAAAGGACAAAAATTCGACGCCGTTATGGTCAAGTCGATGGGGTATTAACATTCAATATCATTAGAGTAACGCAAAACGCCATTTCCCCGCGTACGGAAAATGGCGTATCTTATTATGAAAGGAGGCCGCCCTAAAGCTGCCTAAACCGGAGGCCGTCACTTATGAGGGAAACAACCTGTAAAATCCTCTCCCTTTTGAGTTTGGTAACCTCTGATGTATCAAGAATAATGGCGCGCCTGGGGCGATTCGAACGCCCGGCCTACGGCTCCGGAGGCCGTCACTCTATCCACTGAGCTACAGGCGCGCGCTCATCAAAGACTTAGAAACTATACCATAAACTCAGGAAAAATAAAAGGCTCTCTCCCGCTTCAGTTTAACCGGTTGCTCAGAAGGACCATCCCGTTGGCCTCCTTTATGCTGTAAACGTCCTGGGGCAGGGGAGAGAGGGGCTGCTGGTTCTGGGCGATCAGAAGGAAAGCGCGTTCCTTCTGGCTCCAGGTGTTGTGCAGGGCCGTGTCGCTCCGGATGAGCCCCCTGGAGGCGACACCAGGAAGTTGAGGGCTGTTCACCAGGATGTAGTTGTGCAGGCTGTAGAAGTACAGCGAAGGACGGTGAACAGCGTACTGCATAACGGTGTCTTCGCGCTTTACGGCATCCCGGAGGGTGAGGCCGATGTCACGGAGGCCGCCCCGCTCGGCGGCGAGGTCAAACACTCCGGCCAGGGGCATGAGGCACAGCAGCACAATGACAGAGCCGTTGCGGGCCAGCTTTGCCATCTGTTGGGACCAGACGGCAAAGTCGCGGCTGCGCCGGGCGTAGTGCCAGGTGGCAAAGAGAAAGATCATGATGAAGAGGCCCCACGGCACAAGGGAGAGCAGCGCGCCATGCAGAAGGGGAAACGCCTTCACGATGAGCGGGATGCCCGCCAGGATCAGCGGCACAAGGATGACGATGTTCAGCGCCACGGCGATCTGGAGAGGACTGACCTCCGTGGGGCTATCCCCCGGGGCATCCGCCTCCAGCCAGCGGTCGAACGCCCCCCCGATCAACGTAGCCAGCGCGGGCACACAGGCCCCCAGGGCCAGCAGGTCCCCCATCAGGAGCGCAAAGAGCCCAAAGAAGAACGCCCACACCACCAGGAAGAACTCCGGGGTTGCCCCGCCTGCCCGAAGAGTAGCCAGGCTCCTGGGCGTGACCTCCCACACGGCACGGAGCAGGAACCCCGGCCAGGGGATCGTCCCCATCAGGAGGAAGGTCAGGACCAGCTTGCCGTTGGGGGCAAGGAACTTGGGAGACTCAAAGAACATAAAACGCAGAAGCATGGGGTTTTCCAGCCACTGCAGAAAAAGGTAAAACACCGCCCCCAGCAGGGAGATCGCTGCGGCGGGCCACCAGCTCACACAGGCCTTCAGCGTCCCAAAGCGGCGTGTCAGTGCCGAGAAGAACAGGAGTGCCAGCCACGGCAGGAGGAGCCCCTCCGGCCCGTGGATAATGAAGGCGGCCAGGGACGCCGCGTGAGCCACCACGGCCCATCGCCGCGCCTCCCGCTCAGAGGTATGCTGGCCTACGCGGACGAAGGCCGCCATGACGAGCCCCATACAGCAGGCGTACAGCGCGTGAGAGGTTGCTATCTGGGAGACGGCAAAGCCCAGCGTCATGCTTGCGGAGACGGAGACGGTCAGCCAGGTCCTGCGCCTCCAAAGAGGCGTCCCACTTTGTCTCACGGCCAGGACGGCGGTGAGGGCCATCCCCAGCCCCGCCAGCGCCGGCCAGAATCGCACGGAGAACTCTCCCCAGCCAAAGAGGGCGAGGGAGATGGAGGAGAGCCACCACGTCCCCAGAGCCTTGCCCGCGCAGATGGTGTCCCCCACGCGGGGCAGGAAGTATCCTCCTCGGGCAAGCATCGTCAGGGGGATAGAGGCGTTCACTCCTTCAATGGGGTCCAACAGGCCGTGGTCGCCAATTCCACGGAAGTATAGATAGAAGAGCAGCCCCAGGAACAGCAGGGGCTTTTTGTTGCTGAAGAGAAAACGGAGGGAAGAATGTCCCTTTTTAGAATCGTCTTTTTGCATAAAAGTTGCCTCTCCCTCCTGCTAAATTCTATCCTAATTATACAACAAATTGCGGAGGAACGCTTCTCCTCCATCCTCCGTTCTTCCGCGGCGGGCATCCTGAAATAATGGTCTCTAGGCCCTTTTGCCGCTCTCCGCGAGTGAGGAGAACAAATCTGCCGCTTAATCCACGCCTCCTCTTGACAGAATGCGGCAAAGACGGTATCTTATCAATAACGCCGCCTCGGGTGGCAATTTTCTTTGTTTTAGGAGGCTTTTTTTAATGGCTCAGGGTACCGTAAAGTGGTTTAACGAGAGCAAGGGGTATGGTTTCATCACGGCTGACGAGGGTAAAGACGTCTTCGTCCACTATAGCGCCATTCAGGGCGAGGGCTTCAAGACTCTCAATGAGGGCCAGAAGGTCTCCTTCGATATCGTGAACGGCGAGAAAGGCCCCCAGGCTGCTAACGTGGTGAAACTGTCGTAACCTTACTCTTTTATCATCTGAAGTCACTTTACAAGCAGAAATGAGGTCTCACAAAGGAGACCTCATTTTTTTACCGGCCGGGGAAGAAGGAAGAAGAGAGAAACTGATGCAGACAGAAAAAATAGAGATCGATAACAGCGGGCAGGGGATCAGCCAGGCGTTGGAGGAGGCCGAACGGTTTGCCGCCTCCATGGAGCTAAACAAAAAGGGCCGCTTTCATCTGCGTCTGCTGGTTGAGGAGGCGCTGGGGATGGTACGGGCCGTCGCCGGCGAGTTTAAGGCGACGTTCTGGCTGGAGTGGCGGGATTCCATCTTCAGGTGGTCGAACAGTGGCACCTGCGCCCTTCATATTGAAGCCAGGGCGGACCTCAATTACCCGGGAAGGAGGGAGTTCCTCTCCCTCTCGACGGAAGGGCGAAACACCGCGCCGCGTGGTGTCATGGAAAAGATACGCGAGCTTGTCGAGGCTGGGCTGTACGGAATGGAGGAAAGCCTGAAGTTCCAGACGGAGTACGGGGCGGGAATCCTGGACTACGGGACGCTTGGCATGGTGGACGGGGGGATGTCCCAGGTCCTCTATTCCTGGTCCATGCAGAAATATAAGGAGGGCGTGGCCGGGACAAAGACGGGAGACGAGGTTGCGGCCGAGGCCTGGGACGAGCTGGAGAAATCCGTCATTGCCAATATCGCGAACGAAGTGCGCGTAGGCGTCCGCAAGGGCAGTGTGGAGCTGGTTATTGTCAAAGAATTTGAACGGTAATCCCCCTGATGGAGGTTAGTGGAATGAAGATTGATAAGACGCAGAAGGGCGCGGAGCTGACGGTAGCGCTGGAGGGCAGGCTGGACACGGTGACGGCTCCGGAGCTTGAGGCCTCGCTGGGCGAGCTGGCCGGCGTGACGAAGCTGATTATCGACATGGCAAAGCTGGTTTACGTTTCCTCCGCCGGGCTTCGCGTGCTGCTGGCCGCACAGAAAAAAATGGACGGGAATGGCGGCAGCATGACGGTGAGGAACGCGAACGAGGAGATAAAGGAAATTTTTGAGGTGACAGGGTTTGATGAGATCCTGACCATTGAGGCGTAGGGGTGGCGGTTTTGCCTATGCGGTTCCGGTCAAAACTCACAGTTCAGATACTCACGGGGGTCGTTGTGGCGTTCGCAGTCCTCTGCGGGCTCGTGAGCTATATCGGTTATTGTGAATTCACGGAGGCTCTGGAGGACCAGTACGAGGCCAGGGCCTACAGCACAGCGCGTACGGCGGAGACTTTTATCACGCCGGGGTTCCTGTCGTCTGTGGACCTGCTGTCCCCGGAGTGGCGGGCAAAATACGACAGGATCCGGGGAGAATGGCAGCGTCTGGCGAACACGCAGGGGGCTACGTTCATTTATCTCTACCGGAAGCTGGACCGTGGGTATGAGCGCTTCAGCGTCGTGATGAGCGTGATGAACTCGTCCGCGCCTTACACGGTCTTTGCCAGCGGCAGCGTCCTTGACAATATGCCCGAGATCTACCAGCCCGCCTACAAGAAAATCTATGAGGACGAGGATGCTGACCGTGCGGTGGTGACGGTCTACCGGGAGGAGTTTGGTTCGGACGAGTTCAAATCCGGGGATCACATCACGGTCCTCCTCCCCATCCGGGACGCTCAGGGCGGCGTGCGGGCCGTCCTGGGGGTGGAGCGGCAGATGCAGGAACTACAGAACGTCCGCAGAACCTATGTGCGCGATGTACTGTTGACCACGGCAACCCTCCTGCTGGTGGCGCTGCTCCTTTATGGCTGGTATCTGAACCGGCGTCTGCTGAACCCAATTGAGAAGATCGCCAGCGAGGCCCTGCGTTTTGCGCGGGAAAACACGCATCCGTCCGTCCCGCTGCGGCAGAGCATCACAGGTTCGGATGAGATTGGCCAACTGGCCCGGACCATCGACCAGATGGAGATCGACATCCGGGACTACATCGAGGACCTCACCCGCATCACCAGGGAGAAGGAGCAGATCCAGGCGGAGCTGAACGTCGCCACGCAGATCCAGGCGGATATGCTGCCGCGAAAGTTCCCGCCGTTCCCGGAGCGGAAGGAGTTTGCCCTCTACGCCACCATGACTCCGGCCAAGGAGGTGGGCGGGGACTTCTACGACTTCTTCCTGATTGATGATGACCACCTGGCGCTGGTGATTGCCGACGTGTCCGGCAAGGGCGTCCCGGCGGCGCTGTTCATGGTGATTGCCAAGACGCTCATTAAAAACCGGGCTGCTATGGGCGGCTCTCCCGCGGAGATCCTGGGAACTGTGAACAATCAGCTCTGCGACGGCAACGAGGCGGGGCTCTTTGTGACGGTGTGGCTGGGGATTTTAGAGATCTCGACGGGGAAGATCGCCGCGGCCAACGCGGGGCATGAGTACCCGGCCGTCAAACGCGCGGACGGGGTCTGGAATCTGATGAAAGCAAAGCACAGCCCCGCCGTCGCGGTGCGCGAGGGATTGGCATTCCGCGAATCGGAGTTTGAACTGCGCCCCGGCGACAGCCTCTACCTCTACACGGACGGCGTGGCGGAGGCCACAAACGCTGAAAATGAACTCTACGGTACGGCCCGTATGATTGAGGCACTGAACCGCCACGCGGACGAGCCGGTGGAGCAACTTCTCCCGTCCATGAAGAGCGAGGTGGACGCTTTCGTGGGGGAGGCGCCGCAGTTTGACGACATCACCATGGTGACTCTGCGATATTTTGGGGGATAATTGGCACTTTGGGCAGATAGTGGTAAGATATTAGGAGATCGTGGCGCCCGTGTAGCGGGTTCTATCCGGCCCACATAGGAGGGGCTCAGGGGAGCAGGTGCCCTGGAGGTACTTTCCCCCTCTTGAGCTTCAATTTGAGGGGAGAACGGGGGAGTCTTCGTGCAGGAAGTTAAGAAGGTAACAACCGAGGCTGGTACTAACGAATGGCAGCTTGTCGTGTTCGTCCTTGGGGAGCAGACGTTCGCCATCAACGTCGATAAGACGCGTGAAATCCTGAGGTGGCCTGGGTGCCGGGCAATTCCGGACGCTCCTGTCGCGCTGATCGGGATCACGTCGGTGCGCGGCGAGGTCCTGCCGATGGTGGATCTGCGCATTTTCCTTGGGATCCAGCCTACAACTCCCTTGGAGCAGAGCAAGGTGATCATCGCGGAGTTCAACGAGGTGAAACTGGGCTTCGTGGTGGACGCGGTGGAGCGCATTTACCGCATCAAGTCTGAGGACCTGGACGCCAGCATGACGGGCAAGTATCTGGGGGACTGGATACTCTACGTCATCAAGCGGGACTCGCGCAACGTCCTGCTCCTGGACTACGAGGCCATTGTCCAGACCATCAGCCCGCAGCTCGTCATCCAGCACAGCGGCGACCCGACCAAGGCTGCCGTGATGATGGAGGGTGTCGGGCATCCGGCGGACTATCACATCATCGTCGCCGAGGACTCCCCGCTGATCCGCAAGCAGGTGGAGGACGCACTGGTGGCCAGCGGCTTCACCAACCTCAACATCTGCCCGGACGGCAAGGTGGCGTACGACGCCATCGTGCGGGACAGGGAGCACTGTGACCTGCTGATCACCGACGTGGAAATGCCTCACCTTGACGGGCTGACGCTGACGCGCCGCATCAAGGAGAACGTGGAGACAAAGGATGTGCCGGTCATCGTCTTCTCCTCCATCATGTCGGCGGATATCAAGAGGAAGGCCGCCAGCGTGGGGGCTAACTATCAGGTCACGAAACCGGAGATCACCCAGCTCATTGAGCATGTGGTCAAGGTGATCCGTGAGAGGCAGGAGAAGGAGGCGGAGGCGGCATCCGCCTAATAGCCTTGCTTCCTTATTGGAATTCAGATCTTGATTTGGAGATCGCGTCGTGGTTCCCCTTTGGGGTGGACTATCAGCCGGTCTCCATCAATCGTCTTTACAGCCCGCAGCTGCGACGGGTGGCGGCCCAGTGCCTCGCCCTTGACAGCGAGTTTCTTTTCATGGCCTCTCCCCAGACAGGCTGCATTGGGAGCCTGATGAGGGATAATTTCTATAGGGCTGATCCTTATGGGCTGGTCAGCCTGGGGTTCATGATGATCCTTGGATATTCCCCGCGTATGGAACGGTTGGTGGCGGACGCCCTGGAGGAGATGAAAAAGTATGGGGACCTCTCGGCCGGGGTCGCCTTTTGCTCCCTCTGGAACCAGGGGGTCCTGGTGGGCTCTCTGAAGGCCATTGCGGTGGTGAGCAACGGCCCCTTTTTTGAGGAGGCGGAGTTCATGGATGGCTTTGAGGGATTCCTCTCCGGCCGGGTAAAGGGGAAAAGCGCGGTCGCCGTCCGGCAGCGTGGCCGCCGCAGCTCTAAAAAGAAGCCGCCGCAAAAGGAAGACGAGTTGCCCTTCTTTGCGGAAAGATTTGGATATCGCCGGTTTTGTATGCCCTACGAGACGGATGACCCTCTGCAGCTCAGGATCAGTCAGCTTCTTTATGAGATGGAGTTTGACGAGACGCGGCAGATGGTGGGGCCCTCACCGGAGCTCCCCTTCCCGCCGTTCCTGGGTATCAGTCTGGGTGTGCTGGCGGATGGGTGCTGATGATAGGGGTTGATGGAGAGAGATGACTGAAAAAAAAGCGGCAGGCAGCAAAGCGCCGGAGAAGAAGCAGAAAGAGCCCCAGAAGACGGGGGGAGTGGCCGTCAAATCCAGGAAGGAGGGGCAGCCGGCCGCACAGAGTGAGGACGACTACCTTGGCACAGTGCGCAACCTGGTCAGTGAGGGACAGGGGCGCGGTTTTGTTACGCATCAGGACATAGAACGCCACATCCCCGTTGAGGTCTGGGACCCCGACACACTGGACAACATCCTGAACAACCTCCAGGAGATGGGGATCGAGGTCGTCGATGATGAAAAGCACAGAAACGTCCCCACGACCGAGGGCCGGGAGGAATATATCCCCGCTCTGGAGGGGGATGGGGGCTTTGGGAAGTTAGATGATATCCCCCTGACGGACCCCGTGAGGATGTATCTGCGGGAGATCGGTAAGGTCTCGCTTTTGACGGCGGCAGATGAGGTCGAGCTGGCCCGGAGGATGGAGGAGGGCGACGAGGAAGCCAAACAGAAGCTGATCGATGCCAACCTCCGCTTAGTGGTCAGCATCGCAAAAAAATATATCGGGCGGGGAATGCTCTTCCTGGACCTGATCCAGGAGGGGAACCTCGGGCTGATCCGCGCCGTGGAGAAGTTCGACTACAAGCGTGGGTTCAAGTTCAGCACGTACGCCACCTGGTGGATCCGTCAGGCCATCACCCGCGCCATTGCGGACCAGGCCCGGACGATCCGCGTTCCCGTCCACATGGTCGAGACCATCAACAAGATGGTGCGCGTTTCCCGTCAGCTCGTGCAGCAGCTGGGGCGGGAGCCCTCGGACGAGGAGATAGCGAAGGAGATGGGCATCGACGCCGCGCGCGTCGAGGAGATCCGCCGTATCTCGCAGCTGCCCGTCTCCCTGGAGACACCCATTGGGGAGGAGGAGGACAGCCAGCTCGGGGACTTTATTGAGGATCGGGAGCTTCCCAGCCCGGACGAGGCCGCGGCAGGCCACCTTCTTCACGAGCAGATCGAGGAGATGCTTTCCAATCTGTCGGGCCGGGAGCGCGAGGTCCTGCACTACCGCTTTGGACTGGAGGACGGCCACTCCTACACGCTGGAGGAGGTCGGGAGAAGGTTCAACGTCACCCGCGAGCGCATCCGTCAGATCGAGGCCAAAGCCCTGCGCAAGCTGCGGCAGCCCAGCCGCAAACTCAGGGATTATCTGGAATGACCCTGGTCAAGGGAGGTTTGAGTTATGGCGAATCGCTTTACCAAGACGGTCAAGAACGCCAAGCGGGGGCTGAGCTTCTCCAAGAAGTTCAAGCACCGCCTGTTGGGATCGCTTATCCTCTTCCTCGTCCTGCTTGCCGTCTGTACGCTGGCCGTCTGGTGGCAGGAGAGGAACTTCCAGGGCTCCTGGCTGGACGCCCTCTGGAGCGTCCTCTTCACGCTGATCGGGCAGGGGGAGTTCGCCTCGGCGCCCCGCACGTTTGTTGGGCGCATCATCGTCTTCCTGCTCTCGATCTTCGGAGTGGCCCTCTTCGGCGTCGTGTTTGCAGAGGTGATGCAGCGCCTCATCAACAGCCGCCTGAAGGAAATGCTGGGCATGAGCATCTGCAAGTTTGATGGGCACATCATGATCTGTGGCTGGAATGAGCGCGGCCCGCACCTCATTCGCCAGCTCACGGCCTCGGGGAGGCAGATAGCCGTCATTGCGGAGGATCGCCCCAAAGACCTGCACGGCGACGTGTTCTTTGTGCAGGGCAGCCCCTCGGACCGGGAGGCCCTGATAAAGGGCGGGATCATGAAGGCGAGGGCGGCTATCCTTCTCTGGGACCCGAACCTGGGGGACGACGACTCCCGCACGATTTTGACGGGGCTTGCGGTGGAGTCCATGAGGCCGGAGGTCTACACCGTGATGGAGCTCCACAACCCGGAGAACGAACATTACGCGCGCTACGCCCAGGTGGACGACATCCTCTACACGGACAGTCTCATCGCGGACATCACGGCGATGTGTACTCATTACGAAGGGATATCCTCTTTCATTCGTGATATCCTCTCGACCTCGGATGACGGGCACAGCTTCGCGTCCTTTGACGTCCCCTCGAATTTCGCCGGGCGGACGATGAGGGAGCTCTTTGAACACTACCGTGCCCAGGGCGTCCTGCCCATCGGCGTCATCGTTCCGCCGGAGGGGGGAACAGAGGAGGCCCCTGCCGCGGAGTGGCGTTCGCGCGTGAATCCCTCAAGGGATGAGACCGTCGCTCTTCCCATGAAGGCGGTCTGCATCGTGAAGAACAATGGCTGAGGTGATGGGAATGAGCTGTGATTTTGAAGGGCACGTCGTGCTCTGCGGATGGAACGCGAGAGGCCCGCATCTCCTCTCCCAGCTTTTGTCCTCCGGACAGCGGGTGGCCGTTGTGGCCGATCCTCTCCCTGAAGGGTTGCCCGAGGGCGTCTTCTTCGTCAAGGGCAATCCGTCAAAGCAGGAGCCTTTGATTGAGGCGGGGCTCAAGAAGGCGAAGTCGGCCATCATCCTGGGGGGAGCGGAGGATGCCCAGGCTATCCTGACGGGGCTGGCGGTGGAGTCCATTGCCCCGGAGGTCTACTCCGTCATGGAGCTCCACGACCCGGCCAACGAGCGTTACGCACGCTACGCCCATGTGGACGACGTCCTCTACGCGGACAGCCTCATTGCGGACATCACGGGGATATGCACTCACTATGAGGGGCTGTCCTCCTTCATCAAGGATATCCTCTCCACGGCGGACGATGGCCACAGCTTCGCTTCCTTTGACGTCCCCGAGGAGTTCGCGGGGCGGACGGTGGGCCAGCTCTTTGAGCATTACCAGAGCCAGGGGCTGCTTCCCGTGGGGCTGACCGTCCCGCCGGAGGAGGCCCCGGAGCTTCCTGTGGCCCAGTGGCAGTCCTATGTTGACCCGCCTCTGGAGGAGTCCATCACTCTGCCGATGAAGGTCGTCTGCATCAAGAAGAACTGAGCGCGGAATCGTTAGGGGAGACGAGACAATGAAAAAAGTAATGTTTTTCTACCTCGAGAACTGCCCGTACTGCAAACAGGCGCGGAGGGCGCTGGACGAGCTGAAGGCCGAGGACGCGCGCTATGGGACCGTTGCGATGGACTGGGTCGAGGAGAGCCAGCGTCCCGACGTGGCGGAGAAGTATGACTACTACAGCGTGCCCACGATGTTTGTGGGGGACGAAAAACTGTACGAGGCCAAACCGGGCGAAAAATACGACGCCTGCAAAGAGAACGTGAGGCGCGTGCTGGACGCAGCGCTGGCGTAACTTTGGACGTAAAACGAAGAGCGCAGGCCAAACGGCCCGCGCTCTTTTTGTTTTGTCGTTCCCGTGAGGGCTTTAACGGCTGGGGTTCTTCAGGAACCTGGAGCCGGGGACCTTGCAGATGGGGCAGGCGTCCGGTGCGGAGCCCTCGTGGACGTAGCCGCACACCGGGCAGACGTACCAGTCTGTGTCCTTCCCCTTGAGGGAGTCCAGCTCTTCCAGCGTCTTTTTGTAGAGCGCGCCGTGAGCCTTCTCCGCCTCGTTGGCCATGTTGAAGCTCCTCTTGGCCGCGTCGTTCCCCTCGGCC
>JAEEGL016456314.1_pt1 | contig 11066 bp, 6 predicted proteins | sample 9134231 | NCBI WGS metagenome assembly JAEEGL01 (sample SAMN16246548, study PRJNA631951) | gut metagenome | biome: gut microbiome; feature: rumen; material: fiber-attached | host: Bos | place: Iran: Karaj | collected 2018-10
AGGCTGCCAATAGATCTGAAGATTCGGAATCGTATAAGAAGCGTTTATAGCATAGTTAGAAGGAGCATTGCCCCATGCGCCTGCGCCATTATCACGATAACTGTTATTTCTTACTACCCATTCAGCAGTTGCTCTGTCAGGAGCATAAACCTCACAGAAGTTCTGAGTCTCCATTCTATACGGATAGTCACCAACATAGACACCCTGAGGGTAGTTCAACTGATAAACCCAACCTACATCGTACTGATCTGCACCGTCGGTTGTTGTGTTAGGACTATTAGGATTAGTAATAATACCTAATGCAATCGCCTGATCTCCATGCCACAATGCAAACGATACACCTTCGACACCCAAACCTGACTCATCAATCTTAGTAATATCGAATGATGTTCCAGCATTTACGTTTCTACAAGTTGTATAGTCAACATAAGACGGCTGAGCATAGCGCATATCTCTACCGCCATCAAGCTCATTGTAGTTATCGCCTTCACGATGCTCCAATGAAGCGACATCCGTGATACCACTTGTACCGCTGCCAATCTGACATCTGAATGTTCCCTGAGGTGTTACATGGTACATCATGTCCCACTTCTGGCTTAAGCCTGTGTTGTAAACACAATGCCAACCACCGGCGTTCATGCTTGCGACATAAAGAGCCTCAGCAGTTGTATCACCATGGAATACACCAAATACACCTGTTCTCCACTGCTCAGTTACAAGATAGTAACCGGGTGCAAGATAACCAAGTGTATCTGTCTGATAGTTATTAAGTTCCCAAGTAGCCTCACCACTGCTTGCGATCCATCTGAAAGGCAAAGCTCTTGTTGTCAGAGAATCTGCATAGCCACTATAATCAGAACCCGGCGCCCAAAGGACTCTTGCTGTATTACCGCTTATGGAACCAAGACGGCCTTCAGCAATAGCACCAGCACCATAAGAATAGACACCGTTATACATACCTGAAGCCTGACTTGCATCAGCGCCATACCAATAGCAACTAAATGTACAACCATTAGCACCTGTCTCAATTACAGGCCAGCCCCAGTTCAGGTCACCACGAGTATAGATAGAACCCAAGAAACCAAACTGGTCAGTGGAATCGAAAGTCTTGACAATAGCCAAAGAGCCGTGAGGCGATGTACCAGGCTCGAGCATTGTAATAGCACCGCTGTTAGGCGAGATATTACCCTGTGCATCGACAGTTACGATGATATCCTGAGCCTTACCATAGCCGTTAGGCACATAGATCTCAGAGAAGACATATGTTGCACCTGCGACTACATTATTGGCAGAAAAGTCATCGCCCGAACCATTAGTTACGAAGTAATAACCATCAGCGGGAGCTGTATAAGGTGAACCATCAGGCATTGTGATCGTTGAACCTGCCGAATACCAAGTCGCACCGGCACTAACGGTCACGCCACCAAACGGATTAGGAGCAGTATTGGTAGTTGCTGCGGCAAAGAAGATACCTGCGCCTGCAACATCACCACTACCCGACTCTCTAACCTTGTTAAATACAAGTCCGCCTGTACGGTTGTTGGTCAATGTGTAGGTGTATGTTTCGCTATTCCAAGTCCACTGACCTGTACTTGAACCAGTAGGATTGCCGTTACCGTCAGTAGAGAATGTTACACGATCAGGAGTTGCGATAGAGAATCCTGAAGGCGCACCTGTCTCTGCAAACACATAGTTGCTGTTAGGCATAAGGCCTTCGATAGTAACCTCTCCTGCGCCCGTTACAAATGTAAACGAGTTGCCACTTCTGGTAGGAGTACCACTTGCACCTCTAACACGTGCTTCATCATCAAATGAACCAGTAATAGTAATAGTCGCACCAGCGAGTCCCTGTCCACTACCATTAACCTTACGGATACGAACAGCGCCAGATATAGGCGTAGAAGATGTTGTCATCAAGCCCTGATAGCGCTGTGGTCCAAAATGTTCAATAGTAAATGAACCAACACCAACAAGATCCAATGAGACCTTAGCACTATAGTGCGCATTTACCTTATTGGCTAACTCTGAAAGTGTGCTTGCAGTTGTTGAATAGTTATCAGAAGCACCGGTTATGGGGTTTGTACCAGTTACCGTGATGGTATAGGTAACACTCGTTCCAGTTCCCGTAGCCTGAATTTTGTAAGTATAAGTTGCTGTTCTTTCAGACGCACTCATACCCATTCCGCAGTTGATGGAAGCGTCTCTTCCGCTTGCTACATAAAGGGTTACATTACCTGACGAATCAACGACCGCCTGATAATTACAAGTACCGATTGCCATGTTACTTGCCCAGGACTCACCGTAATATGCACCGTCAAATGCCTTACTACAAACAATAGGAACATTTCCTAATGTATTAGCCACACGGCTAAAGGCATTATCTCCTGTAAATCCTGTTGCATAAGCACGAGGAGTATTAGGCCAAGAGTTTCCGGGGGCAACCGCAGTCGTACAAGTACCAGTGTATGTACCAGCAGGAATAGTACCTGTATAATTGATCGTCGCCCACTGTATCTCAGTTGCATTTGCTGCGGCTAAGAACTCATCACTAACCCTTTCAGGTACAAATGAGACAGTTCCATCTTCGTTGATTACAACGGAGTAGTAGATCATATAACCATTAGCCTGAGCCTCGTTGGTCATCTCATCAGCAAGAAGATACGCATAGGAATACTCAGATGCTTCAAGCTCGGTAAACAATGTGTATAAAGCAATTTCTTCATCCACTCTGTCCGAAGTATAGATACCTGAAAACCTTGCGGTTGCCTCTGATGTTGATTCAGAAATTACATAGTAGTCCGCATCATAATTTGAAGAACTGTATCTTGTTCCACCCATTGTTACGGCACCAACAGTAATTACGCCATCAATACAACCGGGAATAAAGTGTGTTGCGCTTATAGAATTGTTACCCGCAGCACCAATTACTACGATACCTGCATCAAGTGCTTCCTGAATAATGTCTCTGATAACAGCGTTCTTAGCAATATCAGGAGCCGTCATCGAGAAGTTGATAACCGATACATTAAGGTCAATAGCAAGTCTGAAGCCTGCATAGATGTCGGCAGCCGTAGCCGTGCCATTCTCTGATACCTTGATGGATACTACCTGAGCATTAGGGTTCTCTGAACGGATATATCCGAACATAGAAGTACCGTGTCCGTTATGGTCAAATGTGTCTCCGCCTAATACAGTGAAGTTAGCATGAGCATTGGCACCTGTGTCGATCAGGGCGATATAACCGCTGTAATCGTTATGGACAGTATCAATTCCATTAAGATTAGAGATAGCATCGGATCCGTTATTGAGATCAGAAAGATCTGCAATATCAGGTTCCAGCGCTTCGGCCTCATTGATATTCTCTGTTGCTTCTGTACTTGACTCGGTTGGTACAGAGGAAGTTTCTGAAGCTTCGGTCTCTTCTACATCGACAGTAGTCTCCGTAGGTACTGCTGTTTCTGTTACCTCTGTTTCATCAATTTCTTCTGTCACTTCTACCGCATCGATAACAGGCTCAGTCTCAACCGGAGTTGATTCTTCTGTATCATCAGGAGATGCGACAGATGCAACATCAGACATATCTGTGATGAAATCAACCTTGTCAACATAGTAGGAATATACAAATCTTGCCTCTTCTACAGATGAACACTCGATAATGAAGGCATCGTCGTAGTTGGATACAACATTTGTGTTCCTTGTGAAGACAGTAGAATCAGAAGTAATTACAAACAGCTCCGCTGTATTAACCAAAGATGAGTCAATATCGGAGTAGTAATGGTCGAATACAACATATTCAATCTCTTCTTCTGTTTCCAAAGTCTCAACTGTTTCTTCTGTTTCCAAAGTCTCAACTGTTTCTTCTGTTTCCGTTACAGCCGTAGGATCGGTGTTGGTCTCAGAAGAAATAACTTCTTCCTCTGTGACTTCGGTAACATCTGCTTCTGTTTCAGTAAGGTCCTCTGTTACAACGGTATAGTCTGTACTATCCGAAGCAGTGCCAGAAGGCTCGATAACATCAGCAGAAGTCTCATTCGAAGTCTCGCTTGTAACCGTAGTCTCTATCGTAGTAGAAGGCTCCGTATCTTCAGTCGTATCTATTGCCAAAACAACAGAAGGAGCGAAGATCTGAAGGAGCATCGTAGTCGCGATAGTTGCGGCACAAGCCACTGAATGAAAACTCTTCTTCATTTTTTACCTCCCAAAAGAATTTTGGTATAAACAAAAAGAACGGAAATCAGATCTACATTCCCGTTCTTCGTTGTTTCATTGTTATCTGTTCCTAAGTTACCGAACTGCCTTATTAGGCTTATCTCTACACCTCATTTCATAACCCCCTTTCAATTACTGCCCGACAACCGAGATATCACCACAAGCGACGATAGCATCGAAGTAGATGATCTCTGTCTCGGGATCTGTAAAGCTCATATAGTATCCAACCAGACAATTGTTATTGTCCGTAAATGAAGCATGATATCCACCATCGGAATAAGTAATGGTGACAGGCTCGATAACAGGATCCGTTACCTCATCCATAGGATCGTAAGGCATAGGCTCTACATCGAACACTAAGTCAGAGTTGATAACATCCGTCGATATGGAAACGGAAACCTCGCTCCCATTAGCGTAAACAGGCATCTCATGCCCGCCTACATCCTGAATGTTCGTTGTATTGAACTCGATGCCCGAAACTCCGGGATAAGTATCGTAATATCCGAACTGCTCATAAGGAATAGGTGTCGGTGTAACATACACTGATGTATCGGGAACTCCTGTATTGGCAGTACAACCGGATACAACCGCTGTTACCAAAAGAATTGCTGCGATGACTTTCTTGATCTTCATGAAAACCCTCCAATTTACCAAATTACTATTTCTTTCCAAAAGAAAAGGACTTCGTTTTGCGGAAGTCCTTCTCGTTCATTCTGCTATGTTCAACGATTAAGAGTAGAACACCTGAACAGTTGCTCGGCCTGTACCTGTATGACTTGCACACGGGCTACTCATACTTACGCTAACACCATCGGCATTTACAAACACAGCCGTGCAAGATGCTGTTGCTACAGAATGAGCACCGTAATAGATCATACTGGCATTGTGCATAGGCGAATTTCTGAATGCTTCAAAAGATGCAGCGACAGTACCACCATAGATATTCTCACCGACTTCACCAGCAGGTCCGTCTCTCCAGGATGAAGGATCGCCGTTTTCACAAGGTCGTCCGTGACTAAACTTATACGCAACTTCAACAGCTCTTGTTCTGACATGCTGATATCTTGCATCATTAGGATCGCTGATGATCGCCAAAGAAGGCTGACCATTCTGGTTTCTCCAGGAGTTGATCTGGTTGTTATGGTCGGTCATGTCGTAGAACTGAACATAACACTTCTGTGTCTGTCCGTTACCCAAATCAATATAGAAAATCTCATAGCCCTGAGAAGTCCAATAAGCATCAAGCTCCTGAACAGAGTTAGCTCTTGTGCCATTTGTCTGTGCAGCAAGTCCGCTTGCTCCACCGGCAGGTGTTGCTGTGCTACCCGAAGAAGTACCTCTTACCGTTGTAGGTACATTCACATGAGGGCCAACCGTGATTCCATAAGATGCACACTTGCTTGCGAACTCTGTGGAATCCGCAAAGCCTGTGAACAGAATGGAGATATCATTCGTTGTACCTGCAATCTGCTGCGCCCAGTAAGATGCTCCACTCGGATCTGAACCTCTATTCAGGAACACCTTGTAGTACGCATTGATAAGCTCCGTGTCAGACCAAGCGTTTGCCTTTGCCTGGAACTCAGGGCTGAAGAAGAAGCCATAGGCTGCCTGCTTGCCTGTTATCTGACCTGTGGCGAGCTTATTGCACCAGTCATTGAATCCTGTAGGATCGGCTGATCTTCCTAAGCAATCGCTATAAAGCGAATTGACGAAGGCTTCGATGCCTGCGTTGAAACCATCTGCATATACCTGCCTACCGGAAATCTTAAATGCCATGCTACCTAAAAAGAAAATGGCTGATGCCATCAAAGTAGCAGCAATCTTTCTAATTACCGTTCTCTTCATAAGCATTCCCCTCATACTAATAATTAAGCTTTCTAAAAAGAATAATATGGGCTGTGTTATACACCAAGTCATTCAATTCAGAAATCAGTCTATCTCTTAACTTCTGCACTAATTGTAACCCACCACTCATTTTAAGGAAACTGTGCATAACGTGTTCATTACACATTCCTACGTTAGTACCGTTTCTTTTCTTCTTTTAGGTTGCTTTAAGTTTAAGAATTAGGGTTAGTTAGGGGGTACGGGGGGAAGAAAGGGGCTCTCCTTCCACGCGTATATATTCTTTCGCGTCTTTCTTATTTAGAGCCCCTCCCCCTTATTTCATCGAACAGCAGGAGTCTTATTCTTCTGCTTGTATGCCTCGACCATTGACTTCAGTGTCTTGTTATCGACTACTCTTTCCTCCTTGGACCAAGTACCGTCCTGTCCGGAAGGCTTCATCGATCTGGTAAGCTTGGTCTTTCCATCTTCAGGGAGCTTAGCCCAGAGAGTTTTGCTGCCATAATGATCATCGTGAACTCTCTCGACAGGCAAAACGAACTCTTCCCAAGACTTCTTATCCTCGGGATCTGCATTTGGAATCGAAATAGCTACGAATTCCTTGCCGTCTTTGCCTGTGAATGGCTTAGCCAACTTGCGACTGAACTTGATCGTAAGTTCCTTGATCTCTTTCTTCTCAACATTCTGCGTTTCCTGATTTTCCATAATCGTCACCTCACATTTCTGTTTTTGTTCTGAATCTTGTTTTTGTACTTCTCGTAGAATTCCAATGCCTGCATTATGTAGTCACCGGTCTTCTCAAAAGCGACATTTTCGGGAATAAACTTCCTGACCTGACCATACGGCAAATGAATCTTTTCCTTTTGGTTAGGCTTCTCTTCCATCATGATTGACTCGATTACAGCATCATTAAGGCGGCCCTCTGCCGAAAACTTTCTCATTCTAATCGTCTGAGCATGTGATGGAGTGCAATCGAGCGAATAAATCTCCCGATTTACAAGATCTTGCTCCTCTCGGGTTAAATAAGACAGTTCTACCGCAGGTCTCAGTGCTATCTTTCCCTCATCAACCAAGTCTAGTAATTCCGGGACTAACTCGGTTAATCGGATATAGCGCTGAATCTGGCTATGACTATCAGGAGAGTTATTTGCTAGTTCTTCTCGAGAATCCAACTTCTGCCCCACTGGGGCAGAAGTTAAATCAGTTCTCTTCCCCTGTCGTTTCATAGCTTCAAGCTTCATCTTGTAAGAGAAAGCCTTCTCACTAGGCAGAATCACCGACCTTTGCAGATTAGACTCAACCATGAGGATTATTGCCTCATCTCGTGTCATATCCTTCACATCTGCTTTTACAGTCGTTAAGCCTGCAATCTCACAGGCTTTCTTACGTCTGTGTCCGGATACGATCTCATAACGACCGTCTTCCTTTTGCCTAAGCGTAATTGGTGTAATGAGACCTCGTTCTTTGACACTCTCCACAAGCTGCTGCATATCTTCATCCATCCTCACCTTGAACGGGTGATCAGGGAAGTCATCGATCAGATCCAATGGAATGTCATAGATCTTAGGAAGCTTACTTTCCTTAAGCTCCTTATCATCCTTGAACAGGTCATCGTACGCCGTAAGGCCTAGATCGAGTTTGGGTCGGTCTTTCAAGGCTCATCACCTCCTTCGCTAATCTCGAATAAGCATCTGCCACTTTTCCATTTGGATCGTGCTCAAAGATGCTTTTACCAAGATTGGCACATTCCTGCGCCCTAACTGATCTGGGAATCTCTGTATTAAACACTTTTATATTAATACCTATAGATTCTCTTAGAGCATTCGATACATCCCTCGCATTAACTGTTCGGGAATCGACCATCGTCATTAGAATTCCGTCTATCTTAAGTCCCGGGTTGATCTGCCTCTTTATCCTAGCTATAGAGTGCATAAGCAGATCTAGACCCTTAACGGACAGATACGACGGTTCACACGGAATAACGACTGAATCTGCTGTAACCAGAGCATTTATGGTCATCATACCGAGAGAAGGCATGCAGTCTATAAGAATATAGTCATATTCTTTTATATAAGACTGCAACGTCCGCTTAAGTACTGATTCTCTACTCATACAGTTAAAGAGCATTGTTTCAGTACCGGATAGTGAGATGTTTGATGGGATAAGATCCATATTCTCAAAATGCTTAATAACATCATTATGAGAGAAAGTATCAGTTATATCGCCTGACATCTCAAAAGCCATAAGCTCTGACAAAGTCACTTCGAGTCCGTCAGGATTTCCAATAGAGCAGCTCGTAGTAAGCGAACCCTGAGGATCCGCATCGACGAGTAAGACCCTTTTCCCTGACCGGGTAAGCGCTTCTCCGAGGTTGACAGTAGTGGTCGTTTTTCCGACGCCGCCCTTCTGGTTGGCAACGGCAATAACCTTGCATTTGTCTTCCAATGCGTTTTTCCTCCTTCTTTGATAATAAAAAGCGTATAAAAAGTGCCTTGCGGCACTTCAATACGCATAAAAGCATCATTTCAGACTCCATCATATTGGGGCTTTACAGCATAAGATCATCAATACACATATAGTAAGTACCTATTCTTTTAATAAAATCTTCGGTATTGTTCCTCACTAATGTGAACGGGGAGCACTTGTGCAACCTTCTTATCAGTCCGAGAATATAGAGAATTGGCGAAAACCAAACTAAGACCATAATTTTCTCCTTTTTTCAAAGGATATAAGCATAAGGTCATTTACACTACTATGCGATCAAAACGTAGTTTTCCCTTAATGGATAAGAGCACCCGTACAGACAGAGCCCAGATGCTTAAAACTCGCAGTATTTGCCATGCTCCCCCTGCGAGGCGAATGATCTAATAAAGATCATTCATATAAAGGGGGACTGACAGGCGGCGATCTGCTTCATCTGCCTCATGGGACTTTTACCCCGGGATCCCTCCCGCTGTGCTCATTGGGTGTGACGGCTCACGGGGCTGTTCCCGCTTCAACGCTCGGCCTGTGACTACACAGAAGTATCATTATCACGGGTGGGTCATAGCCATCAGAGGATGCAATCCCCTTCTACTCAGCACTGGCTTCTCGCACATCCTTCAATAGCAGAATGCTATCGCGTACAAGCTGCTCGGCTCTCCGGTCCCGATAACGTACCTGTCAATCCGTATATAAAGTTGTCAATATTCAGCGAAGGAGGATTGATTCCTATAGACGGGATCAAAACCCCTTCACCTATAAGAACTGGGAAGGGGTTAAATTTAAGCCTGCCGCCCTGTTGTTCACAGACTGTTAACATTTAACTTCAACAAAAAGGGTTTTTATTGGACAATTCGAACCAAATTGGCTTTCTTCCCTGTAATTCTGATTAGATTGTTTTTTTGTCAGAATAAGCCGGAAGCAAAAATAAAATTCAGGACAGATTTTTAGAGACAAGACCGTATTTACCATGTCGCTAAAAATGTGTTGGCAAATCGTTGGCAGCACCTCTGAAAAAGGGCATTTTTCTGCCAAAAAGTTGGCATGCGTTCACACTTTTGTAATAGAAAAATGTGCGATTGGGATTGCACACTTGCCTTGCAAAAGTAAAACCCCCATAATCTGCTAAACGCAGTAATTACGGGGGTTAGTGGTGATCGCGAAAGGATTCGAACCTTCGGCCTTCCGCTTAGGAGGCGGACGCTCTATCCAGCTGAGCTACGCAATCATTTAATTTCAGCCTACCAACTTTTCACTTTTGCTGGACGACTCGTCTGCCACTTAGGAGGCGGTCGCTCTATCCAGCTGAGCTACGCAAACATTTAGGCACGACAAGGATTATATCACAAAACTATCCCCCAGTAACACAGAACCACTTCCATCACCATGTAGATCATGGCCGCGGACAGCAGCGCCAGCGGCATGCCGTCTATATACGGGCTTCTCACCGACATGATGAGCCTTCTGTTACGCGTATACATCATCGGCGTGATCAGCACATCCACCGCTGTGGAGAGCACCGTCACGAGCACGAGCTCATAGATGGAATGCACTCTCGTCACGCACACTGCGAGTATCACCGCGAGCTCCGTGGCAAACTGTATCCTGTGCTTTGACTGCCTGCCGCGCGCGAATGCGAAGGCGAAGACTAAAAGCGCCGACAGTATATGCTTCATGAACGGCAGCCCAAGGGCGAGCGACTCATTAACAGAGTCAGCGATCAGACACCCCGTGCCGACGAGCGCGATACATACGAAGAAGCGTGTCCTTCTTAAGATGAAGCTCCTTAAGTGCTTATAAGTGTTACGGGGCAGCGTGAACGCATCACTTAACTCCTCCGATGAGAACAGTACATCCTTGCCGCCCGCCGCACTGATAACGACAGAGAAAAGCACAAGTACAAGTGCACTGATAATCACGCGTAAACCCTTGCCCTGCAGGTGCGTGTAACGGCGCAGAAGCTCAGTAATGCCGACGCCTAAGCAAGAAGAGAAAAGCGCACAGATAAACGGCAGCACGATCTCCCCTGCACCCGCCTTCACGAACTCGGTATACTTAACCACCTCGCCGCTTAAAAAGTCGATGCCCGTGAACCCGGAAGTATCCTTGCGCACCTTCTTGCGCGGCGCGCTGTCAGAAGCCTCAAGCGTTAAAGCAGTTACACCCGCGCCTAAGAAAACGAGGCCCTCGAGCGGCAGACTTACAAAAGGCAGGAAGCTTAAAGCCACCGCGGGAATCAGGTTCAAAACGATGGAGACCGGCATCATGTCGGGGCTTTCGAAGAACCTCATGGTGCATGACCAGAACAGCACATACACAAGCGCCGCGCCGAGTGCCCAGAGGCACGAGATGCCGAAAGAACTCAAGCTGCCCGCATACACCGGCAACATAAAGCTTAACGAGATCATGATGAAAGCCGTGAAGATACATGACCTGGTGGAGAAGCGGCTTACCTCGCGCGCCTGATCAAGACCGACACCCTCGAAGGGGTTCTCGGGGATATTATCAAGGTCCTTCAGGTCATTGAAGGGCGA
>JAEEGL017359185.1_pt1 | contig 11066 bp, 5 predicted proteins | sample 9134231 | NCBI WGS metagenome assembly JAEEGL01 (sample SAMN16246548, study PRJNA631951) | gut metagenome | biome: gut microbiome; feature: rumen; material: fiber-attached | host: Bos | place: Iran: Karaj | collected 2018-10
CAAGGGCAAGGTGTCCAAGATCGCTTCGTTTGGAGCGTTTGTCGAGCTCGCGGACGGCGTTGACGGCCTCGTTCACATATCGCAGATTTCCGACCAGCGCGTCGACAAGGTCAAGGACGCGCTCCAGATCGGCCAGGAGGTCGAGGCCCGCATCGTCAAGGTTGACCGCGACGAGCGCCGCATCGGCCTCTCGATCCGCGCCGTCAACATGACTGAGGACGAGATCAAGGCGCTTCAGGACGAAGCGGCTGCCACCCCCGGCCCCAGCATTCCCAAGAGCGGCGAGCCGCTCGGCGGCCTCGCCACGGCGTTCGACGACGCGTTCGCGTCCACCGAATGGACCCCGGGCGAGAACAACTGAACGTCAGCGACTGAAAGGAGATAACGAAAATGTCCAGAGTCTGCGATATCTGCGGCAAGGGCCCCTCAACCGGCAACGTGATCGTTCGCCGCGGTTCGCCGAAGAAGAAGGGCGGCATCGGTCTGCACACCACCGGCATCTCGAAGCGCCGCTTCCTGCCGAACCTGCAGTCCGTGCGCGTTTCCGACGGCAAGGGCAACACCAAGCGCATGTGCGTCTGCGCGCGCTGCATCAAGTCGGGCAAGGTCTCCAAGGCCTGATTCCGACCGCGCATCGTCCGTCCGCGCGTAGCGCGCGACGGCAAATGCGAAGGGTCCGGGGCGTCTTTTGGCGCCCCGGATTCTTTTTGCGGAAAGCGGCGGAATTTGGTAAAATTACGGAAACTCAATGCAAGACAGATTTGACAGGTTCAGGTCGCTAATGGCGCTCGCCGCGGATGCGGCGACGATGCTCGCGGCGTACTATCTCTCACTGGCTCTCAGGGTCGACTTCGGAACGCCCGCGTACGGGTGGATGCAGGCCCACATGGCGGCCGTGGTCGTAGTTGTCCTGCAGATGTTCGCCATGTCGCTCGTGCGCGCGCACCGCGACTCCTGGGGCCGATTCCGCATCAAGCACGCCGTGCGCATGGCCGTGGCGCTCTGCGGCGCCGCGGCGTTCTTCATACTGATGCGCGTCGTTCTGCCGGACCCCAACCACTTCTGGGCGCGTCCGCCATACACGGTCTCGCTCATCAACGCCGTCGTTTGCTGGGTCTTCATGATGGTGACGCGCATACTCTACGCCGCCTGGCTCGCGGAGAAGCGCAAGGAGCCGCTTTTCGGACGCTCCGCCGAAGCCGAGCTGACGCCCGAGGTGAAGGGGCTGTTCTCAGGACGCCGGGTCATGGTCACAGGCGCCGGCGGGACCATAGGCTCCGAGATCTGCCGCCAGGTCGCTTCGCTCGGCCCGGCTGCGCTAGTCCTAGTGGAGCGGAGCGAGAACGCCCTATACGAAATCGACCGCAGGCTCAGGTCCCGCGCCAAGTGCCCGCTCTTCCCCGAGATGGTTGACATACGCGACCGCTCGCGGATGGAGAAGCTCTTCGGCGAGCACCGTCCGGAGATCGTGATACACGCGGCCGCCTACAAGCACGTGCCGATGGTCGAGATGAACCCGCGCGAGGGCCTGGACAACAACTTCCTCGCCACGCTCGACCTGGCGGAGCTTTCGATACGGCACGGCGTCAAGAGGTTCGTGTTCATCTCCACCGACAAGGCCGTGGACCCGTCGAGCGTCATGGGCGCCACGAAGCGCCTAGGCGAGCTCGCCATGTGCGCCCTTGGCGGGGCCGACGTTTTCCGCGCCGTGAGGTTCGGGAACGTGATAGGGTCTTCCGGCAGCGTGATCCCGCTCTTCGAGGAGCAGGTCGCGGAAGGAGGTCCGATCACCGTGACCGACGCGCGCATGACGCGCTACTTCATGAGCGTCGCCGAGGCGGTTTCGCTCGTCCTTCGCGCGGCCGCGATGGAAGGGGACGACAGGCTATACGTCCTCGACATGGGCCGCCCGCGCCGCATAGTGGAGGTTGCGGAGGAGATTGCCCGCCGCCACGGCTACAGGCCTTACATCGACATGCCGATCGTCTTCACGGGAATACGCCCTGGCGAAAAGCTGGAGGAGGACCTTGGCGTGGACGTTCCAGGCGCGAAGCGCACGGCCCACGGCAAGATATTCGCCCTTGGCGGAACGCCTGTCACGCAGGACGAGCTTGCGGCAGTCGCGTCCAGGGCAAGGGAGATATGCGCGTCGGAAATGCCCGACGCGGAGGTGAGGACAGTCGTGCTGGCTCTCGCTGCGAACGCGGCCCGCGGAAGCGGCGCTGACTCCGCCTCTTGACGGGCGGGTATTTAAGGAGGACCAAAAGTGGACAACGAGCAGAACAACCGCGTCGCCAGATGGACGCAGAAGCTGCTGGACCTCTCGCTGAGGAACCGGCTTCTGAACGCACGGGACTCAAAGCAGCTGCTTCCGCTGGTGTGCGAGAACGTGGCTGAGCTTGAGGACAGGCTGTCCTCCGACCAGACGATACCAGTAGAGTGCGTGGACGCGAAAGCCCGCACGACCGGTTCGCTTCGCACGTCGGTCTCCGACGAAGACATGCGGCGCCGGCTCAAGGAGCTGTACCGCATAGCGAAGACCGACCTCGAAGAGGCCGGGGTCAACACGCTCTTCCTGGCAATAGGCTTTCTCAAGTGGCGTCCGCAGGGCGCCAACGCGAAGGACTACCGCGCGCCGATACTGCTCATGCCGGTGAGGCTTTCGCGCAAGAACGTCCGCGAGGGGTACACGGTCACGCGGCTCGACGAGGACACGCTCATAAACGCGACGCTCCTCGAGTTCCTCCGCGCCGAGTTCGGCATCAAGGTGGACGGCGTGGACCCGCTGCCCGAGGACAATGCGGGAGTTGCGGTGGACGAGGTCTTCCAGGCTTTCCGCGAGGCGGTCCGGAGCATGGAAGGATGGGCCGTTGAGACGGACGCGGCCCTTGGCCATTTCTCGTTCGGCAAGTTCGTGATGTGGAAGGACCTTTCCGAACGCGCCGACCAGCTGGCGGCGCATCCGTTCGTGTCGCACCTCATGAAGGGCGGCGGGAACTACGACGACGGCGTGGAGGTGTTCCCGCCCGAGGAGGTCGAGTCGCGGATCGAGTACGGCAGGCTCTACTGCCCGCTCAGCGCGGACTCCTCCCAGATCACGGCAGTCCTGTATTCCGCGCTTGGCAAGTCGTTCGTGCTGCACGGGCCTCCGGGAACCGGCAAGAGCCAGACCATCGCCAACCTCATTGCGCACAACCTGGCGCTCGGGCGGAAGGTGCTGTTCGTCTCCGAGAAGAAGGCCGCGCTCGACGTGGTGCACCGCCGTCTCTCGGCAATCGGGCTGAAGCCGTTCTGCCTCGAGCTGCATTCCACCAAGGCCGGCAAGACAGAGGTGCTGGCGCAGTTCAAGGAGGCGCTGGACTTCGTCGACAAGGGCGTTCCGAACGAGTGGCAGCAGACTTCGGACACGATAGCCAACTACAGGTCGGAGCTGGACGCACAGGTCGAGGCGCTGCACAAGCGCTGGCCGAACGGCCTCACGGCGTACGACTGCTTCTCGTCGCGCGCGGCAGGCGGTCCCGCCCCGGTGAAGGCGACGGTGGGCTGCCGCGACATGGCGGAGGAAAAGTGCCGCGGGATACGCGAGGATGTAGTGGCGATGTCGGGCGACTGGCGCTCGACGAACCCCGATGCGGTGCGGGACCTCGAGATCGTGAAGTACTTCGAGTGGAATCCGGCCGCGGAGCGCGCCACCGCCGAGAAGCTGGCGAAGCTGGCCGCGAAGCCGGCGTTCCTGCGTGGCTTCTCCGCGCTGTTCTCCGGATACGGGTTCCGCGGCTTCAAGGGCGAGTTCAAGCAGGCGCTCGAGAAGGCCGTCGCCGCAATGGGCGAGTCGCGCGGTGTGATGCGCTACCGCGACGCCAGGTACAAGGTCGCCCTAGCCGGGTTCGCCGGAATCGCAAAGGCGCTTGAGGACGGCAGCCTGGCCCCGGAGAGCGCCGGCGATGCGTTCGACCGCGCCTTCGCCGAGAAGACGCTGGAGGAGATACTTGCCGTCGAGAACAGGCTTGCGGCGTTCGCGGGGCTCAAGCGGGAGGAGACGGTGCTGAAGTTCCGTCAGCTCGACGACGAATACGCGGCCCTTGCGCGGCACGTGGTGTGCGCAAAGCTCGCGGAGCACATGCCGAACGGCCGCCTCGGCGACTGCCCCGACGGCTGCGAACTCGGGATCATCCGCAGGGAGTGCGCGAAGAAGGCGCGCCAGAAGCCCGTGCGCCAGCTGCTCGCGGAGGCTCGCGGAGTCGTCGGCTCGCTGAAGCCATGCTTCCTGATGAGCCCGCTCTCCGTGTCCCAGTACCTCCCGCCCGAGGCGGCGTTCGACCTCGTCGTGTTCGACGAGGCGTCGCAGATACCGGTGTGGGACGCAGTCGGCGTCATAGCCCGCGCGAAGCAGTGCGTCGTAGTCGGCGATCCTAAGCAGATGCCCCCGACGAACTTCTTCCAGAAGGCGGAAACGGCGGAGGACGACGATTCGGACGAGGACCTCGAGAGCATACTCGACGAATGCCTTGCCGCGGGGCTCTACTCCGCGCATCTGAACTGGCACTACCGCAGCCGCCACGAGTCGCTCATAGCGTTCTCGAACCACAACTACTACGACGACAAGCTCTTCACGTTCCCCGCCGCGAAGTCTCCGCCGCGACTCGGCGTCAAGCACGTGTTCGTGGAGAACGGCGTGTACGACGCGAAGGCGAGCCGCACCAACAAGGCCGAGGCGCAGGCCCTCGTGGACTACGTGTTCGAGCGTCTCGCCGATCCGTCGTGGAAGCGCAGGAGCGTTGGCGTCGTCACCTTCTCGATGGCGCAGAAGACGCTCATCGAGGACCTCTTCGAGGAGAAGCGCGCCGCGAACCCGAAGTTCGAGGACTACTTCACCGACAGCGGCGAGGAGCCGTTCTTCGTGAAGAACCTCGAGAACGTGCAGGGCGACGAACGCGACGTCATCCTATTCAGCGTGGGCTACGCGAAGGGGCCTGACGGGAAGTTCCTCATGAACTTCGGGCCGCTCAACCGCTCCGGCGGCGAGAGGCGCCTCAACGTGGCGGTGACGCGCGCCAAGGAGCAGGTCGTGGTGTTTGCGTCCTGCAGGGGCGCGGAGATCGACTTGAACCGCACGCAGGCTGTCGGCGCGGCGCACCTCAAGGCGTTTCTCGAGTACGCGGAGCGCGGCGGGGTTCCTGCCGCCGACACGCTCGGCGAGAGGGCTCGTGACGTGTTCGCTGACGAGGTTGCGCGCTTCCTCGCGTCTTCTGGCTACGCCGTGGACCGGCAGGTGGGCTGCTCCGGATACAGGATCGACATAGGCGTGAGGGACCCGGAGGCGAAGGACTCGTACCTCGCGGCGGTCGAATGCGACGGCGAGTCGTACGCTTCCTCCTACACGGCTCGGGACCGCGACAAGCAGCGCGCGATCGTCCTCAAGTCCCTGGGGTGGAACACCGTGCGCGCGTGGGCGGCCGACTGGGCGCTCGACAGAAAGCGCGGCGAGGAGAGGCTTCTCGCGGAGCTCGAGGACATCAAGCGCGCGCCGAACCGCTTCATCCCCGACCCGAAGTTCGAGCCAACGGTCACTTTCCCGCGCAAACGCGCTTCGGCCGCCCCGGCGGAGGTTCCGCGCACTTCGCTTGACACCGTCTCGACGGAGGCGCTCCGCAAGACGATGGACGAGGTCGAGCGAGACCTTGGGCGCTGCGAGCGCGACACGCTCTACCGCGAGGTGGCGAAGCGCTACGGCTACAAGACCGTCTCGCCGAAGGCGCGAGCCCGCCTCGACTCCGTAGTCCGCCGCTAGCCTTTTTTGATTTTTTCTGTCATCGGATGTCTTCCCATGCGTTGAAGGTGTTTGATAACGAAGAAAGGATCATAAACGACGACGAAAGATGTGGTTTTTCGCATTTTGTGCTTTCTCTGATGCGAAAGAAATGAGATAATACCGATTCATGGCCAAAACTGTCATTCAACTAGGGCTGGAAGGGCGCGCGTTGCGTGGAATCCGTCTTGAAAACGACGGAGAGGAGACGAAATGCAACGACGCCGTATGCTGGCCGTTTGACGCCGAGCCTTCCGAAGGGGAAGACGCGGCGTCGTCTGATTTACCGGCGAAACCGGAAGACGAGCCTCTTGAGGACGAAGAGGAGCCCGAGCAGGAGGAGAGTCCGCTGGAGGCGGCTCTCGTCGAGGCAGCGTCCTACTACCGCACGAGGGAAGTTTCGATTTCGCTGCCTCTTTCCGAGCTTTTCGTGAAGGTTCTCAAGTTCCCCGCGGAGAACCGCGAAGACCTTGAGGACTTGGTCACCAAGGAGATGAAGTCCCTTTCGCCGTTCCCGGACGAGGATCTGCGGATCGGCTGGGAGATAGTCCGTGAGACTGAAAAGGACCTGTTCGTCTCCGCGGCCGCACTGCCGGAATCGACGGCTGGCCGCATAGGCGACTCCCTGGCGGCCGCAAAGCTCACCGTTGTCCGCACGGATGCAACGGCCCTTGGCTGGCTGCGCACGCTGTGGCCGCGCATAACCGAGAAGCCGGGCGTGAGCCGCAGGCTCGTGATGCTCGACCTCGACGGAAACGGCTGGGAGCTTGCAGTTCTCGACGACGACACTCCGGTGATCCTCCGCGGGCTCGGCACGTCGGCCGACGGCGACATGGTGCGCCTGAGGCGCGAGATTATGCTTTCGCTGATGGAGGCGGACGGCTTTTCCGGAGGCCGCGAAGTCGGCGAAGTGCTGGTGTTCTCGCATGGCGCCGTCTCGCCGGAGACGCAGGCCCTGCTTGCGGACTACGGCGAAGTGCGCGTGGTTGAGTGCGAGGACGAAAACGGCGGCGTAGAGGGGTGCGCAAGGCGCGAGGACGAGGCCTGCACCTTCGACGTGACGCCCTATGCCTGGGCGGACGCCCTCAAGGAGGGCCGCTTCAAGCGGCGGCTGTACCTCTCTGCCGCAGTGGCGTTCGGCGTCTGGGTGCTTGCGGTTGTCGCCGCAGTAGGAGGGCTTTTCGTGGTCGACGCGCTCACAGGGCGCGTCGCGGCAAATTCGAAGCGGCACCAGCGCGAATACAAGCAGGTCAACGACATGCGCGAGCGCGTGGAGCTCGTGAAGCGGTACTCGGACCACAACCGCGGAATCCTCGAGATACTCAAGGCGGTGTCCGACCGCCTACCCGACGGCGTGACGCTCACGAGCTTCCAGTTCAAGCGCGACGAGGGCGTGAAGATATCCGGGGAGGCCGAGCAGCCAACCATGGTGTACGAATTCAAGAACGCGCTCGTCAAGAGCGAGGCGTTCGCCTCGGTGAACCTGCGCGGCCCCAGCGCCTCGCGAGGAGTGCACAAGTTCGACATCGAAACTGCCTTTGAGGCGAAGGAGGAGGACTGATGAAGGAAGGTCTTTCTCTGCGCGACCGCGCGTTGCTGATCATAATCGGCATTGTGATACTATACGTTGTCGCGGCTCTTTTCTGGATCATGTCGGTGCAGCACAAGTGGACTGTCTCGCTGAAGAAGTACAGGGACGCGGTCAAGAAGTACGACCGCGAGAACGCCCTCATCGCCCAGACGGACCGCTGGAACATGGAGTACCTCAGCGAGAGGGAGAAGATGCCGATGTTCCCGGACGGCATGGATGTCGACACCCACTGGATGAACATGATGGACACCCTCGCCACGACCAACTACATCGCCATCTCCCGCCGTCAGAACGGCAAGGAGGTCTCCAAGGGCGACGTGTTCGAGATGCCCGTTGAGGTGAGCAGCTGGGAGGGCTCGCTGGAGTGCCTCGTCAAGTTCCTGTGGGACGTGCAGAGCAACGGGCAGTCCATGATGGACGTGAGCGCGATAACGATGCGCCCCAGCCAGAAGAAGGGCTTCCTGAAGGGCTCTTTCACGCTTACCTGCGCGTACATGCGCGGCGAAGTCCAGCAGGACGAAGAAGACGAGGAGCCGTCTGAGCCGGCAGCCGGCGCGGGCGCGAACCAGGGCGATGCCGGAGCGGATGCCGCTGAAGGCGGCGCAGCCGCGGCGCCGGCCGCCGACGGGAAAGAGGGACAATCTACTGACAAGGCCGCCGTTCCGGCGGCGAAGGAATGAACGACATGATGAAGAAGACTCGTTTTGCGATTGCAGCGGCCATTGCCACGCTTGTCGCCCTAGGTGCGGACGCCCAGGGCATCCTGCGCAGGTCGTCTCTGCTGGGCCGCGGGAACAACAACGGCGGCGCAAACAACCAGCCGAGAATCGGCGGAGGCATCCGTCCGATGGATGGGCAGAGCGCGGCCGGAGTCTCGTCCGACGCCGAGAAGCCGTCGGTCGGCACGAACGGCGTGCCGTACCTCGCGTTCAGCCAGTCTCCCGTGGACATGGTCCTGGAAGCCTACGCGGAGCAGCTCGGCAAGACCATCCTGCCCGCGCCGGACATCCCGAAGCCGACGATCACGCTGAACAGCGAGAAGTCGACTCTCCTCACGAAGGAGGAGTACCTCGAGGCGATCGAGGTGGTGCTTTCGATGAACGGCATCGTGCTCGAGCCGTTCGGCGAGAAGTTCGTCAAGGCGCTCCCGCGCAAGACCGCGCGCGTGCACGGCCTGCCGATGATCACGAAGGTCGGCGACAGGCTCCACCCGGAGAAGACGCGCGTCATCTCGCAGCTCATCCAGTTCAAGTACATCGCCGTCGCCGAGGGCCAGAAGGCGCTCGAGGGATTCAAGGACCCTGCCGGCCTCTTCCAGGTGTTCGAGCGCACCAACGCCATCCTGGTGACCGACATCCAGGAAAACATCAACCGCATGCTCGAGATAGTCAAGCTCATCGACGTCGAGAGCCCGGTGCTTGAGGACGTGTTTGTGCGCCAGATCCAGTACGCCGTCGCGAACGACATCAAGACGATGCTCGAGGAGATCGTGACCGCCTCCCAGGAGGAGAAGCGAGCCGACTCTGTCGGCACGAACCGCAGCGGCTCCCCGGGCTTCTCGCGCAACACCAGCACCAGCACGCAGTCGCGGCTCCTCAACCTCAACAACAGGCCCGGAGTCAACAACCAGCCGCAGCACCCGACCTCCTCCCCCAACGAGACCGTGATGGCGGCGATTTCCGACGCCGACCGCGGAATGATCCGCGGCAAGGTGCTCATAAAGGCGGACGAGCGCTCCAACAAGCTCATCGTCATCACCTCGCCGGCGAACATGAAGTTCTTCGACAAGGTGATCAACACGCTCGACGTGCCGACCACGCCCGAGGTCGAGATCCAGGTCATCCGCCTCAAGTACGCCGTTGCTGAAGACGTTGAGCAGATGCTCAATGACCTCATTGGCGCATCCTCCGGCTCGTCGTCCTCGCGCAACGGGCAGCAGAACAACCAGAACCGTCCGCAGGGCGGCAACCAGAACGGCAACCTCACGCGCAACACGCAGCAGCGCAACAACGCCGCGTCCAACCCGTCGTTCCGCGCCACCGACGCCTCGCGCCTCGGCGAGCTCAACAAGGACAACGTCAAGATCCTCGCCGACAAGCGCATAAACGGCATCGTCGTGATGGCCCGCAAGAGCGACATGAAGGCCGTAAAGGACGTCATAGACCGCATGGACGTGAAGCTCTCGCAGGTGCTCATCGAGACCGTGATCGTGCAGGTCGAGCTTGGCGACGACCTCCAGACCGGCATCGACTGGGTGCAGCGCGGCCGCACGAAGCGGACGGTGCAGGACACGGACAAGCTTGGTTCGCCGAGGTTCCGCCTCAACTACACCGACCCCGCGACCGGCGAGACGAAGCTTACGCAGGCTACGGCGTCGGAAAACGAAGTCGGCCTCTTCGGCGACGGTTACGAGCTTTCCTCCGTGCCTGCGCTCGTCACGAAGCTCTTCCGCGACGGGTTCTACAACAACGGCAGCTACATGCTCGGCGGCGGCGGCGGAAGCGGCACTTCCGCTCTCCAGGGCCTCATGGGGGCCGTGGCGTCCAACGCGGCAGACATAGTGGTGAACCCCATCGGCGGCGGCATCAACTACTTCCTCAAGAGCGACAAGCTCAACCTGGGCGCGATACTCCAGGCGTCGAAGAGCGACAGCCGCACGAAGGTGCTCGCTTCGCCGATCCTGATGACCGTGGACAACCAGGAGGCCACGATCGAGGCGAAGGACATGATCTACCTCTTCAGCGGCTACCAGTACTCCGGCTCGTCGATGTACGGCTCGCAGGTGCGCAACTACGAGAAGCGCGACATCGGCCTTGAAGTCAAGGCCACGCCACGCATCAACCCGAACGGAACGGTCGTGCTGGAGATCGAGGCCACGTTCGAGACTCAGGGCGCAGACCAGAACGTCCCGAACGAGAGTGGCGGAACCGATCCGTACGCCACCGTCACCACGCGCAAGATCTCGAGCGACGTTTCGGTGGAGAACCGCCAGACTATCGTGATGGGCGGCCTCACCAAGAAGTCGAAGACGCAGTCCGAGAGCGGCATCCCGATCCTGAAGGACATCCCGTGGATCGGTAAGTGGCTCTTCAGCTCCGTGTCCGAGACCGAGAAGCGCTCCGAGCTCCTGGTGTTCATGACGCCGTACGTGCTCGACGACGCCGAGTCCGCTCAGGTCGAGGCCATGCGCCGCAAGAAGGCGCTCAGCGACCCGCGTCCGTGGGAGGACGGCGGCTGGAGCGCGTCGCCGCTCGCCGACCCGATCCCGCAGAAGGAGCAGCTGCGCCGCTTCAAGGACGAGTGGAAGCGCCAGGACGAGGAGCGCAAGACGAAGCTCGCGATCGAGAAGGCGAAGATCGACCGCGCCAAGAAGCTCAAGGAGATGAGCGAGCAGGAGCGCGAGTTCTGGTTCAAGATGCACGAGAAGGAGCTCAAGGAGGAGGCCGAGGAGCTCAAGAAGAAGACCGACGAGGAGCAGGCCGAGCTCCGCGAGCTCGTGGAGGAGTTCAAGAAGGACAAGCTCGGAGAGGCCGACAAGGCTATCGAGGAGTCCAAGCAGATCGAGAAGAACGAGCATGACCGTCTTGCAGACGAGGCGACCGCCGCCGCTGCAGACGCTCCTGCCGAGCCTGCCGAGACTGCCGAGCCCGCGCCAGCGGCGCCGGC
>JAEEGL011994840.1_pt1 | contig 11065 bp, 7 predicted proteins | sample 9134231 | NCBI WGS metagenome assembly JAEEGL01 (sample SAMN16246548, study PRJNA631951) | gut metagenome | biome: gut microbiome; feature: rumen; material: fiber-attached | host: Bos | place: Iran: Karaj | collected 2018-10
CGCTCAACTCGCAACGCTCGCCTCATCAGGCGAGCTGCTCGAACAATCGCTCGAGAACCGATTTATGCTCGGACATTTTGCTTGCGCTCCCGACGTGCACCGCTCACCCATAGCTTAAATCCGTGAATTCCTGTCACATGAAGGTTTAATAATAATCATTTACAAGTCAGGTGCGGGTGCTGATGAGCGTATTTGGCTGAACTAGGCGTAGCGCTTAGTAAGCATTACTTTGCGGGAAATCGCGTTCCCGGCGAAACTGTCTGAGCAGCTCGCCTGATGAGGCGAGCGTTGCGAGTTTGAGCCGGGCGATTTTGCCTTGAGCAAAGTGATGCGAACTTAGTAGCGTAGCCCGTGAAGACAAATATGCTCGCAGCGACCGTGCCGTGACTAAGTTATTTTTTAACCTACAAATCATATTTAAGGATAAAGAAAGGGGTATTATGCTTAGACAAACAAGAGTAGAAAACGGCGAAGTTCGCGGTCTTCCGGGAACCAACCCAAGAATCACTGTTTACAAAGGAATCCCATTTGCCGCACCGCCCATCGGTGAGAACAGATGGCGTGCACCCCAGCCCGCAAAAAACTGGGAAGGCGTTTATGATGCATTTAAGTTCGGCCCCATCTCGGTCCAGGACACTCCCGGACTCGGCGATGACATCTACTGCCGCGACTGGCATGTGGATCCCGAGATTCCCATGAGTGAAGACTGTCTGTACCTTAATGTATGGACTCCCGCCAAAAAGACCGATGAGAAGCTCCCCGTTCTTATATGGTATTTCGGCGGCGGCTTCCAGTGGGGCTATACAGCCGAGATGGAATTTGACGGAGAACAGCTTGCAAAGCGCGGCATCATTGTGGTCAGCATCAACTACAGACTCCAGTGCTTCGGATATTTAGCTCATCCCGAGATCACTAAGGAGGCTCCCGATGCTCCCGGCAATTTCGGCCTCCTCGACCAGAGATTCGGTCTTGAATGGGTTTACAGGAATATCGCTGCTTTCGGAGGAGATCCCGAGTGCATTACCATCATGGGACAGTCTGCAGGCGGCGGAAGCGTGCTTCAGCAGTACACCAATAAAAAGAATTTCGACAAGATCAAGGGTGCGGTAATCTTGAGCGGCATGATGCGCTCCAATATGAACAATGATGACATCTTCAGTCCCATAAGCCTTGCCGATGCCGAAAAGCGAGGAGAAGATTTCTTCAGTTTCCTCGGCGCAGGCTCACTTGAAGAAGCCCGCAAGATAGATGCATTTGAGCTTCGCGCTAAATATGCGGAGTATGTTTCTAACCATCCCAGAATGTTCCCCATAAAGGACGGACAGTTCTGCACCGGCAATCCCATAGAAATGATCGTATCCGGTGATTGCACTGATGCGCCGATCATTTCCGGAAACACTTCTGACGAATTCCCCATTAATGGTGTAAGTCTTGTTGAGAATTCCGTAAAGAGCACATATCTTGATGCTCAGGCAAACGGTGCAAAACAGAATTACTATTATTACAGATTCGATCCCGATATTCCGGGATGGGATCATCCGGGAACCTTCCACTCCGTTGACCTCTGGTTCTGGTTTGAAACTCTTTCAAGATGCTGGAGACCTTTTGAGGGAAGACATTATAATCTCGCCCGTCAGATGGCAGATTATATCGCAAACTTTGTAAAGACTCATAATCCCAACGGAATCGGTTCCGACTGCAATCCTCTTCCGGTATGGCAGACCTACAATAAGGAAACCAAGGCAGAGATGGTATTTGACGGACGCGGAGCTGTTCCCGGCATTCAGGGCGGTCTTCGCCTCGGCATAACAGGAAGGAAGCAGGCAGTCAACCCCTATCTTCCTTCATGGGAGTATGTTCCCGACGGAGAGCCTTATGTATTCGGAAACAGAGTTTATGTTTACGGTTCACACGATCTCTATGACGGCGAGACCTTCTGCCTCGGAGACTATGTCTGCTGGTCCGCTCCGGTCGATGACCTCGGCAACTGGCATTATGAGGGTGTGATCTATCCCAAGACCTCAGATCCTCTTAATAAGGACGGACATATGTGTCTCTATGCTCCGGATGTGACTGTGGGACCTGACGGAAGATATTATCTGTATTATGTACTCGATAAGGTAAATATCGTTTCCGTTGCAGTCTGTGATAAGCCCGCAGGGCGTTATGAATTCCTCGGATATGTTCACTATGCCGACGGAACAAAATACGGTGACAGAAAGACGGCAGGTGACGGATCAGCCGCAGAGAACGGCGAGACCTTTGTTCCCGGAATGCCCGTTAAGAATGATGAACCACAGTTTGATCCCGGTGTCATCACCGAAGGCGACAGAACATATCTCTACACCGGTTTTGCAGGACACGGCGACAAGGGAAGGCACGGAGCAATGTATGTTGTTCTCGGTCCCGATATGCTCACCATCGTAGAAGAACCCACATTTGTCTGCCCCGGCGATATGTACAGCAAAGGAACAGGATTTGAAGGCCATGCATTCTTCGAAGCACCTTCCATCAGAAAGAAGGACGATACCTATTACTTCATCTACTCATCGGAGGTTATGCACGAGCTGTGCTACGCTACATCAAAGAGCCCCGCAGGTCCTTTTGAATACGGTGGAGTACTTGTAAGCAACTGTGATCTGGGCATCGATTCATACAAGCCCGCAGATATGGCAATGGCGTATGGCGGAAACGATCACGGAAGCATGATCGAGATAAAGGGCGAATGGTACATCTTCTACCATCGTCAGACCAACAACACATGGTTCTCCCGTCAGGTATGTGCAGAAAAGCTTGAGATAGCAGAGGACGGAAAGGTTAAGCAGGCAGAGATCACCTCCTGCGGACTTAACGGCGGACCTCTTAAGGCAGAGGGTGAATATCCGACATATATCGTCTGCAATCTGTTTAACGACAAGCATTCAAAATATGTCGAGGGTGATGCTCCCCATGTCGTACAGGAGGGCGGAGACGGAGATGCAAATCTCGGCTATATCAAGCAGCTGACAAACGGCTGCGTTGCCGGATTCAAGTATTTCGAACTCACGGACGTAAAAGGTATCCGCATAAAGACAAGAGGATACTTCAACGGAAAGGTTGAACTTCTCACAAAATGGGACGGCGATGTCATCGGAAGTGCCGAAATCGACGGAACAAATATCTGGACAAATAGAGATATCTTATTTGATCCCATAAGCGGAGTAGAGGCTCTGTATTTCAGATTTGTCGGCGGCGGAAGCTGCAGTATGAAGTCCTTTGAGTTCCTGCATTAACATATAGCATATCGCATAGCGAGTCGCATCTATAGTTTTTTCTTACGTGACTTTGATATCGCGCTCAAGGCTGCAGAATAGCTCTTTACTATGAGCTGTTTTGCAGCTTTTTTATCTGTGGAAGCACCAAAAACTTCCTTCCCCGCATATCCGGTCTGCTCGATCAATGTGATAAACCCGGTAATATCATAACCCTGCATTAATACAAAATCCGCAAACTCACCCGGGGTAAGTTCAGGGATACCTTGTCCGCTCTTTCGCAGCTTTCCAAGCAGTCTTCTGTATGCGGGAACAAGCATATTTTCGGGCTTTCCAAAGACAAGTCTCAATCGGAATATGCCTTCCGCCGCAAGAGGAATGATCAGCTTTATCATAAGAATGACAAATGCGATAAATGACGCGGCTATGCCAAGTACCTGTAGAAGCCCATAGTCTATATGAAGACTCTTCAGGAAATCAAAGAAATCTCCGCTGTCGGCATTCGGAACCACAGAAGTGGGATCAAAAACGATCCAGCCGATATTTTCGATATATACCTCGGCGTATGCGTGAGAATCGGATTCGGTTACGGTCTGGTACATATTTCCGTATGTCTGTTCAGGCACAAATCCTTCTGTGTATCTTGCCATAAGTCCGGCCTCTCTCGCAAGCAGCACAAATGCAGAAGCATAATCGGAACAGGTACCGGTCTTTCCTTCAAAGAGAAAATAGGACGGGCTGTCATCGGGAGCTCTGTACCTTAAGTCATAGAGAAAATCGTTATTCTCAAAATATGCCATGATAGCGGACGCCTTATAGCAGTCGTATTCCATCCCGTCCGTTATCTCAAGTGCCAATTCATGAATATCCTCCGGAACCTTTCCCTGTTCCTCCTTCATATTTGCCTGATATGTCATCGCCTTGATGAGATCGTTCTTAAAGGCGGAGATTATCCTTATGTAATGTACAAGATCCCCATATCTTTTTGCAGCTTCCTCATCGGGATTTTCTTCCTTCCCGTCAGTTTTTGACTCTGCATTTATATAATCGTCGAAGCTGATGCCCGTATCCTGAAGCCTTTTTGCTTCATCCGTCAGAAGCTTTTCAGCCTCCCTAAACATTTGAAGCGAATCCTGAGCCGAAATGAGAACTCCGCCGCAATCTGTGAGCTGCCGAATTCCTTCATAGGATCCGTACATATCAATGGAATATGTAATATCACTCGAATGCATTCCCTCGTTTCGATAAAAAGTTCCCTTGTCGGTGGCACTGTAATCCTCGGATGAGGGCATGGATATATTGCTGATCCTCGCGCCCGAAAGATAATATCTCGCCTCAAAATTCTGAGCCGAAATACTGTAGTGGAAGGTAGGATCAGATATCGGTGCGGCATCCATAAGAGTTCCCATATCATATCTGTCAAGAAAACCTGGTTCCAGTTCCTCCACGCCAATAAGAGCCTTGGAAAGATTTGTCAGGGACAAAAGCCTCTGCTCCGAAATCCAGCTTTCCGGATCGACACTGATCTGAGTGCTGTCTGAATTGTACCATCTGTTTTTCTTAAAATCATATACATCGAAAACAGCTCGTTTTAAATATACCTGCCCGTCACCCATGACCATATATAACCGACGGTTAGATCCCTCCCGGAAATTATCGGCATTTCCGGAAAAATCGGCCAGTCCGGAAAAGCTCTCGTCTATTTCCGAATCTGTGTCGCCCCCGAGGAAAAGATCCTCGAATTTATCGTAAAATCTCGCTTCCTTTCTCTTGGGAAAAGCGGCTGATCCTATAAGTACAACAATAGTGAGTATGGCGAGTCCGATAAAGAACATGCTCACACCGTTTACGCCGATCTGCCAGTCCTTTGAATGAACCGGATCCACATGGCTTAGCAGTCTGCTTTCCTTTTTTGCCTGCTTGTATTCTGCCCTTGTGGGCGTCACCTTTCTTGAGCAGATAAAGTGAAGGAGAATGCTTGCAAGCACGACAATTACAAGGTATCTGTTCTCAACCTCTTCAGTAACCTTTGCATAAAGCACAAAGGGCATGAGGGAAATGAGGGTAAGATACCCGAATCTGTAAGTAGGTACACTGAAATAGAAAATGCAGACCGAGAAAAACAGTGAGGCCGCCATATACATAGCTGTCTTGAACAGCACATCCGAACCGTAAGCGATCTCAAGAGTGGATATATCGCCTCCGCTGACCATCCATTGCCAGAAATATACCCCTGTCTCCACTTCCCCCGCAACTACGCAGCGCATCAGGATCATTAAATATGCGGCCATATAAAAAATTATGCCGAAGGTTCCGAAAAATCTGAACAGATTCACGAAATGACATACTGCAAAGGAGAGAAGATTAAGGCCAAGGCAGATAAGAATAATCTTGATGAAACCGTCCCCGTACAGACTCATCGCTGTTACGGACAGAATTACAGATAGCACAAATGCAACTATCTCGTCGGCACCGACGCTGATATCCCGTTTAGTCATCACAGTCCCCTCCCTTCTCCGGTCAGGGCATTGTAAATACGGATATTGTCACCGTCTCCGCTTACGGTTTTACCAAGGCTTCCTAAAAGTTCCTCATCCGCCTTTACGGTAAAGCAGATGATACTTCCTCCGTTTGCGAGCTCATCGGGTATTCTGCCGGAGCCGGTTTCTTCAGATCCATCATCCGTTTTGTTCTCGTCATAAAGAGAAAAGAAGGCAAGGTCCTTTGTAAGAAGGTCAAGCTCAGCCTCTGTCCTGACCTTCGACATGATCCAGCCATCTTCCCTTTTCCAAAAAACAGTGACTCCGAAATCTCTTGAGATCAGTGTTCTAGCCATTCCCAGCGAAGTCTCGATAAGGTTTTCCACCGCGCCGCAGATTGCGGGATTCCCGTCTGCATTTTCAGGCCTTGCTCCGTCCAGCAGGAAAACTACTCCGGCGACGACAGGCTTTTCATCCAGTCTCACCATAAGTGTCTGTCTTTTTGCGGAGAGCTTGCTGTTTATCCTCTTAAGCGGATCTCCGGGGACATACTCCCTGTAATCATATCCGGGAAATCCGGAAAAACCGTAGCTAATGATATCGGAACTGTCCTCGGCATTATCCTCGCCGTAGGCTGTTTTCATGGCTTCCTCAAGAAGCGGATCCTTTGATGAGACGGTCGGGATCTCGGGCATTATGCCAAAGCTTTTTCGGAATGAAGGATCTATCTTTTTTACAGGAAACCTTGCTATTCCGAAAAAATCCTCAACACAGATCTCACCGATACCCACCTTTGCTTTTCCGGCGTATTCGGCGTAAAAAACAAACTCCGCCTTTTTTTCTCCGAAGCCTCTGACGCAGATGTTCTCGCTTTCTTTGACGGGAACCATATTTCCGGTGCAGTACCCTTTTACCCTGATCAGCGTGCTCGGAAGAAGTCCTTTGTTTTTAACCTTGAAACGGAAATCTCCCAAATCCTTTTTTGAAAGGAGCATATCGCTGTTTGATCCGGGGAAGGAGATCTCGATGAAAAGAGACGACAAAAAAGCCCAAAGTACAGATACTCCGGGCGTAACAAGAAGTGCGATGAGCAGAAAGTATCCCACTCTCGCACTGCAGAAAAGTGCAAATACAATTAAAAAAACCGCAGAACTGAAAATGCCATCGGCAAGACGGATAATATCACCCTTTCTCCTCGGGCGTAGTCCGCCTGCCTCATCGGGCTTTTTATCCCTTTTTTTCTTACGGCCGTTCGCAGTTAAAACATCATCAGCCAACAGGAACCTCCAGTGTCTCAACTATATCTCTGACAGCGTTAAATCCGTTAACCCATTTTGATTTTCCCTGTGGTGAAAGCATAAGTCTGTGACCAAAAACGTACGGTGCAAGGAACTTGATGTCGTCGGGGAGAATGTAATCCCTCCCGTTCACAAGTGCATAGCTTCTCGCTGTGCGCATCATTGCGATGCTGCCTCTCGGGCTAACTCCGAGCTTGATGCCCTCATTATGCCTTGTGGCATCCGCTATCATCAGAATATACTTTTCCACCGCCTCGGAGCAAGTGATCTTCTCAGCCATGCCTCGAAGCTCAATGACATCCTCCGGTGCTATAACGCTCTCCAAAAATCTCGCATCCCTCTCGCGTCCCTTTCGGATGATCTCCAGTTCATCATTCTCCCTCGGATAACCTATGGTTATCTTCATGAGGAATCTGTCCATCTGCGCCTCGGGAAGCGTATATGTACCATAGGTCTCTACCGGGTTCTGTGTTGCGAGTACCATAAAGGGCTCAGGCAGATCGTAGGTAACTCCGTCCATTGTGACGCGCAGCTCTTCCATTGCCTCAAGGAGTGCTGACTGTGACTTCGGCGAGGAACGGTTGATCTCGTCCGCAAGAAGGAAATTGCAGAATACCGCTCCCTTTCTAAATTCCAGCTCTCCTGTACCGGGTTTTAATAGTGAATATCCCGTCACATCCGAAGGCATGATATCAGGCGTCATCTGGATCCTTCCGAATTCACCTCCGCAGGATCTTGCCATTGCAGCCGCAAGCTGAGTCTTTCCGACTCCGGGAACATCTTCTATCAAAATGTGGCCTCCCGCGAAAAGAGCGGTAACCACGAGTTCTATAACTTCCGGCTTTCCGATTATAACCTTTCCGACATTTCCGATCAGTGCAGTTATCCTGAGATCCTGATTGCTTTCTCTAACCATTGGTTTTCTCCCTGAGTTTCTCCACAAGCGCTTCTATGCAGCCGTCTTTGAAGGGACTGCGAAGTCCTGCTTCCTCGATATTGGGCTCATAGAAGTTTTTCGCGGAAAGCCTGCAGAGCTTAAGATAATCTTCAAATGCACCGCGGAAATCCTCGTCCATTCTCACCTTAAACTGCATTGCGCAAACACTGGCAAGGACATAATCGATATAGTAAAACGGCATCTGGAATATATGGCTCTGTCTCTGCCAGTACCCGCCCTCTCCAAAGAAGGGATCATTGTCAAAATCAATATAAGGTCTGTAGGTCTCCTCGAGCTTTTTCCATGTCTCTTTTCTCTCTGCGGGAGTCATATCAGGGTTTGCATATACGATATGCTGGAACTCGTCAACCATACATCCGTAGGGAACGAAGATGACGGAGTCCTTAAGATGCATAGTGTAGTAATCGTCCTTGCGGTCTCCGAAGAAATTACCCATCCAGCCGTAGGTGAAATATTCCATGGACATGGAGTGTATCTCTGCGGTCTCCATCGTGATATCATTGTGCTCATCGATCTCATCATCGCGGTTAATGTATCCCTGGAACGCGTGTCCGCACTCATGAGTGATAACATCCACGTCTCCGCTCGTTCCGTTGAAGTTTGCGAAAATGAAAGGTGCCTTGTAGTCAGCAAGGTATGTCATGTAGCCGCCCTGACGCTTGGTCTTTCTTCCGAGTACGTCAAAGAGATCATTCTCCATCATAAAGTCGATGAACTCCGCAGTCTCGGGCGAAAGCTCATGATACATATCCTGACCGGCTTTAAGTATCTCTTCGGGAGTTCCCGTGGGCGCAGGATTTCCCTCCTTGAAATGTACGCCGTTATCATAGAATTTGAGGCTGTCCACACCGATCCTCTCGCGTCTTTTTTCATTTATTTCCTTCACGTAGGGAACAAAAGCTTCCTTGACCTGTCTGCGGAAATTTTCAACTTCCTTCTGTCCGTAACTGTTTCTCTGCATGCGGAGATATCCGAGAGGAATATAATTTTCGTAGCCGAGCATTCTGGCCTGCTGCGTACGATTCTTTACCATCTTGTCATAGAGCTCGTCTATCTCATCGGTAACAGTGAGGAAATAATCGCTGAGCGCCTTTACAGCTCGCTTACGCACATCACGGTCCTTCGAAGTCGTAAACTTCGTCATCATGCTGAGGTTATAAGTTTCACCGTCAAATTTTACTTCCGCGGTAGCAATAAGCTTTGTGTATTTGCTGACAAGCTCATTTTCCTCCTGCATGAGAGGAATAAGCTTCTCATCAAAAGCCTTCAGAGAGATCTCGATATTTTTAAATGCGACCGGTCCGAGCTTCTCCTCAAGATACGGGCGGAACGGTGAATTATAAAGTTCCTTCTTGTATGCGTTTATGCAGTTCTCAAATACCGGACCGAGTTCATCGTAATAATCGTTTTCCTTGTCATAGAACTCATCCGTCGTGTCTATATCATGACGGATCGAAGCGATAACCCACTGAGTCTGTATATGTCTGTGTGTCTTGTAAAAATCCTGATGAACGGCCCACTGTTCTTCGCCGCTCTTAGCCTCCTTAAGTCTCCTTGTAAGGTCTTCAAAATCCTTTACCATCTTTTCGCGATCAACCCTCTCATAGGGCAGATTTGCAAATTTTTCCATAATAGATCTCCTTGTAAAACTTAATGATATTTCCTATGAAGTAAAATAAAGCCAGGTAAAAAACCCGGCTTTAAAATCACACTCTGTAGTGTTCTTAATTTGCTTTCTTTCTGGTAAGAAGCCTGTAATCAAGCTCTGTGCCCTTACCCCTGTAAACGCCGAAAATACGGAGCATATATTTGTCAGTTGTAAATCTTACCTCGGGCTTACGCTCCTCATTTTTAACTCCGAGCTTTACCTCTGCGGCTCCTTTCCAGAGATCCGCGGGAAGTACCTTCAGGAGCTTCTTCTCAACAAATCCTATGCAATTTTCCTCGAGACTGGCCTGCTTGTCCTGTTTCTGATCGAGGAATTTGATCTTCAGTGTCTTCTCAAGAAGAGGGCTTATGCAGGAAGTTTTATCAAAATAGCTTCCGACTATCACATATATAGCATACTCAAATGCTGACTGGCTGTCGTTTGATTTTTCTTTTTCCATCTCGTGTACCTCCGACATATACTATAATAATATACTTTTACAGATTTGTCTATCGTTTATACTCTTTAAAACCTTCTCCGAAAACTTCGCTGGTCTCGGTCACCATCACAAACGCGCCGGGATCCACCTCGTGTGCGGCGCCGGTTATCATGTAGGTCTGCGATTTTGAACAGGCGCAGAGGATAACGTCACGGTCTTCCTTTGTGTAGCTTCCCATCGCCTTTATGACCGTAGAACCGCGGTCCGTCATCTCACTTATCTTTTCGATAAGCGCATCTTTATTTGTCGTGATAACGATAATGAGCTTTCCTGCTCCGAGACCGTACAGGATACGGTCTATAACCACCGACGCGGAAAATGCACTTATCAATCCGTAAAGCACTGCGTCAGCATCCTTGAATACGGGCCATCCGATGAGGATTATCAGAAAATCCGTAACCGCGGTAACGATTCCGAGAGAGATATAAGGGAATCGCACCTTTATCGTCATGCTCAGAAAATCCGTGCCGCCCGAGCTGCTGCCACGCATATAGAAAAACGCCATTCCCGCACCCATCAAAAGTCCCGAGTACAACGCCGCCATCAGACGGTTTCCGGTATAGAGCGGAATGAGCGGAAAGATGACATCGAGAAAAACAGTCATTATCAGCATTGTCTTGGCTGTCTTTATGAGAAATCTTGGGCCGACAACCTTGTAGCTGATTATTATGAGCGGTATGTTCAGTATGATAGTCACAACACCGACAGGAAGGTTGAAAAGATAATTCAGTATAAGAGCAACACCGGATACTCCGCCGGGTGAGAAATTTCCCATCTTCGCGAAGGTATACAGTCCCATGGAATAGAGAATGCTTCCCACGATATCACAGATTGTATCAAGTGTAACTCTTTTTGCAAATCTTTTTATTTCTTCTTTTGTTCTTTTTCTTGGTTTCTTCATAAATACTTATTTAATATCATTTAATCTTCC
>JAEEGL012059664.1_pt1 | contig 11065 bp, 3 predicted proteins | sample 9134231 | NCBI WGS metagenome assembly JAEEGL01 (sample SAMN16246548, study PRJNA631951) | gut metagenome | biome: gut microbiome; feature: rumen; material: fiber-attached | host: Bos | place: Iran: Karaj | collected 2018-10
GAGGACCTCTTCAGCGTCCTCTTTATTTTTCAGTACGGAATATGCGATCTGCATACAAACCTTACCGTAAAGGCTTCTGATCGCTTCGAGTGCCGTCTCGTCGCGCGAATCAAGACGCTCGATTATCTCTTCATTTGTCATGACGTCACCTCCTTTGCCCGTCATTAATATAGTGACCGTCGGGGTACTGAAAGTCACAAAAAAGCGAAAAAATAACGTAAAAATTCAAGGCTGACGCGATCTCGCGCCAGCCTTTGCTTTTTATACAGTCAATCAGTCGTCGTATCCGTCGGGATCGCTGTCGGCGTGTTTGCCGGTGGGCTCGACTTCTACCTTGCGGTATCTGTCCATACCGGTACCGGCGGGGATGAGCTTACCGATGATGACGTTTTCTTTAAGACCTTCGAGCTTGTCGGTCTTGCCTCTGATGGCGGCGTCGGTGAGGACCTTCGTGGTCTCCTGGAACGACGCGGCGGAGAGGAACGATTCGGTAAGAAGCGCGGCTTTCGTGATGCCGAGCAGTACCGGCGAACATGTCGGAAGCATAAGAGTCTTATCGCCCGCGTCGATCTTTGCTTTGACCGCGTCGTAAGCCTCGTTGAATTCCGTTACGTCTATCTGAGCTCCGGAGAGCAGATCGGTATCGCCGCTGTCTTCGACCTTGACTTTTCTCGTCATCTGTCTCGTGATGACCTCGATGTGCTTGTCGTTTATATCAACGGACTGGTCGCGGTAAACTCTCTGTACCTCGGTTATGATATAATCATATACCGCCGTGATGTCTTTTGTCGCGAGTATGTCGGCGGGAGCCATGCTTCCTTCCGAAAGCGGATCGCCCTTCATAACGTACTCGCCCTCTTTGACCTTGAGCGCCATGATGTTCGGCACCGCCACCGTGACCGCGTCGCCGGATTCGGGCGTGATCGTCACGCTTCTCGCGCGCGGTTTCTCGGAGATCGAAACGGTACCGGATATCTCGGCGAGGACCGCCGCTTTCTTCGGCTTGCGCGCTTCAAAGAGCTCTTCGACTCTCGGAAGACCCTGAGTGATGTCGGAACCCGCGATACCGCCCGTATGGAACGTTCTCATCGTGAGCTGCGTACCCGGTTCGCCTATGGACTGAGCGGCGATTATACCGACCGCCTCGCCTATATCGACGGGTTTTGAAGTTGCAAGGTTCATGCCGTAGCAGTGAGCGCATACGCCGCTCTTGGCGTGGCATTTGAGCGTCGTTCTGACGTTCAGTCTGTTTATGCCGGCGGCGATGATCCTGTCGCATACCTTGTCGGTAAGCATAACGTTCGCTTCCGCGAGCACTTCGCCGGTGTTGGGATCGACAACGGGATCGATAGTGAATCTGCCGAGTATTCTTTCCTTGAACGTCTCGATGACTTCGTTGCCGGATTTGATCTCGTAGACCTCTATGCCTTCATGGCTTCCGCAGTCGGTCTCGGTAATGATGACTTCCTGCGAAACGTCGACGAGTCGTCTGGTCAGATAACCGGAGTCGGCGGTACGAAGAGCCGTGTCGGCAAGCGACTTTCTTGAACCTCTCGCGCCTATGAAGTAGTCGAGAACGTTGATGCCTTCACGGAAGTTCGATTTGATCGGGATCTCCATCGTCTTACCGTTGGTGGCGTACATAAGTCCGCGCATACCGGCAAGCTGACGCATCTGCTTTATGGAGCCGCGGGCGCCGGAGTCTGACATCATCTTAAGCGGGTTATACGGGTCGAGAGCGGCTTCAAGAGCGCTCGTGACCTTGTTCGTCGTTTCGGTCCACGTTTCGACGACTTTTTTGTATCTCTCCTCTTCGGAGATAACGCCGTCGTTAAAGAACATTGAAAGCTGCTGAACTTTTTCTTCCGCTTCGGCAATGAGCTCTTTCTTCTGCTTCGGAATGGTCATATCCGGAACGGCTATCGACAGAGAGCTTCTCGTCGAATACTTGAAGCCCATCGCTTTGATCTCGTCGAGAACGCCGGAGGTCACGGACGAGCCGTGAAGCTTGATGCAGCGGTCGACGATCTTCGAGAGCTTGCCTTTCGTTACGACAAAGTCTATTTCAAGCTTGAGTTTGTTTTCGGGCAGGCTTCTGTCGACCCAGCCGAGATTCTGCGGTATGGGTTTATTGAATATAAGCTTGCCGAGCGTGCATTTGATGATACCGGTCAGACGTTCGCCTTCCACGTCGCGCGTAACGCGTACTCTGATCGGAGTGTGGAGCGTTATTACCTTGTTTTCATAAGCCATGACCGCTTCGTCTTCGGAGAGGAACATCTTGTTTCTGCCGAGAAGCGATTCTTCATAGAATTTGATCGTGTAAGCGCCGTATTTATCGCTGTGTTCGGGGATATTTCCTCCGTTCGCTTCCTTATACGCGACGTATTCGTCGAGCTCTTCGTCGGAAGCCGCGAGAGTGAGGTAATACGAACCGAGCACCATGTCCTGCGACGGTACCGCAACGGCTTTGCCGTCGGCGGGTTTCAGCAGGTTCGAAGCGGAGAGCATCAGGAATCTCGCCTCAGCCTGGGCTTCCGCCGAAAGCGGAACGTGAACAGGCATCTGGTCGCCGTCGAAGTCGGCGTTGAACGCCGTACATACGAGCGGATGAAGCTTTATCGCACGGCCGTCGACGAGCACCGGTTCGAACGCCTGAATTGACAGACGGTGAAGCGTAGGAGCGCGGTTGAGCAGTACGGGATGTTCTTTGATCACGTTTTCAAGACTGTCCCAAACGAACGATTCCGCGCGTTCGACTTTCTTTTTCGCGTCTTTTATGTTCGTAGCCTTCTGCGTTTCGACGAGGCGCTTCATTACGAACGGCTTGAACAGCTCGAGCGCCATTTCTTTAGGCAGACCGCACTGATATATCTTGAGCTCCGGTCCGACGACTATAACGGAACGTCCGGAATAGTCGACGCGCTTGCCGAGCAGGTTCTGACGGAAACGTCCCTGCTTACCGCGAAGCATCTCGGAAAGAGATTTCAGCGGTCTGCTGCTCGGTCCGGTGACGGGTTTGCCGCGTCTGCCGTTGTCGATAAGGGCGTCAACGGCTTCCTGCAGCATACGTTTTTCGTTTCTTATGATTATTTCGGGAGCGTCAAGCTCCTGAAGCTTTTTAAGACGGTTGTTTCTGTTGATAACGCGTCTGTAAAGGTCGTTCAGATCGGAGGTGGCAAATCTGCCGCCGTCGAGCTGGAGAAGAGGACGGAGATCCGGCGGTATGACCGGAACCACGTCGAGTATCATCCATTCGGGCTTGTTGCCGGACTTGCGGAAAGCTTCGGCAACGTCGAGACGCTTTATGAGCTTTACTTTCTTCTGACCGGAAGACTTTTCAAGCTCGGCTTTGAGATCTTCGCAGAGCTTTTCGATATCGATGTTCTGCAAAAGCTCTTTTACAGCCTCTGCGCCCATACCGACTCTGAAATCGTCTTCATACTTTTCTTCAAAATGACGGTATTCGGCTTCGGAAAGAGCCTGACCGACGCTCAGCTCGGCGGATGAAAGATCGCCGACCTCAAGAACGATGTACTGACCGAAATACAGTACTTTGTCAAGTATTCTCGGAGAGATATCGAGAAGCAGACCCATACGAGACGGAATGGCTCTGAAATACCAGATGTGAGATACCGGCGTAGCAAGCTCGATATGCCCCATTCTCTCACGGCGGACTTTCTTCTGCGTTACTTCAACGTGGCATTTTTCGCAGATCTTGCCTTTATAACGCACGCGCTTGTATTTTCCGCAAAGACATTCCCAGTCTTTTGTCGGACCGAAGATCTTTTCGCAGAACAGACCGTCGCGTTCGGCTTTAAGTGTACGGTAGTTTATCGTTTCGGGCTTCAGCACCTCGCCGTACGACCAGCTGCGGATCATATCAGGAGAAGCGAGACCGATCTTTATTGAATCAAAAATATTCTTTTCCAACATATTATGATACCTTTCGTTTATTTACCGTTTCATTCCGTCAATCATCGTCGCCGAAAATATCGTCATCTTCGTCTTCGTCGCCGTAATCGTCGTAATCGTCGTCGCTTGAAGCTTCGGATTCGTAACCGGGATCGGAGAACATGTCTTTGTCGGACGTTGTATACGAATCGGCCGCTTCCTTTTCATCGAATACGTCGGGACCGAGATCCTCCTTCGTGGTGTAGTTCGATTCAGGCACCGCATCGTCGGTGAGAGTCGAAAGATCGATCGTCTGACCGTTCTTGTCGAGAACGCTGATATCGAGCGCAAGAGCCTGGAGCTCTTTAATGAGGACCTTGAAGGATTCCGGAACGCCGGGAGTAGGTATATTCTTGCCTTTTACTATTGCTTCGTAGGTTTCGACGCGTCCCTTTACGTCGTCGCTCTTGACCGTCAGTATCTCCTGCAGCGTGTAAGCGGCGCCGTAAGCTTCGAGAGCCCAGACCTCCATTTCGCCGAAACGCTGACCGCCGAACTGGGCTTTACCGCCGAGAGGCTGCTGCGTTACGAGCGAGTACGGACCCGTGGATCTCGCGTGGATCTTATCGTCAACGAGGTGATGCAGCTTCAGATAATACATAATGCCGACCGTTACGGGGTTGTCAAACGGTTCGCCCGTTCTGCCGTCGTAAAGCGTCGTTTTACCGGTGAGCGATATGCCCGCCTGCTTCTGAAGCTCGGCTATATCCTGCTCGTTCGCACCGTCGAAGACCGGCGTCATGACCTTGATGCCGAGCTTCTTCGCCGCGTAGCCGAGATGTACCTCGAGAACCTGACCGATGTTCATACGGGAAGGAACGCCGAGGGGGTTCAGTACGATGTCGAGCGGGGTGCCGTCGGCAAGATAAGGCATATCTTCCGGAGGAAGGATCCTCGAGACGACGCCCTTGTTTCCGTGACGGCCCGCCATCTTGTCGCCCACGGAGATCTTACGCTTCTGAGCGATGTAAACTCTGACGACCTTATTCACGCCGGCGCTCATCTCGTCTTTGTTTTCGCGGGAGAACACGCGTACGTCGACTACTATGCCGCTTTCGCCGTGAGGCAGACGCAGAGAAGTGTCTCTGACCTCGCGCGCTTTTTCACCGAATATCGCGCGGAGAAGTCTTTCTTCGGGCGTGAGCTCGGTCTCGCCTTTCGGCGTGACTTTACCGACGAGTATATCGCCCGCGCGGACTTCGGTACCCTTGCGGATGATGCCGTTGGCGTCGAGATCCTTGATCGTCTCTTCGGAAACGTTCGGTATCTCTCTCGTGATCTCTTCCTGCCCGAGCTTGGTGTCTCTGGCTTCGAGCGTGTATTCTTCTATATGCAGGGAGGTGTAAACGTCGTCGCGAACGAGTCTTTCGTTCAGAAGAACGGCGTCTTCGTAGTTATAACCTTCCCACGTCATAAAGCCTATCAGGGCGTTTTTGCCGAGCGCGATCTCGCCGTTGGAAGTCGCGGGACCGTCTGCGATAACGTCGCCCTTCTCGATCCTTTCGCCGACGTTGACGATAGGTCTCTGGTTGACGCAGGTGCCCTGGTTGGAGCGTTTGAACTTGATAAGAGTATATACTTCTTTTCTTCCGTCGTCGGTAATGAGCGTTATATCGTCGGCTGTGACGCGCTCGACCGTACCGGAAGATTTTGCGACTACGCAGACTCCCGAGTCGACCGCGGCTTTATATTCCATACCGGTGCCGACTATCGGAGCGTCGGTCGTGAGCAGCGGTACCGCCTGCTTCTGCATGTTGGAGCCCATCAGAGCGCGGGAGTTGTCGTCGTTTTCAAGGAACGGGATCATGGAAGTCGCGACTGACATGACCATTTTAGGCGAAACGTCCATATAGTCAACGTCTTCTCTGTCGGCTTCGCGGACCTCCGTCTTGTCTCTGACGATAACGCGTTTGTGAACGAAACGGTGGTTTTCGTCAAGAGGCTCGTTCGACTGTGCGACGATATAATTATCCTCGACGTCGGCGGTCATATATTCGACCTGATCGGTGACGACGCCGGTCTCTTTGTCGACTTTGCGGAAAGGAGCTTCGATAAAGCCGTATTCGTTGATCTTCGCATAGCTTGCAAGATACGAGATAAGACCTATGTTAGGACCTTCAGGCGTTTCGATCGGGCACATACGGCCGTAATGAGTGTAGTGAACGTCACGGACTTCGAACGAAGCGCGGTCGCGCGAAAGACCACCGGGACCGAGAGCCGAAAGACGGCGCTTGTGCGTAAGCTCGGCGAGGGGGTTCGACTGATCCATGAACTGAGAGAGCGGAGAAGAGCCGAAGAATTCACGTATCGCGGTCGATATGGGACGCGTGTTGACGAGTTCCTTCGGGGTGATCTTCTCGGCGTCCTGAACGGTCATTCTCTCTTTAACGATCTTATCCATACGGGAGAAGCCGATGCGGAACTGATTCTGTAAAAGCTCGCCCACGCAGCGCAGACGGCGGTTGCCGAGATGGTCGATATCGTCGGTGCAGCCGATATTGTGTCTGAGGCAGAGCATATAGTTGATGGACGAGAAGATATCTTCTTTCGTTATATGCTTCGGAACAAGCTCGGCGGCGCGATGCTTCGCTTCGTTAATGACCGCTTCCTTGTCGGAGCCGCATTTCTGCATTATTTCGAGAAGAACGGAGAGGCGTACCTTTTCGGTAATGCCGGCTTCTGCAAGATCGTATCCGAGAGCCGCTTCGGCGCGGATTGTGCCGTTTGAAAGGACCTTCATCTCTTCGTCGTTTTCGACTTTGACGTAAACCTCGTTCACGCCGCGGAAATCTATATCGTCCGCGATTTCTTTCGTGACGAACGTTCCGGCTTCATACATGAATTCACCGGTAACGGGGTCTATGACTCTTCTGGTGAGAGTCCTGCCGGCTATACGTCCGCCGAGAGCGAGTTTCTTGTTGTATTTATAACGTCCGACGTTGGCAAGATCGTATCTCTTCGGGTCGAAGAACAGGTTGTTGATAAGCAGAAGAGCGCTTTCCTGTGTGGGCGGTTCGCCCGGACGGAGCTTTTTATAGATCTCTTTCAGTGCTTCTTCGTTTATCGACGTTCCGTTCGCCTGAGCAAGGTCGGGAAGCGTGTCCTTCTTCAGCGTATAACGCAGCATATCGTCGTTGCCGAAGAAATTCAGAATATCGCTGTCCGTCTCGATGCCGAGAGCGCGGATAAGGATGGATATGAGGATCTTTCTGTTTTTATCGATCCTTACGTAGAAAATATCGTTTACGTCGGATTCATATTCAAGCCACGCGCCGCGGTAAGGGATCACCGTCGAAGAATACGTGATCTTGCTTGATTTGTCCATTTCGCTGTGATAGTATATGCCCGGGGACCTGACTATCTGCGAGACGACTACGCGCTCCGCACCGTTGATGACGAAAGTACCGTTGTCCGTCATAAGCGGGAAATCGCAGAGGAATATCAGATCTTCTTTTACCTCGCCGGTCTGCTTGTTCGTAAGGAAAACGGTGACTCTGAGCGGGGCGGAATAGCAGGCGTCGCGTTCCTTGCATTCCTCGACTGAGTATTTGGGCGTGGGTTCGATCATGTAATCGGTGAATTCGATCACATAATTGTTTGAATAGTCGGTGATCGGGGAAACGTCCCTCAGCACCTCATTCAGACCTTCTCTCAAAAACCACTCGTAAGAAGCCTTCTGAATTTCGAGCAGATTGGGAAGCGGAATGACCTCCTCTATCTTGGAGAAGCTCACTCTCTCGGTCTTGCCGAGCTTTTGGGTTTTGAACATAAAACACTCTCCATTTCAAAAAAACTTGACCGGAACAGGTTAAAATATGCTGTTTTTCTTTTGTCCGGCGTCGTAAAAAATGCTTGAAATTATCCGCAAACGGATAATCTCCCATAATAGTACAGTGTAAAAGAATATCATAAAAACGCTTTTTAATCAATAATTAAATATTTAAAAAAATCGGATAAAATGTAAAAGAAGTATTATGAATTAAAAGTAAATTTTTATCGGAATATTTGTAAAATGATGAAAAAACACCTTTACCAAATATTACAAATACGAAATAATGCACAAAATGAAAGTCCTTGAAATGTGCATAATACACAAAACACTGCGAAAAATCATTAACGCGTGAGTTCATAAAATTTACAATAAGTTCACAAACTGCCGCCGTCAAGACCGAAAAAAACTCCACAAAAGAATTAATAAAATACCGCTTGAAAAAAATCTTGAAATTTGCTAAAATTTTTTTGAAAAAAATGAACCTTTTGCAGTTTTCAAACGTCTTACTTTATGAAAGCACATTCCGGAGCGTGAAATGACAAGGAAAGAACTTGAAAAGTTACTCGAAGAATACGGGCGAAGTCTGTCCGCGTTCTGCTATACGGTCGGTAAGAGCGAGAATACCGCCGACGAGATCTTTCAGGAGGTTTGTCTCAAACTTCTTAAAAAGGATTTATCCTTAAAAGACGAAAAAGCCGTGACGTCGTATCTTTATAAAACGGTTTTGAACGTTTACAGGGATATTCTCAGAAAGACGTCGAAACGGGGCGAAGTCAGCGTCGAAGACGAAGCCGTTAACAGGTATATCATGAGCATTCCCGATTCGGAAGCGGAACGCGAAGATTTCACCGCGCTTTACCGCGCGATCGCGAAGCTGCCGGTAAAATACAGAGAGATAATAAATCTCGTTTATTTTAACGGCGTATCCGAAAAAGACGCCGCAGGAATTGCGGGAATTCCGGAAGGTACGGTCAAATCACGTTTACACAAAGCGAAAGAACTGCTTAAAAAGGAGCTGCAAAAATGAAGATCACAGACGAAAAACTCGATCAGATGCTTAAAAAAGAAGAGAACCCCGCCTTTGACAGAACGTTTGAATTCAGAGGTAAAAAGGAAAAAGTAAATAATTATAAGGGCAGACTTATCGCCGCGCTCGCCGCGTCGCTCGTATTTGTGATCATCGCGGCGGCGCTGTTCATAGCGCTGCGGCCCGGTCAGGGCGTTCCGCCGATCGATCCTCCTGCGGGAAACAGAGACGGTTCGCATACAACGTCGCAAGAGAACGGCACAAACCGACCGGAAGACGAGCCTCCGGTAACCGCGCCTGTCACTGAAAGACAGACCGAACTCCCCGACGATCCGGTTCCCGGGATCACCGTCTACACGCTGACGTCTTATTCTTATCAGCGGTACAGCGAACAAAACGTCGGTTACGTCAACAGAAGCGTAGCCGGTATAAACAAAGCGACGATAAACGGCATAACCGACGCGAGATATATTAATATATCCTCTGCAAACCTGCAGTCCGAACACGCCGGTCACGGCTGTCTGATCTATGATGCCGTAGAAGACAAATTCATCTGCGGATCGTGCATTTTAAAAGAAAAAGCGAATAATATATATCAAAATGAAAACGAACGTATCGTGATCGACAATATTTCAACGCCCGACACGCTTCTTTTCGCCGTCTGGAATGATAACGATAACAAGATCACGCGCCGTTACCTCTATGACGTAAAAACCGATACGCTGACCGAGATACCCGCCCCGTCTTCTAACGATTTTGACACGCTTGCGGCAAGCGAAGATTTCCGTTACGTCGTTTCGCACGATTACAGAAAAACCGACGCGGAACTCGACGACGTGTATCTGATAAATACGCTTGCAAACAGCTCCGTAAATATTTCCGGCGCCTACCCGACGTTCATGCTCAGCCGCGTCATTAACGGCAGATTCGTGTTAAACGCTTTGAAATATTATGATTCGACCGAGAATTTCGATTCCGCGCTCTGCAAATTCATCGCTTACGATACGGAAAGCGGCGTCACGACCGAATGCGAAGGCAAGGTGCTGCGTTATTCCGGTGGAATGCTTCTTACTAAAGACGGCGATTCGGTCCATCACCTCTACGACCTGACGCAGGGCGGAGAAGTCGAAATAACCGAAAATACGTATTACTGGGAAAATAATAACGGCAGCCTGTGCCGCGGCAACGCTTATAACGGCGCTGTCGCGACCGTCGGCAGACCCGCCTCGGCGATATACATTTCCGAAGACGGCGAATGCGCGTATACGTATGAATACGGCGACGAATATATAATCAAAAGAACTCTCAACGGATACGATTATAACGCACCGCTTGACAAAGCTTTTGCCGAAGAGGTCGCGGAACTCGGCGACAAGGTAAATTTCAGCTTTATGCTCCGCGAAAAAAACGACGTGATCGTACTGCTATACACGACGACCGAAAAACAGACGACCGATCCCGACGATCCGGCAGCGGATCCGCAGACGAGCAATCACGACGCGGTGTTTGACGTTCTCAAAAACGACAAGGTTTCCTCGATCAAAGAGGCCGTGACGATTCTGAAAGAGAAATATCCGAAAAACGATTTCGGCTTCACCGTAAGAGAAGGCGACGGATTCACGGCCCTTTATATCGACGCGCGCGACAACGGTACAAAACGCGTGTTTGTCGAAGATTACAGAGATAACACTTTCTCCGCTTATTTTGAAGGAAAAGACCGGGCTTACGTAAGACTGCTCTCTTACTCTCCCGGCAAATACGAGAGAAGAAAACTCAATTCGACCGAATCCGAAACGAAAGCGTTTATCGGGCAGAATAAGATACCGACAGCAGAAGCCGATCTCGACTATGCGATATTCTACGAAAACGGCGAATATTCCGAAGAAAAAGAACGCGATTATATGATCGTTTCCTCCGGTAACGTCAGTTTCTTCTACGCTTTCTGCGGCAGCAACGGTATCGAAGTGCACGATAAAACAAAACTGAACGGCTTCTTATCCGAATTCGCTTCCTGCGGCAGGCAGAAGGTGAGCCTGCTCTCCTCGTACGATATCACGCTCTTCGGGTATATCAGAACGAGTACGAATATCAGTTATGAAGCGTTTAAGCACAAAAACGGCGATTATTATATACGAAGCAACTACGTAGACTATAAAGTGCCCGAATACGTATTCGCCGATCTTGTAAGCCTTGTGACGTCGTCGTTCGCAAAAAGCGGTTTCAGGCCGATCAGCAAAAACGAGCAGAACGGTTACGCCGACGGCTTCGGCAGCGGTTCAAAAGCTCCGATGACGGTAAAACAGCTCCGGGAC
>JAEEGL012158236.1_pt1 | contig 11065 bp, 7 predicted proteins | sample 9134231 | NCBI WGS metagenome assembly JAEEGL01 (sample SAMN16246548, study PRJNA631951) | gut metagenome | biome: gut microbiome; feature: rumen; material: fiber-attached | host: Bos | place: Iran: Karaj | collected 2018-10
CTCATATTAATTCGCTACTAAAAAAACAGGAGCCATCCGTATTTAACGGGTGGCTCTATTCTTATGTATCGATGGCTCTATTCACGTGAATAGGTGGCTCTAAAAGAGCAAATTGATGGCTCTATTCAAACGAAATATTCAAGTATATTTACTTGCTGGAGAAAAAGAATGGTTAAATGATAGAAAAGGATTAGATAATCTAATAAATAATTATATTGAATTTCAAAATAATAATGAATACAAGCTATCTGGAATTCACCTAGATATAGAACCACACCAATTTAGTGATTTTAAAAATGATAGATATAATTATTTATATAAATTAATAGATTTAGTAAAAACAAATAAAGAATTATATAAAGATATTAACTTTGATTATGACATACCTTTTTGGTTAGATGATGAGATAGAATACAATTCTATAACTAAATCTGCATATAAGCATATTATAGATTATTCATCTAGAACTTTTATAATGAGCTATAGAGATACTAAAGAGGAAATGATAGATGTTTCTAAGGATGAAATAGAATATGCAAAAGATAATAATAAAATATTATATTTATCAGCCGAAACATATAGTACTGAAGGAGATAATGTATCATATTTAGAAGAAGGTAGGAACTATATGTTAGATGAATTAAATAAATTAAGAGATTTAATACCTAATAATTTTGGTATTGCAATACATAATATTAAATCATTTATGGAATTGAAAGATTAAAAAAATGTTAGTGGGATTTTATTCCTACTAACATTTTATTTTTTATAATTTTTTTACTTCATCAAATTTAACATTAAATACATTAGTATCTAACATAGCTGGTTGTAGCTTACCTACAAATACCGAAACATTTAAATCCTCTAGTAAATATTTAACTAGCTTATTATTTAATACTTCTTCATACTCAAAAGGATTATTCTCTGCTAATATAATAGAAGCCTTATAATTTTCATTTGCATAATCAGAAATAATCTTTTGTGCATTAGGTCTTGATACAATCTTTAGATTTGTATAAGCTTCTAATATAGAAGATATAACATTCTTTAATGTTGGATTTATACATAATTCTGTTAAATATGGTTTCCCATCAATATCAATAATAAAATCAACTGGATCAAATAATCCTTTTACGTTTAAGTCAATATCATAATAAGTAAAAGTAATATTATCAAATGATGTAGAATAATTAGCCATTTGAATAAAACATTTTTGGTTAAATTCTAATACATTAGTTTTAGCTTCTTCTTTTTTAGCTTTTTTAACTGCAGAATTATAAAGTTTTTCTCTTTCTGATTTTGCAGTAACTCTTTTCTTAGAAATTTGATAATATTCATAATCAGGCTTTGAACTCTTTAATAATTCAACTTCTTCTTTTAATTTCTTTTCATCAGCAACTAATTCATCTAAATTATTATAAAGATACAATCTAGAATCAACATAATCTCTTTCAACTGAAGGCTTTATTTGTTGATGTGTACGGTAATATTTATCAATTTCTTTCACAAATCCTTCTATTATTTCTTCTGCATCTATTCTCTTAATTAAATAGATTGCGCCAATAAGGGCAAAAAATGCTGTAGAAATATATTTAGAATTCTGGATAACCTTATAATCATAATTCTTAGTTAATTTAGCATTAGAATCTACTTTAATAAATTCAATTAAATTATATTTCTTACATAATAATTTAACTATTATTTCGTCATTAAAATAATCTAATAATACATGATTTAGGTTAGCTACTCTATTATATAATGTTTGTGAAATATAACATTTATAAATTTGCTCACCTAAGGTAGCTAGATTTCTATTAGAATCTACTTCCTTCATTGCTGGCTTAATATTTTTTAAAGTTCTATCAGTTAATGCTTTTTGTATAAGCATATTAGAAGATACAATATATTCAGAAAACTTATCCATTATAAAACCTTCCTTTATTATAAATAATTGACTTACACTATATTAATAATTGTAATATATATATTATTAAAATGCAAATTTTTTATATTCTTTTATATATTAAAGGGCCTAAAATAGGCCCTTTATCAATTATTCAATATATTCTTTAGATTTTTCTTTATCCTTTGCAGAAACTTCGGTATAGAAATTAACAATAACAGATGTTAGGATTGCAACAACAACTATACCATAGATTCCTAATATAACAGTTAAAATTCTTCCAACTGCACTTTTAGCTGCAAAATCACCAAATCCTATTGTTGTTATTACAGTAAAGCAATACCACATTGCGTCCCAGAAATTAGTAATATCAGTTTCTACCATAGGAAACATAAATGAGAATGCAATTATAAATGCTAATAATATAATTAAAACATCAAATACATGAGTTTTTATTAATATATTAAGCAATAACATTACTCTATCATATTTTAATGATGGTAATAATAATCTCTTTAGTGAGCTTAAAAGTAATAATAATGCCGCAACAAGCACAATATCAATAGGATATCCACTATTAATATTAATTAAAACAGATACACCTAACGCAATTAAAACAACGCCAAGTAAAATATTAGTTATAACACCTCTTATATCCTTTTCCTTACCCACAGTTAAGAATTGGTTTAAAGCCATCGCAAATGAAACTAATGCAGCGCAAAAATAGAAATTAATTGAATTTGCGGCAGCCATAAATCCTATGATCATTGCTAAAACATATACTCCACCAACAATTAGTATTCTAAGCTTATCCTTAAATGACTTATAATACAATAACAATAAAGCCTGATGTACTATTTGTGATAACAACGCAAACCCAATGAATAAGGATGCATTAATCTGATCCTTACTTAAAACCCTAGTAATAACAAGTAACACTAATGACATTGTTAATACTGATAATATTAAATTTAATGCAATAAATATTGCATAATTATTATTATGTTTTCTTTCTTTCTTTTTCATATTAAACTCCCATCTAAAAACTATTTTAACAATATGTAATATTATATTCAAGATTAGAAAAAAATAAAGGTATCATTAGATACCTTCTGATTTTCTATAACTTAAAAAGAGAAGGAAAGCCCTTCTCTTTTACTCTTATAAACTATCATCTTTTAATGCAAATGCTAAATTTATCTTAGAAATCTTTTTAGATTCAATAAAGTAAACAACTAAGAATGATAATATACCTATACCAAATATAGTAGGATATAAGTATGGTGCAACATAGAAGTCTAACCATCCCTTCATCTTAGTTTTTAAAACAATATCCCAACAAATTTTAATAAAGAATTGTGCTATAAATGTTGATATTACAACAGATAAAACTGTAATTATTCCTGTAGTAATATTATATATTTTATTTATATTAAATGTATCATATCCAATTATCTTAAGCATTGATATTTGTGATTGATTCTTTTCTATTACTATTTTTGCAAGTAAGAATATTAATAATACAAATAAAATAATAGATATTGCAGTAAATAAGATAAAGACCTTCCCCATAGAATCAGATAGCTGATTACTTACAAGAATTAGATCCTCTAAAGTAATTGTTTTATAAATATAATCATCTGTTATATCTAATTTGTTGTCAGAAAAATATGATGTTAGGTATGAATCAAAGTTTTCTATAAATAAATCCATATCCATAAATATTATTAAAGAACCTGTAACATCATATGAGCTTGATACTATAAATTCATATGATTTATTAGAGTATTCTTCTTCTAATTTTATTGATGTTCCACTCTTGAATCCATATTTAGACTTTAATCCACTTGAAACAACAACCTTACCATCTTCTATATCTAGATCTCCTAAATATTTAGAGTTTTCTTTATATTTATCTAATCCAAATATCATGATTTCATCATTTTTATAATTTAGTGTCTTAACATATAATTTTTCACCATCTAGGTCATCAATATCTACTTTTAATATTGTTTGATATGGTGCTATTTGACTTTCAATTACTTCTTTCTTGTAATGGTCTAGCAATGGTGACATCATAAGACCAAATAATAATATTATTGTTGCGAAAAGTGAACCAAAGAATAACGCAATATATGTACCCTTGTTTTGTAATATTACTCTTATTTGATATCTAGTAATGAAATTAATTTTGTGATTTAATTTCATTACCTTTTTACGTTTCTTTGTTACTAATTGATTCTTTAATAAATTTAATGCTGGTATACTTATAGTTTTTAATATTACTAATAAATTAATAATAAATACCATTACCATAGGTAATACTGTAGTAAAAAGTAGGGCTTTTGCGTTATAGAATGTATGATAAACTGGTAATGAATATGAATGATAATATAATCCAACTAAATATTCCTTTAAAAGAGTATATGCTAATATATTACCAAATATTCCTGCAAGTAAGGTAATAATAGTTGGTAGCACTAAATAGCTAACTAATAATTCCTTCTTACTATATCCCATTGCCTTAAGTGTGCCAATACTTTTAGCTTCAGCTTCAATTTGGCTTTTACTAGATAGGGCAAAAACAAATGCTAATCCAAATACAATAATAATTCCAAATACTAGCATCATAACTAAATCGCCTTCTAGATCATCTATTGCAAACTGAATTGCTTGATTATCCTCTTTTGCAAGAAGACTATCTAGTGAATTAGAATTTAATAATAGCTTTTGATATAAATATTTAGTTAGATTAGTATTCATTTCATGTGCTTCTTTTTTATCTAATCTTTTTGGATATAAATATGCATAATCGTAAACCAAATGATCATTTGATATATTATTAAATGTATTATCATTGGTTAATGCAATACTAAACTTATTCGCATCAAACATTGAATCATTATTGCTTCTGAATAAGCAAGAATAATCAAATAATGATATAGATGCACTAATAGTATATTCTATATCATTAATCTTATATCTATCTCCGACATTAATCTTATTATTTTCTAAATATAATCTATCTAATGCTATTTCATTATCTTTTGTTGGGATCATACCTTGATGAATACAATATTTATTTATATTTTCTCTATCAGATATTCTATATATTCTTATTGTATCTTCTTTATTAGATATTTCATCCTTATAATATAATTTAAAAACATTAATGTTTTCTTCATTTTCAATTTCATCAATTATAGAATCTTCAATTTCATTTGTAGTAATGAAATGACCATCCTCTAATGAATAATAATCAATACCTAGGTAATATGTTCTTATCATTGAATCATTACCAATCATATATCCACTGCATAACGCAATAGGTAATGCTAAAAATAAAAACATTATTATATATTTAACAATATCCTTAAGTAATTCTTTTGGTAATCTTTTATAAAGTGGATTTCTCATAATTCTAAATCACTTGCCTTTACTTTAGCTAGATTCTTTTCATTAGAAATTATTTTGCCATCCTTTAATCTAATAATTGTATCAGCCATTTTAGCTATATTTTCATTATGAGTAACCATTATAATAGATGTATTATATTTTTCTTTTACCTTTTCAATTAGCTCTAATATTTGCTTAGATGTATCTGAATCTAGGGCGCCTGTTGGTTCATCACACAATAATAAATTAGGATTTTTAACAATTGCACGACCAATAGATGTACGTTGTTGTTGTCCACCTGATAATTGAGAAGGTATTTTATCTTCATGCTTTTTTAAGCCTAATACTTCAATTATATTATCGATATCTAAGCTATTCTTAGATAAATAAGAGCCGACCTCTATATTCTCTCTTACTGTTAAGTTAGGTATTAAATTATAGCTTTGAAATACATAACCTAAATTCTTTCTTCTATAAGCAATTCTATTTTTTTCAGACATATCCTGAATAAATTCACCATTTATTCCAACCTTGCCAGAGTCTAAGGTATCAATACCACCAATAATATTTAATAATGTTGATTTACCAGAGCCTGATGGTCCAAGTAATACAACCATCTCACCTTTTTCTACACTAAATGTTATACCCTTTAGTGCATAATAACTATTCTCTCCTGTACCATATGTCTTTTTAATATCTTCTATTTCTATAAACATATAATTCTCTCCTCCAAAAAACTTAAACCAAAAAGGCCTCAAAAGGCCTTAATGGATTTTTAAGTAATAAAATTTTTTTCAAATTAATAGTTATTCTATTACCTCCCCTATCCATACTGTCAAAGGATGTTATGTAGTTATAACTAAAGAGATATACAAATTAATAGTTTTATTGAGTTAGTTATAACTAACATAATTATAGTATTAATTTTAGACTATGTCAATATTAAAGTTTTATATAACTAACTAAAAAGAAGGAAAGTCTTCTTTCCCTCTTTTTTAGAAAATCTTAAAAACTGATGACCCAAGATGTTGTTAGTTCATAAACACTAAAAAGCTCATATGCTTCTTTATTATATTGATCTTTCTCATAACTAAAATCCTCAAAAGAACCTCTACTAGAAATTTTTTCTAAATTATTAAAGTCAGCATTTGCAATTAAAGTTCTTGATATTGTGTTATTTTCCATATATATTGCTAAGTTTAATTTCGATATAGTTTGTACCGAATTTGAAGGATTATAAATATAAGTCTTAATCAACAAATTTTTATTATCATCCTGACAAACATACCAATTTCCTTGATAATTCTTAACAGGGAATACACCCATATCATTCTGCTTATCACTATCTAAGATTAAATAACACAATGTAAATTCTTCAGTTTCATCTCCTAATGTTACAGTAATGTTAACTTCTTGACAAACATTTGTACGAAGCCTTATTTCACTATATGATATTTCTCCATTAGTTACAAATCTTCTACTTAAATCATATTCAACTTTCTCCACAGTTGGAATAGAAGTATATATAACTGGAGTATCAACCTTTGCCTTTTTTCTATAATATAAATGTTCTTCCCATTTAGAATATATAATAATATTATCAGTTATAGGAGTATTAAAATCATATGGCTCTTTTAAATCTTGATCTTTATACCAACCTAAAAACTCAAAATGTTCTTTTGTTGGAGTTTCAGGCTTTGATACGCTTAATCCGTTTTCAACATATGTTTCAAATAAGAATTTATTATCATCAGCAAAAATAACAGAATATGTTCGATTCCACTTAGAATATATAAAGGTATTATCAATTATTTTTGTGTCAAAATCAAATTCTTTTGTACATTCAAAATCTTCATACCAGCCTTTAAATATATATCCTTCTCTTGTTGGGTCTTGTGGTCTTTCAACAGTTTGTCCATGTTTAACACTAAAAGTCTCGCCACCACTAAAAGAAACATAATAATAAGTTTTTTCTAGGTCTTTTTCCCATTTTGCATATAAACTTTTAGTCCCAGTTATTATAGTATTAAAATCAAATTCCTTTGTATAATTAGAATCTTCATACCAACCCTTAAATATATATCCTTCTCTTGTTGGATTAGTTGGTTTTTCTACTTTATCCCCATATTTTACTGCTTGTGGTTCTACAAATGATCCCCCCATATTAACAAATGCTACAAGACATTCTACTCTTGTATCACTTGTTATTAAATTTGTTGTAGTTGGAACAGTTGTAGTTGTATCACTTATTGAACTTGTGCAATGGCTTTCTATAGAATTATTATCATTATTATTTTTTAGATTATTAAAAGCACTAAAACCACTACAAGAAGTAAGTGTTAAAGTTGCAAGAAGCAAAGATGCTCCTAATTTAATTTTTTTCATTTCCTATCTCCTCATATTACATTTTTTTAAATTGAACTACCAAAACAATTCTACAATATTAGAACATATTAAGTCAATAAATATAAAATAAAGAGGTGACATAAGTCACCTCAAATAATTGTATTAAGATACAAACTTTAATTCGCTATATACAAATAAATAATTTTTTTGAAGCATTGTTGCAAAATCTTCATCTACTTCATAATATGTATATTTTGTTGGAGTAATATAACCTATTGCACCTTCCCACTCAGAAACTATAGAAGGTTGATATAGGTAATATAATCCATCTCGTTTACAATCTACTGTTGCTAGTTTTGTTTGGTTAAATGCATATGCACCAATGTATTCAATAAAATATGGTAATAATATTTTAGTTATAGCTGTTGCAGCAAATGCACTATCTCCTATAACTCTTAAGTTACTATTTGCTGAAATAGTTACTGTAGCTAATTTAGTACAACTTGTAAATGCATTCTTACCAATTCCTTTAACATTATCAGGAATTGTAACCTTCTTCACTGATGATAAGCCTCTACATGCTTCACCACCAATTAAATAACAATCTTCTACTATTGTAACACTTGTAGCATTAGCCTCTGATTCATAGTATAGATAATATGGATTATCACTTGTTCCAACATATTTATTCTTATTCTTCACTGTAAATGATACATTAGTACCATTTAATATTTTGATACCAACGTATTTAACTGAAGTTGATAAATAGAATGTAGTTAAGTTAGAACAATTATTGAATGCCTTATCTTCTATAATAGTTAAATAATTACCTGCAGTAAATGTTTCTAAATTAGTACTTTCAAACGCATTATTTCTAATAATTGTTAATTTAGAATAATTAGAAATTGTTTTTAATCCTGAATTTGCAAATGCATATTCACCAACAGTTGTTATATAATCTCTAAAATCAAATGATTCTAGTTTAGTACAGCCATAAAATGCATAACTAGGTATAGTTTTGAAATATGTGCGATTAAATCCAGTAAATTCTGTACAATTATTAAAGCAATAAGCTCCAATAGTTATTAATGAGCCACCATCAAAATATTTTATTTTTGAAAAGCCAAAACATTCTTCACCAAGTGTATTAACATAAGCTGTATTTAAAATATTTTCCAATGCAGAATTATAGAATGCACCTTCTTCTATTTCTAAAACATTTTCAGTCAAATAAACATCAGTTACTTTATAATCATTATAGAATGCTCTATAACCTATCTTTGTAACTTTTTTACCTAAATAATAATATGGAATTTCTACAGTTGAGGCAGTACCAGAATATCCACTAACATATGCATAATCACCTGATACTTTTAGGTTTAAGCCTTTCGTATATATATCAGTATAAACAATTAAAGATGTAGATGTAAATGAGTCACCATATTTCCATATATTTCCATTTATATCATACCAACTAGAATGAGTATACTTACTTTCTATATCAAGTGTAACAGAATCAAATCCATCTTCATACACTAATTTTTCAGTACCAATTTCCTTAACAGAACCATCTATATCATTCTTATAATATGTTACTGATACATATGTAATAATTTTATCCCATTGTGCATTTAATGTTATATCTTTTGAAGGCATTTTATCAGATTCAAAATTCCATAATGCACCATTATAATACCAGCCTAAGAAATTATATCCATCTCTTGTTGGATCACTTACGTTACTAATTAAAGAATTATAAGAAACTTCCTTTGATCCAACATATGTACCACCATTTGAATTAAATGTGACAGTATAAACATTTGCAATTTCTTTAAATTTAGCAGTATATGTAACATTAGAAACTAATGTACCAAAGGTTGTAACCTTGGTGTCTCCTATATACCAACCATCAAATTCATATGTGTATTCATTAGTTTTAGATTTAGATGGGGTCTTTGGTACCTCAATTTCATCTCCATAATATGCGATTGTTGATGTTTCAACTCCATCAACAACGAATGTATATGTGTACTGTTTCTTATTTTCAATGAAATGAGCATAATATATTACATCATCAGTTAATGTAGAAAAACTTTCAACTTTTTCTCCGCCTACTTCTTTTGTATACCAACCATCAAATTCATATGTTACCGCATCAGTTTCATTTTTTACTGGATCTTCTGGTACTACAATTTCATCACCATAATTTGCAGTTGTTGTAAGTTCTATACCTTCAACAACAAATGTATAAGTGTATTCTTTTTTTATTTCTTTAAATAGTGCAATATATGTAACATTATCCTTTAATTTACCAAAATTAGTAACCTTTTTGTCTCCAATATACCAACCATCAAATTCATATGTTGCCCCATCAGTTTCATTTTTTACTGGATCTTCTGGTACTACAATTTGATCACCATAATTACCAGTTGAAATCATTTCAACACCATCTACTATAAATGTATAAGTATATTCTCTTTTCTTTTCTATAAAATGTGCATAGTAAACTACATTACCAGTTACTGTAGAAAAGCTTTCTACCTTTTTGCCACCAACTTCTTCTGTATACCAACCATCAAATTGGTATTCATAAACCTTTGTAGGTGATTTACCAGGATTGTTAGGCACAATTATTTCATCACCATAATTTGCAGTTGTTGTAAGTTCTATACCTTCAACAACAAATGTATAAGTGTATTCTCTTTTTATTTCTTTAAATAGTGCAGTATATGTAGTATTAGAAGTTGCTTCTACTATTTTCTTATCCCAACCATCAAATTGATAAGTATATTCATCTGTTGACTCTTTTTTTGGTGTGCCATTAAAAATAGGCATTTCACCCTTATTAACTATAACATTAGTTTTTTCTCCACAAACATCAAAAGTAATTGTGAATTTATCTTCATTTGTAGTTGTTGCAGCAGTTGATGTTTGAGGTACTGTTGTTGTATTAACTTCAGTTGTTGTATTAACCGTAGTTGTTTGAGCACTAGTAGTTTGAGGTACTGTTGTTGTATCTACATCTTTAGTTATAGAAGTATTAATATCTTCTAATATAGAAGTTGTACTATCTGTTGTATTAGTTGTTGTTATAGCATCAATTTTTTTATTTTCATTTTTTGATGTCCCACAGCCTGAAAGCATTGCAATTGTACTTGCAACAAAAAGCGCCGAAATAAATATTTTTTTCATTTCTCATATTCCCCTTTTTTATAAAATACAAGCAAATTTTAGCATAATGTCTAAAAAATATCTACTAAAAAAATAATTATATATAAAAATCGAGTAGAGTAGAAAAATAAATATTTTTCATATTTATTCTTCATCCCCTCTCACACCACCACATCGTGCCGTTCGGCAATGGGCGGTTCAATTCATAAGTTTAAATTCAAGCTAAATAATAATCAAGGGCGAAGACTA
>JAEEGL014067831.1_pt1 | contig 11065 bp, 6 predicted proteins | sample 9134231 | NCBI WGS metagenome assembly JAEEGL01 (sample SAMN16246548, study PRJNA631951) | gut metagenome | biome: gut microbiome; feature: rumen; material: fiber-attached | host: Bos | place: Iran: Karaj | collected 2018-10
GGACCGCCTGGCGCAGCTGGGCATCATCGTCATTACGGTGGGCAACCGCGGCGGGCACCCGAACCGCTCCAAGTGGTACCATAATTATGGCTACGGCAACGTGCGCGACTACGGCCTGGAAGACCAGAAATACGCCATCCAGCAGCTTGCGGCGCGGTATCCGTTCATCGACGCCGACCGTGTGGGCATCCACGGGCATTCGGGCGGCGGCTTCATGTCGACGGCCGCGATCCTCAAGTATCCGGACTTCTTCAAGGTGGCCGTCTCCTGCGCCGGCAACCACGACAACAGCATCTACAACCGCTGGTGGAGCGAGCAGCACCACGGCATCCTGGAGAAGGTCGACAAGGGCGACACGTCCTGCGTCGACCACATCGACACCAACCAGGAACTGGCCCGCAACCTCAAGGGGCACCTGATGCTCTTCCACGGCGACATCGACAACAACGTCCATCCGGCGAACACGATCCGGGTGGTCGACGCCCTCATCCGCGCGAACAAGCGCTTCGACATGATGCTGCTCCCGGGGCAGCGCCACGGCTTCGGCGACATGAACGAGTATTTCTTCTGGCGGATGGCGGACTATTACGCCGAATGGCTGCTGGGCGACTCGGAACGCGCGAAGGTGGACATCACGCAACTCAACAACGAATGACGATGGACTTGTCCAAGAAATCCTGGATCGTGACCCGCGTGGACGGGCGGATCGCCTCCGTCGCCGCGGACTGGCGGCATTTCGCGTCAATTGCCGCGAAAATCGCCTCCTTCCCGCCCGACCGGACCGGCGAAGTGACGGCTTCCCGCATCGCCGCGGAAGACCTGCCCGCCCTGTCGGCTTCCGTCCGCTGGGCGGACCTGTACCTGACCGGAACGGACTTCCAGCGGCGCGTCTGGCGGGAACTCTACTTGCTGACCCACCGGTCCGAGGACGACCCCGCGCTCCCGGAAGGGGGCGTGCACCTGCTCAGTTACAGCCAGTTGGCCCAGCGCTGCGGGAACCTGCCCGGGGTGCGCGCCGTGGCCCACGCCGTGGCCGTGAATCCGTTCGCGTACATCGTCCCCTGCCACCTCATCGTGCCGAAGGAATCCATCGACAAGGTGCAGGCCATCCGGACGGATGCCCAGAAGACCATCTTCCAGGGGGCGGACCTGTTCCTGCTGGACAGCATCGACGTGGGCGAATACGCCTACGGAAAGAAGTGGAAACGCGCCCTTATCGGCCTTTGTTTTTCAGAACCTTGACTTTGCGGGGCGCCTTGACGGTCGTCTTCACGGAACCGTCCGGACGCTTTTCGTGCCTGATTTCGACGGCGCCGAAGGGGGTCGGGAAAGTGCCTTCCGCCCACTCCAGGTCGCCCAGGTGCGGCGTGACCCTCAGGACGCGGCAGCCCGGCTCCACGACTTCGACGCCGAGGATATGGCGGCTCATCCAGGGGGTCGGCCCCGATGACCAGCCGTGGCAGAGGCTGTGGCGGTAGCTCGGGTAGCAGTAGGCGCCGAAATCGCCGTGCAGGTCGTCCTTCCCTTCCGGCGTCAGCTCGTCGATCCTTCCGGCGTTCTTCACCCAGTCCATGTTGAAGTCTTCCCAGAAAGTGGTGGCGCCGTGGTCCAGCATCGCGCCCCAGAAGGTGCGGATGATGTCGATCGCCTCCTGGTACATGCCGGCGCGGGCGAGCGCCTCCAGCATGTAGTAGCCGTAGAAGGTGGAGAAGCCCCGGGCGCCGCCGACGGCGACGACCTCCCGGCAGGCCTGTTCGGCGGGCATCAGCCCTGCGATGGCCATCAGCGCCGCCGCCTGCTTGAGGTCGTTGTGCGGCTTGACGAGCCGGTGCAGCCGGGCGAGGATGTCCCGGCATTTCGCGGCGGACGCGCTCTCGCCGAGTTCCTCGCAGAGTTTCCCGGCGTCCGTCAGCGCCCAGCAGAGCAGGGCGCGGTATCCGGCTTCGCAGCCCGGCTGGTTGGGCGTGGAGGGCCAGTCCAGGAAACGCCGGGGCGCGAGATGCTCCTGCCCGTCGGCCTCGACCAGGGTGTCGATCCGGTCGATCAGCCCGACGATGTAGTCCCGGTTGTCCTGCAGGTAGTCCCTGTTCCCGCCGTGCATGTACCACTCGTACTGGATGATCAGGTACCACATCGAATAGGCGCTCATCCCGTTGAACCAGTTCGGGAGCGGGTATTGCTTCCGCGCCAGGTCGATGCTTTCGGGCACGACCTCGTTGTCGCCGAACACGGCCATGATCGTGCTGACTTCCGGGTGCATGTCGCCGAGCCAGATGAGCCGGTCGCGCTTGATGCCGTCCCAGAGGTATTCCTGCATGTTGAGGTGCACCGTGTAGGCGCCGGTCTGCCAGATCCGGTCGAGCCGCTCGTCGCTGCAGCGGAAGGAGCCGACGTACGGGATGTCGCGGTAGCGAAGGATGGCCGGCGCCTCCTGGATCGCGACGATGCCGTCCGGCTCCAGGACGTCGATCCGGACGAAGCGGAAGCCGGTGTTGCCGATCTCGATGGAGCCGTCGCGGGGGATCTTCATCACATAGTCCCGCATCGCGTGGTCGTTGGTCGAATGGCCCATCAGCCAGGCGGTGTCGACCGGCTCGCTGCAGGTCTCTCCGACGGATTCTCCGAAACGGATGCGCACCAGGGAAGGGTAGCGGTGGCCCCAGCGCAGGCAGAGCTTGAGCCCGCCGTGGAGTTCGCGCCCGTAGTCCAGGATGATGGAGGCCTTGTCTTCGCCTTTGTTCTGCATGCGGCAGTGGCGGCCGGAGGGGGAGGGGACCTGGCCGTTGCCTTCTTCCAGCAGGACTTCGCTGCCCTTGACGGCGGTTTCACTGCTGATCCAGACCACGCGCTGCGGATAGATGAAGGCGCGGTCCAGCTTGTCCTTGTGGAGTTTTTCCTGCGGTACGGCGAGGAGGGTGATCAGGAGGAGGAGAATGCTTTTCATGGGTCTCGGGTGTTATTCCGGGTCTTCCCAGCCTTGGGCGCGCAGGGGCAGTTCGACCCCTTCGGGCGTCACGAGGACGGCGCCGACATCGCCCTGGGCCAGATGCCCGATGATGTCGAAGGATTGGAAATCGCGGCGGAACTTCTCCGCCTGGAGGATGGGGATCACATAGAGGAGCCGGAAGTCGTCGCCGCCGTTCATCGCCGCGGAGACGGGGTCGATGTCCAGTTCCTTGCCCAGCGAGAAGGAATTCCCCTCGAAGGGGATCTTGTCGGCGTAGACCTTGGCGCCCAGGCCGGTGGCGCGCGCGAGGCGGCGCACCGCGTCGGACAGTCCGTGGCTGACCAGCACGCCGGCGGAAGGGTAGACCTGCGCCTCTTCCAGGGCGGAAAGGGCGCCGGCAGGCACCTCCGGCTTGAGATAGCTGCCCACCAGCATCCGGTATTTCTCCAGGGCTTCGCCGTTGTGCTTCCCCGTCTTCTCGAACTGGCGCTTCTCCCGTTCGAGCACCTGGAAGCCGAGGAAGGCGGCGCCCAGGCTGCCGGAGACGCAGAGCAGGTCTTTGCTGCGGGGCTTCATGACGCGGCCGCTGGTGAGGGGAAGTTCCTCTCCGGCGGCGTTCACGCTGATTACCAGGCCGTTCTGCGAAGGCACCAGGTCGAGCCCCAGCGAAGTGAAACCGAATTCCTTCGCCGCCGCGACGACCCCGCCCCACAGTTCGCGTACCTGCGGGAAGTCGAGCTTGGCCGACACGCCCAGCCGGACGGAGAGGCTCCGCGGATGGGCCAGGGCGGCGAGCAGCCCGGCGGCCGTGGCGGCCGCGCATTTGTATCCCAGGTGCTTGAGGGGGAAATAGACGAGGTCGAAATCGGTGCCTTCCAGGAAGGTGCGGGCGCAGGTGCGGACCGTGGCGCCTTTTTCCGGGGTGAATGCCGGGTCTTCCGAGCGGTCGAATCCGCTGCCGTCGAACAGAAGGTCGAGGGCGGCGATCTTCCCCAGGGTGCTGAATGATTCTTCTGCCATGGTAGATGCTTTAGTCCTTGCAAAAATAGCATAAATCCGCTAATTTTGTGAAACAGACATTAAACGTTCCTTCATATGAAAAGAATTACCTGCCTGCTGCTGGCAGCCGTGCTGCTGCTCCCCGGCGTTTCCCTGTCCGCGAAGAAGGGGAAGGCCGCCGACCTCAAAGTGATTTCGTACAACATCCGCCTGAGCAGTGCGGACGACGGCACCAATTCCTGGAAATACCGCTATCCGGCTTCGGCGATGATGATCATGGACCAGAAGCCCGACATCTTCGGGCTGCAGGAAGCGATGCCCGACCAGTTCGACTACCTGAATGAATTCTGCACCGGCTACAAGGGCGTCGGCGTCGGCCGCGACGACGGCAAGCGCGCCGGCGAGATCATGGCCATCTTCTACAACAAGAAGACGGTGAAGCTCCTCAAGTGGGGCACCTACTGGCTCTCCGACACGCCCGACGAGCCTTCCAAGGGGTGGGACGCGGCCTGCTTCCGCACGGCCACCTGGGCGCTGCTGAAGGACAAGGCCTCCGGCAAGAAGTTCTTCTACGTGAACACGCACCTCGACCATGTCGGCTGGGAAGCCCGCCGGAAGGGGCTCGCCCTCATCGTCGAACGGATCGCCGCAATGAATCCGAAGGGCCTGCCGATGGTGCTCACCGGCGACTTCAACATGCGGATCGACCGTCCCGAGTTCGACGACCTCAAGCAGATCATGGAGAATTCCCGCGAGGTGGCGGCCCGGACCGACCATCACAACACGTACAACGGCTGGGGCAAGGCCTCCAAGGAGGAAATCATCGACTATATCTGGTTCAAGGGCTTCAGCGCCTGCACCGAATACGAGACCATCACCAAGCCGTACATGGAGCGGACGTTCATCTCCGACCATTTCCCGATCCGCGCCACGCTGCTCTTCTGATGATCCGAGTATGAGAAAGTTCCTGTCCCTGGCGGCATTGCTGCTGTGTGTGAGCGGCCTCGCGCAGAGCGTCAAGGTCGCCAATCCGAAACGCTTCGGAATGGATTCCGCCCGCCTGTCGCTGGTGGACGGCGTGATTGAATCGGCCATCCGGGAAGGCGCCGCTCCCGGCGCCGTCCTGTCCGTCGTGCGCGGCGGCCGGATCGTCTATCTCAAGGCCTACGGCAACAAGTCCGTCGTTCCGGACACGGTGAAGATGACGGTGGAAACGATGTTCGACCTGGCTTCGCTGAGCAAGTGCGTGGGCACGACGCTTTCCTTCATGCAGCTGATCGAGAACGGCCAGGTGCGCCTCACGGACAACGTCGACCGTTACATCCCCGGCTTCAAGCCGTGGACCGACCCCCAGACGGGCGAGACGGTGGACATCACCGTCCGCGACCTGATGACGCATTCCTCCGGCATCGCCGCCTACTACGACGCGAACCGCGTCGTGCAGCGTTTCGGCGCCTATCAGCCGGATTCCCTGATGCGGGTCATCGCCACCGAAGTGCGCCGGAATTTCCGTCCCGGAACCGGCTTCCTGTACAGCTGCCTGAACTTCATCACGCTGCAGCACATCCTCGAGAACGTGACGGGGCAGCGCCTGTGCGACTATGCCGCGGAGCATGTCTTCGGCCCGCTGGGGCTGCGGCACACCTGCTATTTCCCGCTGCAGGACGACCTGCGCACCCCCGCCGAGCACGCGGACCTGCTTCCGCTGGTGGCGCCGACGACCGTCCAGGCCGACGGGACACCCCTGCTGGCGGCCGTCCACGACCCGCTGGCCCGGCTGGCGAACGGGGGGAATTCCGGCAACGCCGGCGTCTTCTCCAATGCCGAAGACATCTCGCGCATCTGCATGGCCATCATGGACGGGGGCGGAAAGATCCTCTCGCCTGCCGCCGTGGAACTGATGTGCACGATCCCGCCCGAGAACGACCCTTCGGTGGGCCGGGCGCTCGGCTGGGACAAGAAGAGTCCGCACAGCGGCCCCCGGGGCGACCTGTTCGACCCGGACACGACGCTGGAGCATACCGGCTACACGGGGACCTCGATCGTCATCGACATGAAGACGAAGACGGCCGTCATCCTGCTGACGCACCGGGTGCACCCGGTCGACGAAGGCGGCGTCGGGCGCATGCGGGCCCAGGTGGCCAACATCGTCGCCTCCTCGCTGACGGACCGCTGACGGTTCCTGCCAGCCCATGAAAGTAAAAAGCCTTGCAATCCTGCTTGGGTTTTTCCTGGCCTTCTCGCCATGCGGTTGGCCGGGAGACCGGGCGTGCCGCTTTTCAAAGAAGATGGCGAGCCCTGACGGCCATGTCCGCGCACAAGTATTTGCAAAAGAGGGCGACCTCCTGTATTCCGTCCGGTTCCGTGGCGAGGAAGTGATCCTGCCTTCCGCGCTTGGCATCGTGGTCGACGGGGATACGGTCGGCCGGCGCGCGAAAGTAAAGTACCTGGGCAGGAAGCGCATCCGGGAGACGTACCCCGCCCGCGGCATCCACGACCAGGCCGTCAACCGGTCCGTCCGGTATGATTTCGCCCTGCAGCAAGGCCCCCGGCGCGTGCGGCTGCAGTTCCAGTTGTCGGACGACGGCGTCGCGTACCGGTATCTGTGGGACGAAGACCGGCCCGTCAGGATCGGGGGAGAATTGTCGTCTTTCCGACCGCCCGAGGCGGTTCCCGTATGGTTCTTCGAGCGGACGAACGGCTGGAAGTTGAAATCCTACGCCGGCCTCTGGACGAAAACGGTGTCCGACAGCCTCGGCACCATCTCCCCGGAAGGGCCGGTGCAGGGCGCTCCGCTTGTCTATGCGTTCCCTTCCGGAACATACATGGCGCTCACGGAAGCGGCTCTGTATCACTACAGCGGCATGCGTTTTCGTGCGGATGCGGCCGGGTCCCTGACGGCGGATTTCACGGAAGGAGCAAAAGGTTTCGATGCCGCTGCCAAGGGACAAACCCCGTGGCGGGTGATCCTCCTGGCCCCGGACCTGGACGGGCTGGTGTCTTCCGACATCCTGTCGAATCTGAATCCTCCGCCGGCCGCCGAGGGGGCCTGGACCGATGTGGGAGGCACGTGCGCCTGGAGCTGGTGGTCGGATACCTCTTCGCCCGAGGACCCGGAAAAGGAAAGGACGGTGACGGACCAGGCGGCGGCGCTGGGTTGCCGGTGGTCCCTGATCGATGAAGGATGGGAGAAATGGCCCGCCAAGTGGTCGCAGCTCAGTGAGATCTGCGCCCATGCCCGGGAGAACAAGGTGGGGGTTTTCGTTTGGAAGCATCAGGCGGAAATCTCCGATACGACCTCCAACTATCAGTCTTTGAGGACGTTCCTGGACAGCCTGGTCTCGTGCGGTGTTTCCGGCGTCAAGGTCGATTTCTTCAATGGGGAGACGAAGGTCCTTGTAGACCTGCAGGAAGCGATCCTCTCCGAAGCGGCGCGGCGGGGCCTTCTGGTCCTGTTCCACGGATGCCAGAAACCGACCGGAGAATTCCGGAGATATCCCAACGAAATCACCCGGGAAGCGGTCCGCGGGCTGGAACTCAACAAGATGGGGCGCCCGCTTCCCGCCGCGCACAACGTGGCGCTGGTGTTTACCCGGTGCCTTCTCGGCAATACCGATTATACCCCCGTCGGATTCTCGAATCCCGGGAACACGACCTGGGCCCACCAGATGGCGACGGCGTACGCTTTCACCTCTCCGATGACCGTCATCGCGGAAAGCCCCGTTGCATTGCTGTCCAACCCCGCTTACGCTCCCGCCCTCCCGTTCATCAAGGAAATGCCCACTTGCTGGGACGAGACCCGGGTCCTTCCCGGAAGCGACATATCGAAGCGGGCCCTCCTGGCGCGGAGAAAGGGAGACACCTGGTATGTCGTCGCCCTGAACGGAGAGGAACCGGCCGTCTTGGATGTCCGGCTGGACTTCCTTTCCGAGGGCCGTTGGCACGGCAACGGATTGCTCGATTCACCGGACCGGACCTTCGTCTCCCGCGAGGATGCCTTCCTTTCCGGCGGCATCCTGACCGTCGAGTTGTCCGCCGGCGGCGGGGCGCTCTGGCGGCTGGACCGGGAAGCGCGGTGATACGCCTGCCGAAGGGAATTCATTCGCCCGGATAGGGATGCACGCAGTGCAAGCCGGGCTTTCCTAGGAGGCCGGAACGGCGGCTAGGAAACCGGACACCGGAAGGCGACGGCAGGGCCTTACTTCGTCAGGAACTCGAGGGTGCCGCCGGCCATGATGGCGTCGTAGGAGAGGAAGGGCTCCTGCAGCGTCTGTCCGTTCAGCCGGACTTTCTTCACCTGCCAGCCGGTATCCGTCTTCCGGTCGCACAGGACCGTGAACGTCCGGCCGTTCTCCAGGTGGAGGACGGCTTTCCGGTACAGCGGCGCACCCAGGGCGAACCGCCCCGAAGCCGGGTCGACCGGATGGAAACCGAAACTGCTCAGGAGGAACCACGAAGACATCTGCCCGCAGTCCTCGTTGCCCGAATAGCCCGCCGGCGTGTCCAGGTACTGCGTCCGCATCACCTCATGCGCATACTGCTGCACCTTCTCCGGGTGGTCGGTGTACGCATACAGGTAGATGTAGTTGTGCACCGGCTCGTTCCCGTGGGCATACTGCCCGATCCGTCCGGAAGACTGCAGGCTGGCGACGACGGAAGGGTCCGCCTTCCACTGGAACAGAGAATCCAGCCGCGCCTCGAACGCCTTCTTCCCGCCCATCAGGCCGATCAGGCCCTCCATGTCGTGCGGAACGAAGAAGCGGTACTGCCACGCGTTGCCTTCCATGTACGGGTCGCCATTGGGCCCGTAGCCGAACGGGTCGAAAGGCTCCCGCCAGGCGCCGGAGGCATCCTTCGCCCGGAAGAACAGGGTTTTCTCATCGAAGAGGTTCCGGTAGTTCTGCGCCCGCTTGCGGAAGTAGGCGGCATCCTCCGTCCTGCCGAGCGCTTCGGCGAGGGCGGCCACGCAGGCGTCGTTGTAGGAAATCTCCAGCGTGCTCGCTACGGAGAAGGCCTGCGTCTCGTACGGAATGTAGCCGAGGCGGTCGAGTTCGGCGAACGGCGAACTCTCGTGCTCCCGCAGCGAGGTGGCCTTCACGGCCTCGTACGCCTTCTCCCGGTCCACGCCGGGAAGCCCCTTCAGCGCGGCGTCCACCACCACGGGGATGGCGTGGTTGCCGATCATGCAGTAGATGTCCGTCCCCCAGTAGGAGATCATCGGCAGGTAGCCGTAGATGTCGCAGAACGCCAGCAGGCTGCGCACGAAGGCGCCGTCGCGCGAAGGCTGGAGGATCGTGTAGAGCGGATGGGCGCTCCGGAACGTGTCCCAGAGCGAGTAGGTGGTATAGTAGTCCGCCCCGTCGGGCATCTTCCGGACGGCATGGTCCGGACCGGTGAACTGCCCGTCGACGTCGGAGAAGGTGTTCGGCTGGATGAAGGCGTGGTACATCCGGGTGTAGAAGATGCGCTTCTGCGCCACGTCCCCTTCGATGTCCACCTTGGCGAGTTCCTGCTCCCAGGCGTCGTCGGCGGCGTCCCGGACGGCGTCGAAATCCCATCCGGGATTCTCGGCGTCGAGGTTCGCGGCCGCGCCGGCGCTGCTGACGGTGGAGAGGCCGACCTTGACGACCAGCGGCTCCCCGTTCGCTTCGAACTGCAGGTATGCCTTCACTTTCTTCCCGTGGACGACCTCCGCCTGGTGATAGACGTTCTTGGAACGCATCCACCACGAGCCGGGGACGTACTCCCGCCACAGGTACCAGTCCTTGACCGGCCGCGAGAAGCGGATGCAGAAATAGACCTTGCGGAGCCGCTCCCATCCCGTGCTGATCTTGTAGCCGACGAGGGTGCAGGGATCCGTGAACTTGATCTCGGCGTCGAGCAGGGCCGTGTTCAGGCCCGGCTGCCAGTAACCGTAGATAACCCCGCCGTGGACGAGGTCCAGCAGCAGGTTGTTCTCCGTCCCGGCCGGGAAGGTATAGCGGTGCATCCCGGTGCGGACCGTCGCCGTCAGTTCCGCGCCGACACCGTAGTCGTCCAGCCGGACGCGGTAGTAGCCCGGAGCGGCCTCCTCGTCCGCGTGGGAGAAGGCGGAACTCTGGTCGGGGGATTCAAGCATCCCTTCGAGCGGACGCCCGGTGGGCATCAGCAGGATGTCCTGCAGGTCGGCCGCACCGACGCCGCTCTGGTGCGTATGGCTGAAACCGAAGATCCGGTCGCGGCCGTATTCGTAGCCTTCGTGCGTGACGGAAAAGTCTTCCACGTCGGGGCTCAGCTGGACCATCCCGAAGGGCACCGTCGCGCCCGGGAAGGTGTTTCCGGCCAGGCTCCCGCCGTCGACGGCGCCGGTTCCGACGAAGGGATTGACAAAGCGGGTCCGCCGCTCCGACGAAGCATTTCTTTCCAGGTCGAACCGGTAGAGGAACACGTCTCCGTTCTCGCCCGGGTAGGAGACGTAAACGCCTCCGTCCCAGCCGCATACGCCTTCCGGCTCGTAGGGGCATACCGTGTCGTCCGTCCGGAAATTCCACGTCCGCCCGGTGGCCGGCTCGTTGACGGTCAGGTAGGTCGGCTCTCCGGCGAATCCGCACGGGAAGAACTGGAGCCCCTGATACGCGCAGGCACCCTGGTGCACGACCGGGTTGTTCATCTGCCCCGAAGGTTCCTTCCCTTCCACCGTCAGGCGGACGGTCTTCCGGTGCTTGGAGGGGACGGGGAAATCCCACACCTTCCCGTTCCAGTGCATGCACAGCCTGCCGGTCTGCTCATCGACGAACCAGCCGGTCCCGCACTGGACGGGCACGGGCGTGTCCGTGAGGAAGATCCGCTGTACCTGCACGGCATGGTCCGTATACAGGTCGTACACGTAGCATGACCCGTCGTAGGTACAGTCGGAGACGTAAGCCATCGGGAACTGTGACTTTGCCGAATACTTCTCCGTCCCGAAGGAGGCGTTGTTGCAGTGCGATTTGTTGCCCGGCAGGTAATAGGAGGAAACGAACTGCTTCGTGTCCAGCTGGTAAACGAGGACCTGCCCGCCGTGATGGAAGATGAAGGCATACCCGTCGCGGACGAGGAGCCCTTGGACATGGCCGTCGACCGTAACGTCCTCCGGCGTGA
>JAEEGL014866269.1_pt1 | contig 11065 bp, 8 predicted proteins | sample 9134231 | NCBI WGS metagenome assembly JAEEGL01 (sample SAMN16246548, study PRJNA631951) | gut metagenome | biome: gut microbiome; feature: rumen; material: fiber-attached | host: Bos | place: Iran: Karaj | collected 2018-10
CCGGGAAGAGATCGCGATCCTGGAAAAAAAGATCGACGAGCTGCTTACGGGAAGAGAAAGGTTCATCCTTCTGCGCCGGTACGGCCTGCGCGGCCGGGAGGCTATGACCCAGCGGGAGATCGCCGCGCTTCTGGGGATCTCCCGGAGCTATGTCTCCCGGATCGAAAAGGGAGCCCTCGCCAAACTGAGGGAGGCGCTGGAGGAAAGGAACGCCCGATAGCGGGACCCGGAGGAGAAGCGCGCTCACGCTTTTCTTCCGGGCCCGTCTGCCTTTGCGGATCGGGCGCGCTTATGCGCGCCCCTTGTTTTTCAGAAGACGTTCTTTGATCTCCCAGAGCTTCGGACTGAGATCCACGTAGAAGATGTGGGGATTGTTGAGCCTTTTGACCTCGCTCCAGAGCAGGGAGATCTCCTTTTCGCAGTACGCGCGGACTTCTTTGACCGGGGGGCAGTCGTAGACCAGTCTGCCGCCCTGATAAATGGGCACGAGAAGCTGGCGCGCCGTGAAGTTTTCCAGCTTCTTGGTTTTCCAGGTATAGGCGGGATGGAAAATGGTATAAGGCCCGTCTGCGGGATCGATGATCCCGTCCGGCAGAGTCAGGACGTCTGCGACGGCTTCGCCGTCGGCGCCGTAAAGCCGCCAGACCTTCTTGAAGCCGGGATTGGTGATTTTCGTGACGTTTTCGGAAAGCTTGATTTTCGGGATGACGTTTCCCTCTTCGTCCTCCACGGCCACCAGCTTGTAAACGCCGCCGAAGACCGGCTCGCTCCGGGAGGTGATCAGCCTTTCGCCCACGCCGAAGGAATCGATGCAGGCGCCCTGATTCAGAATGTCGCGGATCAGGTACTCGTCCAGAGAGTTGGAGATTACGATCTTCGCGTCGGGGAAGCCTTCCTCGTCCAGGACCTTGCGCACCTTCTGGGTGAGATAGGTGATGTCGCCCGAATCGATACGGATTCCCAGAGGACGGTTCCCGGTGGGGAGCACGACGTCGCGGAAGACGCGTATGGCGTTGGGAAGACCGCTTCCCAGGACGTCGTAGGTGTCGATCAGAAGCAGGCAGGAATCGGGATAGGTCTTCGCATAGGCGGCGAAGGCCTCGTATTCGGTGGGGAACATCTGCACCCAGGAATGGGCCATGGTGCCGGAGGCGGGCACGCCGAAATCGCGGTCGGTGATGGTGCAGGAGGTGGAGGCGCATCCGCCGATGTAGGCGGCGCGGGCGCCGTAGATCGCCGCGCTGTAACCGTGGGCGCGCCGGGCGCCGAACTCGGCCACGGGGCGTCCTTTGGCGGCGCGGACGATGCGGTTCGCCTTGGTGGCGATCAGAGACTGGTGATTGATGGTGAGGAGCAGCATGGTTTCCAGGAGCTGCGCCTCCAGGACGGGTCCTCTGACCGTGACGATGGGTTCGCCCGGGAAGATCGCGGTCCCCTCCGGCATGGCCCATACGTCGCAGGTGAAATGAAAATGCCTGAGATATTCCAGAAATTCCGGCGAGAAAATCTTTTTGGAGGCGAGGAATTCGATGTCCTTCTCGGAAAAATGCAGATTCTCGATATACGAAATCACCTGCTCCAGCCCGGCAAAGATGGCGAAGCCGCCCTCGTCGGGCACGTGGCGGAAGAACATGTCGAAATAGGCGATGCGGTTGCCGACGCCGTTTTCGAAATATCCGTTCATCATGGTCATTTCGTAATAATCGAAAAGCATTGTGAGATCAAGGCCGGAAACAAGCTGGTCCATGGCGGAACGACTCCTTTCAGTATATGAGAAGACGGAAGACGGTCAGGAAAGCAACGGGATCACGGTCAGGAACCAGGAAAGGGCGAGAAGCGCCGCGCCGACCAGCGTCATGACCGCGAGAGTCGTCTGGGTCGAGCCCATGCCGTCCTGCGTCCGGTAGGTCCTGCGGGCAAAGCCCTGCGCCACCCGGCTTACCAGAAGCATCACGACAAACCCGATCACGCCCTCCAGGGAGAACAGGATCATATGGAAACTGGTTTTGGCCACGTTGATGCTGGGCAGCCCCATGCTGTCGTACTTGACCGGCAGGAAATCCGGCAGGATCGGCAGAAGGACCAGATAGGCGAGAAGAGGCACCAGCGCGAAAACGCCGGCCAGGATATAGATGATCCGGTTCGCAAGAGCGCGCCTTTTGTCTTTGGTTTCGGGTCCTTTTTTCTCTTCGGGTTTGCGGTTCGGTTCCATCGTTGTCCCTCCCTTTCGAAGGCCGGGATTATTTCATACGGAAGTCGATGTTTTTGGGAAGAGGATTGGTCTGTTTGACCCAATCCAGGAAAGCGGTCGTGACCTTGACGCCGCGGTCTTTGGCGGCCTTCAGCGCCACGTAATAGTACCAGAGCTCGGAAAGGAGCACGTCTCCCTCGCGCACGTTGACGAAGGACCGGTCGAAGAAGCCGCTTTCGCACAGCGTGACGTCGCCCAGGGCGAGAGAGGCGGATACCGCGCTTATCATAACACGTTCGTCGTCTTTGTATTCGGCGGGAAGCGATTTGTAAACGTCGTACGCCTTGGCGTGCTTTTTCTGGGAGACCAGAAGCTTCAGATACTCCTGGGCAAATCCCACGTCGGGGAAGCCGAGGGCGAAGGCCCGGTCGTAATACTCTTCGGAGGCGGCGGGATCCCCGGAAAGCACCGCCAGCGCCCGCAGCGCCCACACGTTCGGCCTGCTTTCCGCCGACCGGCTGAAATAGCGGACGGCCGTCTCCCGGTCCGGGACCTCGGCGGCGATCACGCCGAGATGATAGTATTTCTGCCAGCTTGCGGGGGACTTTTCCAGGGCCTTTTTCGCGCGGGCGTCCAGAAGATAGGAGGCAGGATCGGAATCGGGCAGCGCTCCGTTTTCCAGGAGAGAGAGCCAGTAGGCCTGCTCCTCCTTCATGGAGTCGGCGGGGAAAAGGAAGCCCTCCGGGATCTCCCGGCCCTCTCCGGCGCGGAGCTTCGCCTCCAGAGCGCCCCATCCGGAACCCATGTGGAGGATCTTTTCCGGCGTGCGGCCGGCAAACGAGGCGAATTTCCGGTGCAGGCCGTAAAGCTTCGCCGGGGACACCCGGGTCCTCAGCTCGCCGTCCAGATAGGCGCATGCGGCGCTCCAGTCCCGGTCGTGAAGCCTTGCGGGATCGCCCGTAAGGCCGCCGAAGGCGGTGGTGAAATCCCAGCTCGTATTGCCGGGCATCGTGAGCCCGTGCCGCTGGGAACGGGCGATGCCGGCCTGGATCTCGATGTAGGAGCCTCCGCCCTCCTCGGAAAGGAATTCCTTCCAGCGCCATCCGCCGGGACGGTCGCCCCAGCAGAAGATCTTGCGGTAATGGAGAAGCGAGGTGGATTTTTCAAAGGTAACGGCGCCGTTTTCGTAGGCGGCCGCCTCCCAGGGGGTCTTTACCTCTTCGGGCACCTGGATGAAAAAGTCGTTGGACTGCTTTAGATTCAGCGTATAGGAATAATCCTTCGGTCCGAATTCCGGGAAATACGGCATCTCGCCCATGGCGTTGACGCCTGTGGCGGGACGGGTATACATCGCCCGGCTGCCCGAAAGAAGGACGCGGGTGGAGGCGTTTTCCGGCACGGCCGTGGTGCTCCACCAGTACATGGGAGTCTCCTCCGGACTGTCGTTGACGATGCGGACGTAGACGTAAAGCTCCCGGCTGCCGTCCGGCAGATGGAAATCCACCTGCCAGAAAAGCCCCTTCTGACGCTCGTATTCGTAAACGCGCACGAAATCCTCGTCCTGATTTCCGCGCACCGTCGCGACAAACATGGGAGAACAGGTGGTGAAGGTGTGCCCCAGCTGGCTGACGTTCCATTCTACGCCGCCGGAAAGCCAGGCGTCACGGATGGCGAGATTGGCGGGCTGGATCACGGGGTTGGCGAACAGGAGCTCCCGCTCCGCCTCCTTGTCGTAGAGAGAATAAAGCCTCCCGCCGAAATCCGGCAGGATCACGGCGCGCAGGAACTCGTTTTCCATCACGCAGGCCTTGATCGGGCGCTTGACGCGGTTCCTGTCGTACCGGTCCTGCATCAGGTAAGGAAGCACGCGGGTCGCGCCGTTTTTGCCGAGCATTTCGGCCTCCTCCGGGCGGAAGGTCTCGTCGTAGGGGATGTGAAGATCGGGATCCTCCGCACGGAAAACGGGAAGCGGATTTTCTCCGCCGAGATTGGCGGAGGGGAGAATGATTTCTGTATATCGGATTTCCATTTTCTCACACTTTCTTCCGGTGGCCGGAAAAGGTCTGGACTCCTTATCAGTATACACGATTCCCCGGGAAAAGACAAGTTCCGACCGAAAAAAGTATGGAAAAGCGGAAGGAGAAAAATAGGCTCTTTACTTCTTTTCGATCTTCTGGTATGATAGTGCCGTAAAGAGCGCCGATCAACGGACGGACTTTCCGGCGCCGTGAAAGGTTCAGACGATAGACATGAGTGAAAACGAAGAAAGAAAAAATCAGCTCCGGGCGCAGCTTGAACGGGGCGGCGTCATGCTGGACGAAGCGTACGTCGCGCGCGCAAGGGAGCTCTATAACGCCGCCGTGGCGGCAGGCAGGGAATCGAAGAAAAATCCCGACGTCCCCAATCAGGAAGTCGAAGCGGACATGGAGAAGGCCGACAGGTGCGCTCCGTCCCGCCATCTCGCCGTCAAGATCTCGATCCTGGCTTTATTCATTCTGAGCGTCGCTTCGCTGCTTCTGCCGCTGGATCCCTTCGCCTCCCGGCTCCCGATCGCAGGGGTGTTCGCCGGCGTCGGCGGGATCGTGCTGTTCGCTTTCCTTCTCGGCGCGGACAAACGCCGCGAGAAGAATTTCGCTTATCATGAGATCCTGAGGAAATACGGCGTCGATTCGGCGGACGGGATCCCGGCTGCGGTCAGCCGGAAGAGACAGCTGAAAAAAGAGGCGGAGGAGACCTCCGAAAAGCTTCTGACTTTCGTGCGCTTCGCCGCGCCCGGCGTCTCCACCCACGACGACTGCGGCGTCGCCATCCGCACGGTGGAAGCGATGCTGAGGGAATACAGAAGACTTTGAAGCTTTCGACGATCCTGAAAGCGCGCCGCGCGCTGAAAAGCGCCGCGCCGCTTCCCGCCGACTGCGGCGAGCTCTGCGGCGCCCGCTGCTGCCGGGGAGACGACGGAGACGGCGTCCTTCTTTTGCCGGGCGAGGAGAAGCTCCTCTTCCTGTCCCCGGGCCTGAAAAAAGGCAGGAGCGATAACGGCAGGCTTTACGTCTCGTGTCCCGGGAAATGCGTCCGGGCATTCCGCCCGTTCCTCTGCCGGATCTATCCCCTGGGGATCCTGTGGGAAAGGGAAACGATCCGCGTGGTCGCCGATCCGCGGGCGAAGATCGTCTGTCCGCTGCTTCAGGTGCCGGAATACATCGCGCCTTCATTTATTGCGGCGGTCCGGCGCGCGGGGAAGATCCTGGCCCGCGACCCGGAAGGCAGAGCTTTCCTCCGGGATTTCACAAGGGAGCTCAGGGAGTATCACAAATTCATCGGATGAACGGCGCCCCGCCCGCGCGTTTTGCGGGCGGGGCGTTTTCGGAACGGGAAAGAATCACAAAGGAGGCGGCGGAAATGGTATCCCGCGTCACGTCCATCGCGCTTTTGGGCATCGAAGGATGCCGGGTGACCTGCGAATGCGATCTTTCGGGCGGGCTTCCGTCCTTTGAGGTGGTGGGGCTTCCCGACGCCGCCGTGAAGGAATCGCGGGACAGGGTGCGCGCCGCCGTCAAAAACTGCGGCTTTGATTTTCCCATGCGCCGCATCACGGTGAACCTTGCGCCGGCCGATATGCGCAAGGAGGGACCGATCTACGATCTGGCGATCCTTCTGGCCATCCTCAGAGCCTCGGGAGAACTGGATTCCCTGCCGGAAGACGCCTGCTTTATCGGAGAGCTGTCGCTGGCGGGCGAGCTGAGGCCGGTATCCGGCGCGCTGCCCATGGCGGCCGCGGCGAAGGAGGCGGGCCTGAACAGGATCTATCTTCCCTCGGACAACGCGAAGGAGGCGGCTTTCGCCGACGGGATCGAGGTGGTCGGCGTTTCCCGGGTGGAGGATCTGATCGCGCATCTGCGCGGAGAAAAGGAGCTTGCGCCGGAGGATCCCGCCGAAATGATCCCGGACGAGACGCTCCTTCCCGATTTCCGCGATGTGATGGGGCAGGAAATGGCCCGCCGCGCCGTGGAGGTGGCCGCTGCGGGGCGGCACAATATCCTCATGGTGGGGCCTCCGGGCTCCGGGAAGAGCATGATCGCCTCCCGCATCCCCTCCATCATGCCGGAGCTATCACGGGAAGAGGCCCTGGAATGCACCAAGATCTATTCGGTGGCCGGCCTGACCGGCAAAAACCGGCCGTTTATCTCGACGCCTCCCTTCCGCGCGCCGCATCACACCATTTCCAGCGCCGGGCTTTCGGGCGGCGGACGCATGCCGCGCCCGGGCGAGGTGTCGCTGGCGCACAACGGCGTCCTTTTTCTGGACGAGCTGCCGGAATTCCGCAGCGAGGCGCTGGAGATCCTGCGCCAGCCCATGGAAAACCGGTCGATCACCATCTCCCGCGCCGCGGGAACGCTCAGCTTCCCCTGCTCCTTCATGCTGGTCTGCGCGATGAACCCCTGCAAATGCGGCTGGTACGGGCATCCCACCCGTCCCTGCACCTGCCGGGAGGACGCGAGAAGGCAGTATCTTTCCCGGATCTCCGGCCCGCTTCTGGACCGGATCGACATGCATATCCAGGTGCCCGCCGTGAAATATGAGGAATTCCGCGCGAAAAAACCCGGCGAGGAGAGCAAAAGTATCCGGGAACGGGTGATGAAAGCCCGGAAGATGGCGGAAGCGCGGGGCTTCGCCGCCAACGCCGAGATGGGACCTGCCGACGTGCGGAAATACTGCGAGCTGGACGAAACGGGCAGCGCGATCCTGAAGGCCGCCTTCCTGCGGCTCGGCCTGTCGGCCAGAGCCCACGACAGGATCCTGCGGGTGGCGCGTACCGTCGCCGACCTCGCCGGTTCCGAAAGGATCGAGCCCGCGCATCTCACCGAAGCGATCGGCTATCGCTCCCGGGAACCGGAGCTGCGCTGAAACGAACGAAAAAAACGCGCGTCCGTCGCCGACGGACGCGCGTTTTCGTATTCGGTTCAGATCCCGAACAGCAGATCGCCGTAGGTGGGATAGGGCCAGAGCGCGGAATCCACGCTGCTTTCCAGCTCGTCGGCGATTTTTCGGAGCGCGCCCATCACCGGCACCACCGCGTCCTTGTAGGCGGCGGCGATCGTCAGGGCGTCGCCCGCGTCCTTCGGCACGCCTGCGGCGGCGCGGTCGAGCCGGGTGAGTTCCCCGTAAAGCCGGTCGGTCAGCTCTGCGATCCGGGAAAGCATCTCCTCTTCGGCCTTCGTCGGAAGAGCGGGGTTCGCGGCCCGCATGCCGTTCAGGGCGGAGGCGAGAGAAGCGGCGTATTTCATGGCCGTGGGAAGGATCTCCTGCCGGGCCATTTCGATCATGGTCTTGGCTTCGATCCCGACGACCTTGGAATAGGTCTCCAGAAGGATCTCGGTGCGGGAAAGGATCTCCTCGCGGGTGAAAACGCCGTGCCGTTCGAAGAGGGCGACGTTTTCTTCGCTGGCGTAATAGGGGATGGCGTCCACGGCGGTCCTGAGGTTCAGAAGTCCGCGGGTCTTCGCTTCGGCGATCCACCGTTCCGAGTAGCCGTCCCCGCTGAAAAGGATCCGGCGGTGCTCCCGGAATTCGCGGCGGATCAGCTCGTTCAGGGCCGCCTCGAAATCCGCGGCGTTTTCCAGCTCGTCGGCAAAGGCGGCGAGCTCGTCGGCCACGATGGTGTTCAGGATGATGTTCGGACCGGCAATGGACGCGGGTGCGCCCAGGGAACGGAATTCGAATTTGTTGCCGGTGAAGGCAAAGGGAGAGGTGCGGTTGCGGTCCGTGGTATCTTTGGGGAAGCTGGGCAGGCCGTGCACGCCGATCTCCATGCGGACCTTGTCCGCGCCGTTGAAGCTTTCCTCGTTGACGATGGCGTTGACCACCCGTTCCAGCTCGTCTCCGATGAAGCAGGAGATGATGGTGGGCGGCGCTTCGCTGGCGCCCAGACGGTTGTCGTTCCCGGCGCTGGCGACCGAGATGCGCAGAAGATCCTGATGCTTGTCCACCGCGTTGATGATGGCGGCCAGGAAAAGCAGGAACTGCGCGTTTTCGCGCGGGGACTTGCCGGGATCCAGAAGGTTGACGCCGGCGTCGGTGGCAAGCGACCAGTTGTTGTGCTTGCCCGAGCCGTTGACCCCGGCGAAGGGCTTCTCGTGCAGGAGACACACCAGCCCGTGCCGGTCGGCGACCTTTTTCATGATTTCCATCATCAGCTGGTTGTGATCGGTGGCGGTATTGATATCGGTATAGACCGGCGCCAGCTCGTGCTGCGCCGGAGCGACCTCGTTATGCTCGGTCTTGGCGTAGATCCCCAGCTTCCAGAGCTCGACGTCCAGCTCCTCCATGAAGGCGCGGACGCGGGATTTGATGGCGCCGTAATAGTGATCGTCCAGCTGCTGGCCCTTTGGAGGAGGCGCGCCGAAAAGCGTCCGGCCGCAGTAGATCAGATCGCGCCGGCGCAGATAGTAGCGCTTGTCGATGAGGAAGTATTCCTGCTCGGCGCCCACGGTGGGGATCACCTTTTTGACGTCCCTGTTGCCGAAAAGCCGGAGGATGCGCAGCGCTTCCCGGGAAACCGCCTCGGTGGAACGCAGAAGAGGCGTCTTTTTGTCCAGCGACGCGCCGCCGTAGGAGCAGAACACGGTGGGGATGCAGAGGGTGTTGTCCTTGATGAAGGCGTAGCTCGAAGGATCCCACGCGGTATACCCTCTGGCCTCGAAGGTGGCGCGCAGGCCGCCGGAGGGGAAGGAGGAGGCGTCGGATTCGCCCTTGATCAGCTCTTTCCCGGAAAAGTCCATGATGGCGCGGCCGTCCTTCCCGGGGGAAAGAAAGCTGTCGTGTTTCTCGGCGGTGAATCCGGTCATGGGCTGGAACCAGTGGGTGAAATGCGTGGCGCCCTTTTCCACGGCCCAGTTCTTCATGGCCGCGGCCACCGCGGTAGCCGCCGTGATGTCCAGGTCGCTCCCGCTTTCCATCGTGCGTTTCAGCGTTTCGTAGACTTCGCGGGGAAGTCTTTCCCGCATGGCTTCTTCGCCGAAGACCAGGGAACCGAAAATCTCGGGGATATTGATCATTTCCTTCCGCCTTTCCCGCATGCGAATCTGATAGATGCTATCATCATAAGCGTTTTTCCCCATTTTGTCAATTGTTATCGGCCTGAAAGAGCCGATTTCGGAGGAATTGACAGCCGATCCGTCCTTCTTCGGCCCTGTCTTCGCAAAATTGCATAAGAGGGTGCGCCTCCCGGGGAAAAGTTTCGGAAAAATGGCGCGTTGACAGTTTCGCTTTCCGTGAAGTATAATGGATCCAGTGAAAAAGGAAGGCGCTTTCGTCTTCCCGGACCATACAAAAGAACGCGATAACGGAGGAGAGAATATGGCAAGCAACGTTCGCCCCGATACGATGGAACGCATCACGACCCCGGAACTGGCAGAGAAATTTATCGAAGAGCAGCTCGCCGCCCTGCGCGCGCAGATCGGAGACAGAAGAGTCCTTTTGGCGCTGTCCGGCGGGGTGGACTCGTCGGTGGTCGCCGCGCTTCTGATCAAGGCCGTCGGAAAACAGCTCGTCTGCGTGCACGTCAATCACGGACTCCTCAGAAAGGGCGAACCGGAGCAGGTCGTCGAGGTCTTCCGGAACCAGATGGACGCCAATCTGATCTACGTGGACGCGGTGGACCGCTTCCTGGACAAGCTGGCGGGCGTCGCCGATCCCGAAGCCAAGAGAAAGATCATCGGCAAGGAATTCATCGACGTTTTCGCCGAGGAAGCCCAGAAGCTGGACGGCATCGAATTCCTGGCGCAGGGCACGATCTATCCCGACATTCTGGAATCCGGCCCGGTGAAAAGCCATCACAACGTGGGCGGCCTCCCGGCCGAACTGCATTTTGAACTGGTCGAACCCATCAAGCTTCTTTTCAAGGACGAGGTGCGCGTGGTGGGCAAGACGCTCGGCCTTCCCGACGGCATGGTCTATCGCCAGCCCTTCCCCGGTCCGGGCCTGGGCGTCCGCTGCGTCGGCGCCATTACCCGCGACCGGCTGGAGGCGGTGCGCGAATCCGACGCCATCCTGCGCGAGGAATTCAAAAACGCCGGCCTTGAGGGCAAGGTATGGCAGTATTTTACCATCGTTCCGGATTTCAAATCCACCGGCGTAAGGGACGACAGACGCACCTACGAATGGCCGGTGGTCATCCGCGCGGTCAATACCCGCGATGCCATGACCGCCACGGTGGAGGAGATCCCCTACGAGCTTCTCAAAAAGATCACCGCCCGCATCACCCGGGAGGTAAAGGGCGTCAACCGCGTCCTCTACGATCTCACGCCGAAGCCCTCCGGAACGATCGAGTGGGAATAATCGCAAAAACGCCGGAAGCCCGCATAAATACTGGATTTCTGAACTACTAAAACGGCGTTTGGCAACGTTTTGGCAACATCTGAAATAACTCCATCGAATAACGAAAAAAGAGCTGTCTGATTGTGAATGTCAGATAGCTCTTTTTTCGTCATTTTTTTCTAAGTATATACAACGTATGATTTCATTCTCCACCGAGCTGTTTTTCCTCGAAGAAATATCCGAGAGTATCAACAAAGTCACCCTTATCGAATAATTCTTTTATCTGTTCCTTGTCAAGCCAGGAACTCTGAGCCACTTCGTTTGTCGTGGCTGCTTCCAACGATACTGGACCGTCATACGTGAATAGCCACACATCAACAATATCTGAAAATCTGATACCATTCACGGTTCTGCCAATTGTTGAACGCACTATCTTCCCGTCTTTAGGTTTCAGAGACAAACCCACTTCTTCTTTTGTTTCCCGAAGAGCTCCCGTCAAGCTGTCCTCTCCTTTGAGTACAGAGCCTCCAACACACTCCCATTTGAGCGGATGCATAG
>JAEEGL015051319.1_pt1 | contig 11065 bp, 9 predicted proteins | sample 9134231 | NCBI WGS metagenome assembly JAEEGL01 (sample SAMN16246548, study PRJNA631951) | gut metagenome | biome: gut microbiome; feature: rumen; material: fiber-attached | host: Bos | place: Iran: Karaj | collected 2018-10
CGCTGCAGAATGCTCTGCACGCTGCGGGCCACCTCATAATGCTCATGGCCCACGATTTCAGGGCTGAGGATGCGGCTGGTGGAATCCAGCGGGTCCACCGCCGGATAAATGCCCAGGGAAGAAATGGCGCGGCTCAAAACGGTGGTAGCGTCCAGATGGGCGAAAGTGGTGGCGGGGGCCGGGTCGGTCAGGTCGTCGGCGGGCACGTACACGGCCTGCACCGAGGTGATGGAGCCCTTCTTGGTGGAAGTGATGCGCTCCTGCAGGGCGCCCATCTCATTGGCCAGGGTCGGCTGATAGCCCACGGCGGAAGGCATGCGGCCCAGCAGGGCCGACACCTCGGAACCGGCCTGGGTGAAGCGGAAGATGTTGTCGATGAACAACAGCACGTCCTGGTGCTCTTCGTCGCGGAAATATTCCGCGCAGGCAAGGGCGGTGAGGGCGACGCGGGCGCGGGCTCCCGGCGGCTCGTTCATCTGCCCGTAGACCAGGACGGCGCGCTCCAGGACGCCGGCTTCCTTGAGTTCGCCGTAGAGGTCGTTGCCCTCGCGGGTGCGCTCTCCCACGCCGGCGAACACGGAGTTGCCGCCGTGCTCCTTGGCGATGTTGTTGATCATCTCCATGAGGATGACGGTCTTGCCCACGCCGGCGCCGCCGAAGAGGCCGATCTTGCCGCCCTTGGGGAAGGGGATGAGCAGGTCGACGACCTTGATGCCCGTCTCCAGCAGCTCCACCTTGGTGTTCAGCTCGGTGAACTGGGGCGCGGGGCGGTGGATGGGGAAGTACTTGTCGGTCTCGATGGGGCCCAGGCCGTCCACGGGCTTGCCGACGACGTTCAGGATGCGCCCGATGGCCGCCTTGCCCACCGGGGTCATGATGGGCTTGCCGGTGTCGATGGCTTCCATGCCGCGGACGAGGCCGTCGGTGGAATCCATGGCGATGGTGCGCACGACGTTGTTGCCCAGGTGCTGGGCGACTTCACAGACGAGGTCGGCGGCAGTGGGGTTGTTGACGTTGTTGATCGAAAGCGCGTTGAGGATGTGCGGCAGCTGCCCTTCCGGGAAAGCCACGTCCACAACCGCGCCGATGACCTGCACGATGTGGCCTTTGTTTGCTGTCATTGACCTAATGCTCCTACTGGCTTTGCTGCGCATTTGCGCCGCCAACGATGTCGATGAGTTCGTTGGTGATGGCAGCCTGGCGCGTCTTGTTGTAAAGCAGCGTGAGAGAACTGATGAGCTCGTCGCAGTTGCGCGTGGCGTTGTCCATGGAGGCCATGCGCGATGCGTGCTCGCTGGCGGCGTTGTCCAGGAGGCCGCGGAAGATCTGCACGTTCACGTAGCGCGGCAGCAGTTCCGCGAGCAGCGCCTCCACCTTTGGCTCGTACAGGCATTCGGCCTGGGCCGCGCCTGCATCCGCGCCCCCGCCCATGGCGGCGATGGGGAGAAGCCGCATGGACCTGGGCGCCTGGCGGGCGACGTTGACGAACTCGCTGAACACCAGGTGCACCTCGTCCGCCTCGCCCTTCTCATAGAGATCGGCCACGGTCCGGCCCAGCCCGGCCGCCAGGGAGAAGCCGAAGCTCCCCATGACGTCGCCGTAGTAGTGCAGGATCTCGAAGCTGGTCTTGCGCACGGCGTCGCGCCCCTTCCTGCCCACGCAGATGAAGCGGACCTCCAGCCCGGCGTCGCGCCTGTCCTTCGCCAGTTCCAGGGCCGCGGCCACCAGGTTGGCGTTGAAGCCGCCGCAGAGCCCGCGGTCCGAAGTGACGAGGATGACCACCGCCTTCTGGGGATGGGCGTGCGCCTGCAGGAGGGGATGCGCGGCATCCTGCGTCCTGCCGGCGATGTCGTCCAGGATCTCATGGAACGTTTCCGCGTAGGGGCGGAAGCGCTCGATGCGGTTCTGGGCGCCGCGCAGCTTGGCCGAAGCCACCATGCCCATGGCCCTGGTGATCTGCTTGGTCTTGCCTACGCCCGTGATCTGGAGTTTTACATCTTTCAAAGAAGGCATGGACTACCCCCGTGCCTTAAAGGAAACCTTGAACTCTTTAATGGCCTCGGAAAGACGGGTCTCAAGATCATCATCCAGTTTCTTGCGCTCGCGGATGTCCGCCAGGATGTCAGGCTTTTCGCTGCGCAGCATCTCCAGGAGCGCGGCCTCGAAGGGCAGGACGTCGCTGACGGCGATGTCGTCGAGGAAGCCGCGGGAAGCCGCAAAGATGGAGGCCACCTGCTCTTCCGTGGGCATGGGGTGGTACTGCGGCTGCTTGAGCAGTTCGGTCATGCGCGCGCCGCGGTCCAGGATGGCCTTGGTGTCCTTGTCCAGGTCGGAGCCGAACTGGGCGAAGGCCGCCATCTCGCGGTAGTGCGCCAGGTCGAGGCGGAGCGAGCCCGCGACCTGCTTCATGGCCTTGATCTGGGCAGCGCCGCCCACGCGCGAGACCGAGATGCCCACGTTGATGGCGGGGCGTATGCCTGCGTTGAACAGGTTCGTCTCGAGGAAGACCTGCCCGTCGGTGATGGAGATGACGTTGGTGGGGATGTAGGCGGAAACGTCGCCCGCCTGGGTCTCGATGACGGGGAGCGCGGTGAGGGAGCCGGCGCCGAGGTCGTCACTGAGCTTGGCCGCGCGTTCCAGAAGGCGCGAATGCAGGTAGAAGACGTCGCCGGGGAAGGCTTCACGTCCCGGCGGGCGGCGGAGCAGCAGCGACATCTGGCGGTAGGCGACGGCCTGCTTGGAGAGGTCGTCGTAGATGATGAGCGCGTGCTCCCCGTTGTCGCGGTAATATTCCGCCATGGTGCAGCCGGAATAGGGCGCGATGAACTGCAGGGGCGCAGATTCGGAGGCCGAAGCCGAGACGATGGTGGTGTATTCCATGGCCCCGTACTTGCGGAGCGTCTCGGCCACCAGGGCGACGGTGGACTTCTTCTGGCCGATGGCCACGTAGAAGCAGTGCACGCCCGTGCCCTTCTGCGCCAGGATGGCATCGACGCAGATGGCGGTCTTGCCCACCTGGCGGTCGCCGATGATCAGCTCGCGCTGGCCGCGCCCGATGGGCGTGATGGCGTCGATGGCCTTCAGGCCCGTGACCATGGGCTCATGCACGCTCTTGCGCTGCATGATGCCGGGGGCTTTAAGTTCAACTGGACGGGATTCCGTGCTGTCCACCGGTCCGAGCCCGTCGAGGGGCTGCCCCAGGGGGTTGAGCACGCGGCCGGCGACGGAAGCGCCCACCGGCACGGAGAAGATGCGGCCCGTGCGCTTGACGGGGTCGCCTTCCCTGATGCCCGTATCATCGCCCAGGAGGGCGACGCCGACATTGTCCTCTTCAAGGTTCAGCACCATGCCCATGAGCCCGCCGGGGAATTCCAGCAGTTCCATGGCCATGGCGTTCCGCACGCCGTACACGCGGGCGATGCCGTCGCCCACGTACAGGACGGTGCCAGTCTCGCTCATTTCGACGAGCTGGTCGTAATTGCGGATCTGCTCCTCGATGATCTTTCCGATCTCTTCAGCCTTGATATGCATGGCCTACTCACCTCTCCTGATGGATTCCCTGAGGTTATCGAGTTGCGCGCGCAGGCTCGCGTCGTACACGATGTCGCCCACGCGGAGGACGATGCCCCCGATGATGGACGGATCCACGACGTATTCGAGCGCAAGGCTGCGCCCGGTCTGCGATTCCAGTTTAGCCTTGATGGCGTCCCTGTGCGCGCCGTCCAGCTCCAGGGCCGTGGTGACGACCCCGCGCGACAGGCCCTTCTCCTCGTCCAGGAGCACGCCGAAATCCTCGGCGATGTCCGGCAGGAGCGGCAGCCTGTCCTTGTCGGCCAGGAGCGCGCAGAAACGCTGTTCCACCTCGCCGCCGCCAGCCACGTTGAGCAGCGACAGCACGAGCTTCTTCTTTTCCCCGGAGGAAAGGACGGGATTGCGGAACGCTTCCTCCAGCCGGGGGTTCTTTGCTACGGCCTCGCCCAAGGTGCGCAAGGCCTCGCCATATCTCTCCAGCTCTTCCAGCCCGGCCTCGCGGCCAAGGGAGAAAAGGGCCGATGCGTAACGCCTCGATACCACTTTGTTGCTCACTGCAGCACCACCTTTGACAGCGCCCTGTCGATAAGCTGCACATGCTTCTTCTCGTCCAGCGCCCCGGCCAGGCCCTTTTCGACCTCGGCGGCGATGCTGTCTGCCATGCGCTGGCGCAGGGCGTCCATTTCGGCCTTGCCCTGCTGCTCGGCCATGCGCCGGGCCTGGGCGATGATGCCTTCCGCCTGCCTGCGGGCGTCTTCCAGCAGGGATTCGCGCATGCGCTCGGCCTGGGCGCGCCCTTCGTCGATGAGCCTGCGGCATTCTTCCTCGGCGCCGGCGATGCCCTTCTCCACTTCGGCGAGCCGGGCTTCGGCGTCCTTCCTGCGGGCCTCAAGGCCTTCCATCTCGCGCACGATCTCCTCGCGGCGCCCGGCAAAGAACTTCTTGATGAGCTTGCCTGCGGCGTACCAGATGATCCCTGCGAACACGGCGAAGTTGATCACGCGCAGGAGGAAATCCCCCCACGGAAGGCCATGCCCTTCATTCGCCCAGGCATCCGTCGATGCGGCGAGCAGGACGAAGGCTGCTGAAAATAAGGTCAGTTTACGCACGAAGACCTCCTGTGCCGTTTAGCCCAGCATGGTTTTCAGGGCGGACTGGGCAAAGCCTGCCACCCTGGCGTCGAGCTCTTCCTGGGCCTGCGCGCATTCCCTGCGGATGCGGTCCGAAGCCTCGGCATGGATGCGCCGGGCCTCGTCGCCGGCTTCGGCGATCCTGGCATCGGCGGCTTCCTGAGCCTCGGCGCGCATGCGTTCCCGGGCGGCCGCGGCATCGGCGCGGGCCTGGGCGATGCGGGCGTTGTAGCCTTCCAGCTTCTGCTCCGCGGACTCTTCCAGCCCGGCAGCCTGGGCCCTGCCCGCTTCGTTCGCCGCGCGCCTGCGGGCGATGACCGCCCTGATGGGCCTGACGAACAGGTAGTTGATGATCGCCAGCCCGATCAGGAAATTGCATACCTGTATGAAGAGCGTTATGTCGAGATTGATCATGGCACCTCCGCCGGCGCATTGAACGGGACGTTGCGGACCAGCAGCAGGCCTCCGGCCGCCTGCATGGCCGCTGTTCCCTTCTACCCCGCTTTACATTTCTTGTCAAAACGGTCCGGGAAATTTCCCGCCTTGTCCAAAAGGCCGGGCAAGGCGCCATGTCCAAAAAAAGACAAGACCCCCATGCTGCTGCAACACGGCGTAATCCCTTGCATTGCACAGGATGGCACGAGGCGCCGGATCCCTCTTTACGAGGCCGTCCCCTGCCGCCGGCTCCCTCCCCGTCCCTTTCACAGGGCCGGAGCCCGGAAAAAAAATCAAAAGTTTTTTTTTTCACATGTAAAGCGCGGCGGGAACGCCTCCGGGCACGGTGCGCTCCCGCCGCGCGGCCTGGAAGCAGGCGCGGGAAAAGGAGGGGGGCGGCGCCGGCCGCAGCGTCAGTCCTGGAAGACGAAGTGGTGCATGGAGATGCTCAGCACCACGCCCACCAGGGCGTAGTTCATCACCAGGGCCGTGCCGCCGTAGCTGATGAAGGGCAGCGGCATGCCCACCACGGGCATCAGCCCCACCACCATGCCGATGTTGACGATGACCTGCCAGAAGAAATAGAAGAAGATGCCCGCGGCCAGGGTGCTGCCGAAGCGGTCGCGCGAGTCCCGCACCGTGCCGTACATGGCATAGAGGAAGAGGCAGAACAGGGCCACCAGCCCCATGCATCCGGCAAAGCCCCATTCCTCGCCCAAAACGGCGATGGCGAAATCGGTGTGCTTTTCGGGCAGGAAGCGCAGCTGGCTCTGCGTGCCGGCAAGGAAGCCCTTGCCGAAGATCTCGCCGGAGCCGATGGCGATCTGCGACTGGATGATGTGGTAGCCGGCGCCGCGCGGGTCCCGCGCCGGGTCGAGGAAGGTCATCACCCGCTCGCGCTGGTAGTCGTGCAGGGCGAACCAGCCCAGGGGCAGCAGCAGGGGTATGGCCACCAGGCAGACGCGCAGCACCCGCCACTTGACCCCGTGGAAGAGCACCATGCCGCCCAGCAGGACGATCACCGTGAGCCCCGTGCCCAGGTCCGGCTGCCTGACGATGAGCGCAAAAGGCGCGAGCCCCACGAGCAGCACCTTGGAGAGGCGCTTCCAGCCCAGGGTCTCGCCATCGCGGCAAAGCAGGCTGGCGCCCATCATGAGCACGGCGAACTTGGCCAGCTCGCTGGGCTGCAGGTTCATCACGCCCAGGTCGATCCAGCGCTTGGCCCCGTACACGGTCTTGCCGATGACCGGCACGAGGCAGAGCAGGACCATGACGGCGACGTAGAAAGGCAGGGCGAGGCGCTCCAGGCGGCGGTAGTCGAAGAGCATGCAGCCCACCATCACGGCCAGGCCGCCCAGCCCCCAGAGCATCTGCTTCTGGTAGAAGGGGGAGAGCACGAAGCCCTCTTCCCCGCGCGAGCCGCTGGCCGAATACAGGTTGACCAGCCCCACGGCAAAGAGCAGCAGCGTGGCGAACAGCAGCCCCCAGTTGGTCCTGTAGAGCTTTCTCCTGTCGGGCATCAGCATGGGCGCACCTGGAAGCCGCGGGAAGTCAGGGCTTCCTGGCGGCAGACATCTCCCGGTCGCGGCGCAGCGCCTCCAGCACGGCATCGGCCACATGGCCGGGCACCGCTGTGCGCTCCAGGTGGTTCACGCCGCGTATGGTCGTGCCGCCCGGGGAACAGACGCGCAGGCGCAGGTCGGCGAAGCCGGCCCCTTCCCTGAGGGCAAGGGCTGCCGAGCCCTCGACCATGGCGGCGATCAGCTCCCTGGCCGCCGCCGCCTTGAACCCCATGGCGATGCCCGCGTTCAGCAGCCCTTCCATGAACAGGTAGAGGAAGGCCGGCCCGCATCCCACCAGCGAGGAAAATGCCGGGAACATCTCTTCGGGGAGCGCCGCGGCCATGCCCATGCCCCGGAACATCCCGAGCAGTTCGGCGCGTTCCCCTTCCGCCAGGAGCGGATCGTCGAGGCAGAGGGCGAAGACCCCCTTGCCCACGATGACCGGCAGGCTGGGCATGACGCGCACGCAGGGGCACTGCGCCCCGGCATGCTCCTTCATCTCCTGCAGGGAAAACGCCGCCGCCAGCGAGACCACGGTCTTTCCCGGGCCGAGCTCAGGGCGTATCTCGTCGAGCATGGCGGCCATCTGATGCGGCTTGACGGCAACGATGATGATGTCGCTCGCCCTGGCCAGCGCCGCGGGCGAATCTGCCCATGCCACGCCCTCTGCGCCCTCGCGCAGCGCTTCCACCTTGGCCCTGCTGTGGTCATGCCCGCAGAGGGCGTACCCTCCGGACCTGAGCAGCCCGCGCAGCACGCCTCCGCCCATGTTGCCGCAGCCGATGCAGCCTATCGTTCTCATTTCCGCTCCTCCGGCACCGCGGCGGCATGCGTCCCGCAGCCGCCGGCTTCCGCTACTCTTCGAGCAGCCTGACGATGGGCAGGGTCTTCACGAACTGCAGCGCCAGGCGCAGCTGGTTGTCGCGTTCGAGCATCTCTTTGGCGTCTTCCTGGCCTTCGTCCTTGGTCCCGGCGCCGGGCTCCTTGGTGCGCTCACCGCCGTCCTTCTTTTCCAGGTGCCCGCGCAGGTCCTTCTCACGGAAGGAGATGCCCTGGGCCGAAGCGTCCTTCTCACGCGGGGCTTCCCAGGCGACTTCGAAATCGGGCTTGATGCCCTCGGCCTGTATGGTGCGCCCCGAAGGGGTGTAGTAGCGCGCGATGGTCAGCTTGAGCCCCGTGCCGTCGGGCAGGGGCATGAGGTTCTGCACCGAGCCCTTGCCGAAGGTGCGCTCGCCGAGGATGAGCGCGCGCTTCCTGTCCTGGAGGGCGCCGGCCACGATCTCTGATGCCGAGGCGGACCCGGCGTTGACCAGCACGACCAGCGGGCAGGTGATGTCGTCCGGGTCGTCATGCGAGAGGTAGGGCTTCTCCTCCTCGGCCTTGCGCCCGCGCACGGAAACGACGGTGCCCTTTTTCAGGAACATGTCCGCCACCTGGACGGACTGGTCGAGCAGCCCGCCCGGATTGTTGCGCAGGTCCAGCACCATGCCCTTGATCCCGCCTTCGGCCTTGGCCTTGGCAATGGCCTTGCGCAGCTCCTGCGCCGTATTGCCGGTGAAGCGGGTGACGCGCATCCAGTGGTAGCCCGGCTCGAGCTGGCGCGACTTGACGCTGATCAGGGGGATGGCGTCGCGCTTGATGCTCATGGTCACGGGCTTGGAGCTGTCCTTGTGCAGGACCTTGAGCTCGACCGTGGTGCCGCGCTTGCCGCGCATCTTGCCCACCACTTCGGTGAGCGTCATCTCGCTGGTGAACTGCCCGTCCACGGTGACGATGATGTCGCCGGCGCGCAGCCCGGCGCGGAAGCCCGGCGTGTCTTCGATGGGGGTCACCACGAGCACCTGGTTGTTCTCCATGGTGATCTCCACGCCCACGCCGAAGAACTCTCCGCTGGTCTCTTCCTGCATGGACTTGAACTCCTTCTTCGTCATGAACGACGAATGCGGGTCCAGGCTCTGCAGCATGCCCTTGACGGCGCCCTCCACGAGCTCGCTCTGGGTGACGTCCTTGACGTAGTACTTCTGCACCAGGTCCATGATGTTGCTGAACCGGCGGATGGAATCATAATCGGTATCGGCGCTCACGGCGCGCATGGTGCCCCCGCCCGCCAGAAAGGCCATGAGCGACAGGGCGGCAGTGGTCAGGAACCGGGTCTTTTTCATGCATCCTCCCAAATACGGATGCGCCGGCGCTCGGCTGCCGGCGCAGCCATGGAAAATACTGCCCTTTGCCGCAAAACGCAACGCCTTTGTTGACCGCCCGGCTCAGTCCCGCGCGCCGCCAAGGTCTCCCTGCCCCGTCATTTCCAGCACGGAGCGCCACAAGGTGGACTGCGTGTTCAGCGTGCGGCGCTTCGCCGTCACCAGTTCCAGGGGGAGGTGCACGAAGCAGTCCATGATCCTGGCCACGACCATCCCCGCATGGCCGGACATGGCCGCATGCACGGCGTTCTGCCCCAGGTTGCCGCAGTACTGCCGGTCGCTGGCGTTCGCAGGGGTCGCGCGGATGAGGTATCCGGGGTCGAAGAACTTGGGGTAGTAGGCCTTGCCGATGCTCCGGAAATAGCTGCTGAAGCGCTCCAGGAGGAAGGACGAGATGTCCGCGAGCTGCCTGTTGCCGGAAACATCCGTGCGGTGCGTTTCCTCGAGCAGGTCCTGCCCCGAGCCTTCGGCAAGGACGATGACGGCATGGCGCTGACGCTCCAGCCTCCTCTCCAGCGAGGCGAGCAGGCCGTCCTCCCCTTCCAGGGCAAAGCGCGATTCCGGTATGAGCACGAAGTCCGTTTCCCGTGCGGACAGCGCCGAACTGGCCGCGATGAAGCCCGACTCCCTGCCCATCAGCCTGACGAGCCCGACGCCGCCCATGACGCTCCTGGCCTCCACGCTGGCGCAGCGTATGGCTTCGGAGGCCTTTTCCACGGCGGTCACGAAGCCGAAGGACTGGGGGACGAAATTGATGTCGTTGTCGATGGTCTTGGGGATGCCCACGACGGCGATCCGCGCCTGCCGGCGCAGCACCTCCCGATGGATGTCCAGGGCGGCCTTCATGGTGCCGTCGCCGCCGATCATGAAGAGCATGTCCACGCCCTTCTCCAGCAGGGAGTCGACCACCGCCTCCGGCGGCTGCGGGCCGCGCGACGTGCCGAGGATGGTTCCGCCCGATTCGTGGATGTGCTGCACGCCCGACGGAGTGAGCTCGACATGGTCCAGCCCCAGGGAAGGGAGGAAGCCTTTGAGCCCGTAGCGGATGCCGATGACGGAAGGGATGCCGTAGGAATGGAAGGCGGACAGCACGATGGACTGGATGACATCGTTGATCCCCGGGCAGAGCCCGCCGCAGGTCACGATGGCGCACCGGGAACGGAAGGGGTCGAAGAATATCCTGTCCTTCGCGCCGGCGAGCTCAAAGGAAAAACGCCCGTGCTCTCCGGAAGAGGAAAGCACGCCCGATCCGAGATCCAGTTCCACCCTCCCGCCCGTGCCGGCGACATCAGAGGGGATGGGCGAGGGCATGGCGGGCTCCCCGAGGAGGCGGGTCCTGACCTCGGTGACAACGTTTCCGGACAGGGATGCTTCAGCCATGGTTCCTTATCCTTCTGCTTGGGTTGGGACGCTCCGTGCAGGGCGCCACGGGATGCGGACGTTCCTGCGGACGGCGGCAGCGGCCGCAAGGCATGGATGACCATGCTCCGATAGTATGCGGAATGCCGCATGCGCCTGTCAAGCTCCCGGCAAGGCCGGCCTCCCGGCAGCGGCGCCTCCCCTGCCCCGGCATGGCCCTGCGTCCTTCATTGACAACTGTCCCGGAATGCTTATTGTCACATCAGGGTTGTTTGAGCACAGGAAAACCTTCCTTTCGAGGAGCCAACGATGCAAAACGACGAAAACAAGCAGGCATCCATGGACCAGGGCCGGCAGGAGAAGCCGGCGTCCTGCATCTTCCAGTCCGCAGCCAGGGAACTCAGGGGCGATCTGCGCGCAGCCGCCGACGACATGCGTTCCTTTGCGGGCGAGATCGGCAGCGATATCCGCGGATTGTTCCCGCGCCTCAAAGATCTTTCTTCCGGTCTGCTGGAAAAGGCCCGGTCTTCCCGCAGGAAAGGCCTCGCCGCCGATATCGCCGAAGGCGCGGCCGCCCTCAAGGACAATGCCGACGCCCATGGCGATGACATACGCCGCGCGGTCGGCCTGGCCGCCGGGCAGGCGGACGCCGAGATCACTCCCGAAGAAGCCGCCGCAGGCGCTAGGGAGCTCGCCGCCGGGATCGCCGAAGGCGCAGCCGCCCTCAAGGACAACGCCGACGCCCATGGCGACGACATACGCCGCGCGGTCGGCCTGGCCGCCGGGCAGGCGGACGCCGAGATCACTCCCGAAGAAGCCGCCGCAGGCGCCAGGGAGCTCGCCGCCG
>JAEEGL015192218.1_pt1 | contig 11065 bp, 11 predicted proteins | sample 9134231 | NCBI WGS metagenome assembly JAEEGL01 (sample SAMN16246548, study PRJNA631951) | gut metagenome | biome: gut microbiome; feature: rumen; material: fiber-attached | host: Bos | place: Iran: Karaj | collected 2018-10
CCTCTACCATGTTTCATAATGTGCATACCTCTACATATATTATACCATATTTAATGCCATATGCATAGTAAAAAATAGATGCTATATACTTTGTATATACTTTTATAAAAATTATTGACATATGCAGTTATATTTAGTATTTTTAAACAATTTTTCTCAAAAATTAAAAAGAGCCTAACTCGTAAATCAATTAACGAGTGTGCGGCTCTAGTTTATCAAATATAAACAAAAAAGAGCAAAACTTTGCTCTTTAATTATTTATACATTTATTAATAAATTCTTTTTCTTTATTTATAACTGATTCAGTATCAGTATAAATACTCATCGCATGATATGAAGATGTTTCATAAAATTCTTTATAGCTATTACAATGATCATAATTATTTTTACCCATTTTAATTGGCACTAATTTATCATTTTTACCATGAATAAATAATGTATTTATTTTATTATTTTTAACCTCTTCACAAGGCTTATATTTAGTTAATGAAAAATGCTTAAATTTAGCTAAAATCATTAAATTTAATAATAATAAATAAGGAGTAAATTTAGTTCTTAATTTTAAAGACGTTTTAATAGCTTCTTTAATATTATCATAACCACAATCTATAATTAATCCTTTAACATTGTCATCTTTAATTAATGATGAAGATAATAATATTGTTCCCGCGCCCATTGAAACACCATATAATATGATATTTTTAGGATTATAATTATCATTAATATATTTAATCCATGATATTACATCATTTCTTTCATTATAGCCAAATGTAACATAATTACCTTCACTTAAGCCATGTGATCTTTGATAAACAACTAATAAATTACATTTAATATCTTGATTAAATATTACAGATTGAATAGCGAAATTATTATCAGGTGTAGCACGATAACCATGTACCATAATTATAGTTAAATCACTATTATTATCTAAATATTTGGCTTTTAAATTTAAATTATCAAATGATTTAGTTTCTACATCTATAAAATTTAATTCTCTAAATTTATTATTATATTCTTTTATTTTTGAAATATATGGTGCATATTTAGTCTTTTTAAGATCTACACTTAATAATGGTTTTTCTTCCTTTCTTTTAAATAAATAATTAAAAATAAAGATAGAATAAATAAAATAAGATATTAACAAGAATAATAAAACACCAACTATTATTAAAATAATTAAACTAATTTTCATAACCTAAAATATGTCTTAGCATCTTAAATGATGCTTCATTAATAGCTTTAGTATCTGTATCACCAAAGCCTTCTGTAGTAATATCTGTCTCATCAATCATACATACAGCTTTATAATGATTATCTTCTTCTTTAACATTATAATCAGGCATTGAGAAATATCCTTGCATTGCAAGATCCTCAAGCTTTTCCATTGCGTTAGATTCATTAAAATCTACTTTAATATTCTTTAATGTTAATACTTCATTATTTTTAACTAAATAATCATAACATTTCTTTGCGGCAGACATTCTAGCTTCACTTTTTGTTTCACCTTCAGCAATAAATGCATCCTCTCTTGCTGAAACATAAAGCTTACATAAGAAATTCTTTTCTTTGCCTTCTAAATATTCATAATAAGGTAAAGATTTATTATTTTCTGCAGCCCAGTTATTAACTAAGACTACAAAATTATCATTTAAATCTTCAAAGCCATGCTTTGTATAATATTCAACATCTAATAAGAATGATAAAGAATCATTTATTGTTTCCATGTCAAAGCCACAATCAAGTGAGATTGCGCCAATTACTGCTTCAAATATTCTTCTATCTGCATCAAACATCATGCCGTTGTTGAATTCAGCAAAATCTACAAGACCTAATAATTCCATTTGTCTTGCGAAAAGATCTTTTGAATATAAATTATTAATCATATCATTAACAGATGCGTTAGTTCCTTTAACACGATATAATCCTGAAGCTGTATAATAGCCATAAGCTTGTGTTAAAATTTCTGTTAATGAAAAATTAATTGCTCTTTTACCAATAGTTCTTAATATTTCAGATGAATTTGGATCATTTTCATCATTACTAGCATTAATCATAAATGCTTGTTTTAATAACATTTTATTATTAAATGCATATTGAATTCTTGCTTCTATTTCAAGTAATTCATTGTCAGTCATTTTTACACCTTCTTTTTATAAAAAAAATCTAGATAATTATAACACAATTATTAAAAAATACAAATTTATAACAATAATATAATTATTTATTAGTAAATAATTTATAATTATTGTATAATTATATTAGTTTGTTAAGGGGTTTCGTTATGGAAAAGGTATTTATAATAGTTCCTTGTTATAATGAGGAAGAAACTTTAGATATTTATTATGAAGAAACAATTAAATATTTAGATGATAAGCATGATTTTCATATTGTCTTTGTAAATGATGGATCTAAAGATAAAACATTAGAAAAAATGAAAGAGATAGCTAATAAAGATAAAAGATTTTATTATCTTTCTTTCTCAAGAAATTTTGGTAAAGAAGCTGCAATGTATGCTGGTTTAGATAAAGCATATAAATGTAATTGTGATATCGCAATTATTATGGATGTTGATTTACAAGATCCACCTTATCTTTTACCTGAATTATTAAAGGCACATGATGAAGGATTTAATTTAGTTTATACAAAACAAAAGAATCGTCATGGGGCATCTAAATTATCTGCATTCTTCTCTTTATCATTTTATAAGGTATATTCATTCTTTACTAAGGATAAGCTTATTTTAAATGGTGCAAGAGATTATTGTCTTTTAGATAGAAAGGTAGTTAAGGCTTTCTTAGAAATAAAAGATAATAAGAGATTTACTAAAGGTATTTATGGTTATGTAGGCTTTAGTAAAAAATGTATTGAATTTGATTATGTTAAAAGATCTGCAGGAGAAACTAAATGGAATTTTAAAAAGCTATTTAGATATGCCTTTGTAGGTATTAATGAATTTTCTGATTTTTATAAATATATTCCAAAGATTTTTGCATATATCTTCTTATTCTTATTAGGCTATGATATCGGCTGTGGTATATATAATGCAATAGATACAAATCAAAACTTCTTTAAGGTATTAAATTGGGATAGAATTAGATTTGATTTCTTAGCTATTGCTATATTTATAACATTATATTATGTATTTAAGCTTATATATGATGTTAGAAGTCAATCAAGAAATAGACCTATTTATATTGAAGAGGAAACAAACATAGATGAAACAGAGTAAAAAAGAAATATTCCTTGAAATAATAAGATTTTTAATTGTTGGTGGTATTGCCACAATAGTAGATTATATTGTTTTTTATTTATGTAATCTTGTTATATTCAAAAGTATTGAAGAAACTACAAATTATGTATTATCTACTGCATTAGGATTTAGTGCAGGATTAGTTACTAACTGGGTATTACAAAAATTTGTATATAAATATTTAAAGGATGATGTATTAAAAAATAAAAAAGTATTTATTAAATTTTTAATATTATCTCTTGTAGGATTAGGAATAACAGAGCTTGGTATTCTTCTTGCAAGACCTTTATATGATGATGTCATTATAACTATATTTAATAAAGATATTTCTGTTTGGAAATTCGTTATGAAATGTAGTATGACTATTATTGTATTAATTATTAATTATTTAGGTAGGAAATTCATTGTCTTTAGACATGAAGAAAAAGTCGAAGAATTAGATTAGGTGTTTTTATGGAAGAACAGGTAAAGGGAGAAAATAAAATACTTAAGAAAACTGTGGACATATTAAAAAAGGTTGGTGGATTCTTTAAGAATTCACTCAACCATTATTATTATATGTTCCTTTTTTTAAGTGTAATTTATACTACTATTTCCCTTGTAATAATTTTATATCCATCACTAGGATATGATACATTTTATAATAATAATACTGATGATGTTGTTCAATATTATCCATATATTTATGGATTCTTTAGAAAAATTAAAACAGGAACATTATCAATGTATGATGTATCTTTATATGGTGGTGCATCATTCTTCTCAAGTGTATATTATATACCTATTGATTTATTCTTAGGTGTAGCATTCTTATTATCATTCTTCTGTAGTGTAGAATTAAGTTATTTTATTTCACTTGTATTAAAGATTGCATGTGGTGGATTCATATTATATTTTGTATTAAAAAGAAAAGGAATAAAGCCTTTAGTATGTGTTGTAGTAAGTGTTATTTATTTTGTATCTGGTATCACTGAAACATGCTTCGTATTCCCTGTATTTTTAGGTATCGTATTTTATGCACCTTTAGCAATGTTAATAGTTGATGCATGGATTGATAAAAAAGGATTATATTCTATATTTATACCTTTATTTTGTTTACAGGTAGTAATATTTGATTTCTATATTGCATATATGCTTATTGCTTTTATGTGTATATATTATGTAATAGAAACATCTAGAAGAATTCAGAAATTCTTCTTATTCACTAAAGAATTCTGGATTAATTTAGCGATGTTTATGGCACTTGTATTAATAGGTGTATTAATAAGCTTATTCTTCTTACTTCCATCCGCTTTTTATGTTTTAAATGAATCATCAAGAACTGATGCAACAAAAGATTATTATTGGTATTATTCTACTATCCCTGCACAAAAAAGTGATATTTCATTAAGGCACTATTTCCAAATGTTTGTAAATTATTTTACTCCAAATGTGCCTTTCCATCTATGCTTAATTAAAGCTGGTGATTATATAAGAGAACATGCTTCATTATATATGACAAGTGGAGGAATAATATATTTATTTTATTTCTTCTTCTTAGGAGGAAAGAAAAATCACATATTAAAATTCTGGGTAATATTATTTAATTTATTATTCTGTATTCCACTTGTTGCGATGATAATGACATTGCAGCCTTGGGCATATGCTAGATGGTTCTTCATTCCATTTATGATTAATTTATATGCAATGGCTCTAGGAATGAATGAAAATAATTTTAAAGTTGGCAAAAATAAATATTTAAAATTTATGCCAATGATGTTACTTCTTCCTGGTTTATTTGCAATAATGTATATTTATTTCAAGGAAGCAAGTCATATTGGTGATGTTAATTTTGAATTCTTATCATTCCATTATTATAAATGGAGTGGAAATTTTGCAATAAATAAAGAATTATATTTTGATCCTATTATGATAGGAAGTATGGTATTTATAGGTATTTATTTAATCTTATTAATATCAGCATTCTTATTTGAATTATTAAAATTAAGAAGCAATGTATTCTATCGTTTAATGCCTGTTGCAATAGGTGCAGAGGCAATATTTGCAGGTGTTATTGCATTTTCAAATGTAGGTTCTACTTCTTATTCTGTTTATTTAAATGAAATGGAAGAGCAAATAGAATATTTAGAAGATAATATGGGTTATAACCTAAAGGATGGCTATCGTATTAATCTAGATACAAATTGTGCTAAATGGACAACAAATACAAATATTCTATTTGGTAATACAAATCCAAATAGATTCTTCCAATCATTTTATAATACGCCATTAAATGATTATGAACATGATATTCATAATAGTAATGATACAGGTTGGTCTAGATCTTCTATTCATGGTTATACATTATTCTCAGGTCCAATGTTTAATACTAAATATGTAGTTGGAACTATTGATTATAATTATTTTAGATTGCCAAAGGGTGAAAAATTATATACTGAAATGCAGGACGGTCAATCTACATTCTATAGATTAGATAGTCTTCCAGCATTTATTGTATATGATCAAGCATTCACATATGAAAATGATAGTAATGTTGAAGTATATGGTGTATATGAAGATGGTAGTCCTGTAATGGATGATGGTAAACCAAGAAAATCATCTTATAGACAATATGATCTAGATAAAAATAAATTTGTTAAAGATGTACTTCTTCTTGATTATGCATATATTAAATCAACTAAAGATGTGGTTAAAAACCAAGTATATAAAGATGTAGATGGTACTATAACACCTGTTGGTGATGCAACAATTGTAAAAGAAACAACATCTAATAATACTAAAAAATTATTTAAGCATTTAAATGATGATCAAATATATTATTATAAAGAATTAAGTAAACAGGCTACTTTTAGTAGTGTTTATAAAACTCAATTATTCCAAAGATCAAGCAATTATAAATCGGATACATATGTTAGTACATATGCATATAATATAATTGAGCTTGAACCAATAAAAGATCAATTAAGTGATTATGATGGTGTTTATATTGAAACAACAAATCAAGCATTAGATCATATGGAATCACCATATTATTATTTTGATTATTCAGATACTAATTTATATAATGATAGTGTAATATTTGATGATAATTATCGTGGACAGCATTTTATGCCAATGCATTATAATGTAGGTTATTTTAATTTATATCAAGAAGGTGTACCAAATAGAATTGCCGTTAAAATGCCTGATAGTATTCATTCTTCTATGTCTTTTAAAATTTATGCATTTAAATTTGATAATACATATTACAAATTCTTAAATCAACAAAATCAATATACTAATAGAGATTATTATTTAGATGGATCTCATATGCATATTGAATTTGATAATGAAAATACAAAACCATTAATTGTTAAAACAGCTTATACTTATTCTGATGATTGGCGTGTTAAAGATAATAAATATGAAACATGTAATATTAATGGTGGCTTCTTAGGTATTTTAATACCTAAAAATAGTACTGGTAATATTAATATTGATTTAGAATTTGTACCAGATGGATATGAAACTGGATTAAAAATATCATCTCTTGGTATCTTATTATTCTTCATTACAACTGCAGGAATAATATTATATGGTATAAATCAAAAAAGAAAATATAATAATTTATTCAAATAAAAATAAGCCATGAATTACTTCATGGCCTTTTTTATTGATTTTAATATATAATATCCTTTATCTCTTTTTATTATTTCACAATTATTAAATATTGTTTCTAATTTAGCTTTAGTTGATGGGGCTCCTTGTTTCTTCTGGATAACAACCCAAAGTTCACCACCTATAGCTAAATGTGTATACGCACCTTCATAAATGCTGAAAATAACATCTTTTCCAGCTCTAATTGGTGGATTTGTAATAATTGATGAGAAAATTAAATTATCGGGCAATTTTTCATATAAATTAGAATGATATGCGATACAATTAGCATCATTTTCTTTAATATTTTTTAAAGATAAATTATAAGCTCTTTCATTAATTTCACACATATGTACTTCTTTATTATGAAGCTTTGAAACAATGATACCTATTGGTCCATAGCCAGAGCCCATATCTAAGATAGGTAAATCTATATCATTTGGAACAAAAGCGTTTAGCATTGCGTATGTTCCATAATCTACATATTCTTTAGAAAATACACCATTATCTGTATGAAATTTAAATGATTGATTTTTAAATTTAAAAATAAATTCTTGGGGATTGGATTCTACATCATCCTGATTTACTGAATAATAATGTGACATAATGACCTCTTTTATACAATAAATATATTATCATATTAAAACAATAAAATCATCCATTTTAAAGGATGATTTTTTGTTCTTAATATATATTAATATCAATTTTTAGGCGTTTAATACTTTCTTAACAAATTCAATATCTAATCCTAATAATTTTGCGATAGTTTTTTCATCCGCACCATTAGAATTCATAGTTTTTATATTTTTATTTAAATTGATTCTTTCACCTTCAAGAATTCCTTCTTGTCTACTTTCTTTTTTCATATCATTAATTGCTTTACACATATTAATTCGACCTTCACTTTCCACTAAATTAATTTCAGCACTTGTTACTCTATTAATTAATCTTACTGTTTTTATATCTATTTCTCTATAATCACTATTTAATACTAATTTACTTAAATTATCTTTATTTCCTGATTTTTTGATAAATCTGAATAAAAATGCCAATTCATTATTTAATTTTACAAAATCATTTTCATTCATATTATATGGTTCAATGATATTTAATTTTTCATTAGAAATGTATTTTTTTATTCTTTCGTCTTTAATATCTAATAATGAATACAAATCTTTAGGTCCACTCCATTTTTTATAACTAAAATAAATAATCAATGTTATAACTGGATACAATTTGATTTTATCATCTTTATTTGATTTTTCAATATTTTGAATTTGATTATAATAGCTGAAATAATTATATCCTATTATTCTAAGTAGCATATATTTATCCATTTTAGTTTGGTTTTCAATTCCGAGTAATAAATACGTTCTTTCACCATCATTCTTTATAATAGCCTTTTTATAAATGTCCCTTTCCCTTATAGAATCAACTGGATTAGTAAAAACCAATTTAGTATCTAATTCTTCTAAATCTTCTTTTTTTATTTCATTTTGGCCATCATATAAAAAATAATTAAATATATTAGAAAACATCTCATTATTCTTAAAATATTCTTTTTCTGATATATCATATTTTCCCATAATAAATACCTCAGTAATAATATAATATATAATTTACTAATATTAAAATTTCATAAAATGAACTGAAATATAAGAAATTCATTAATTATAGAAAAAATGACAATAAAAATATCAATTACTAATTATAAAATAAAAATTTAATTAACAAATTAGAAAACCAAAATATGCGAAAATAAAAAAATAAAGGACCATCTGATGAATAATCATCATTGATAGTCCTTTTAAATAGTTCCTTTTAAGTTGATTACTTAATTTCAACTTTAGCGCCGGCTTTTTCAAGTTCAGCTTTAAGAGCTTCAGCATCAGCTTTAGAGATCTTTTCTTTAACTGGCTTAGGTGCGCCATCAACAAGATCCTTAGCTTCCTTAAGACCAAGACCAGTTGCAGTCTTAACAGCCTTAATAACTTGAAGCTTTTGTGCGCCTGCATCAGCAAGAATTACGTCGAATTCTGTCTTTTCTTCTGCAGCAGCAGCACCAGCAGCACCAGCAGCAGGAGCAGCAGCAACTGCAGTTGGATCGATGCCGAATTCTTCCTTCATAGCGTCAACAAGTTCCTTAACTTCAAGGATAGTCATTTCTTTTAATGCACTGATAAATTCATCTTTAGTAATTTTAGCCATAATATTTATATCCTCCAATTTTCTATAATTTCTTTCTTAATTAATTAGGCTTCAGCGGGCTTATTTTCCGCATCCTTTTCAACAAGCATATTTAAACCAATTGCAAGTTGAGATAATGTTCCAAGCATACCAGCGGCAAGCTGAGTAAGCAATGTTTCGTATGATGGTAATGTAGCAAGTGTCTTTAATTGATCATAAGAATATACTTCACCATCAACTACACCTTTAATAGGTTTGATTTTAGAATCTTTAGGTTCTGCAGCTTTGAAAATTACTTTAGCTGGAGCAATCATATCATCCTTAGCGAATGCTACTGCAACCTGACCCTTAAAGGCATCTTTAACATCAACAAATCCTGCTTCATCTGCAGCACGTGATGAAATGTTGTTTCTAATAACGCTGATTGAACCACCGTTCTTTCTCATTTCTCTACGAAGATCTTGGAAATCTTTAACTGAGATTCCACCATATTGGAATACAACGAAAGATTTAGAATTCTTCATAAGATCAACTGTAGAAACAACTTCTTGTTTCTTTTGTTCAAGAGTTTCCTTCATATTTTCACCTCCGTAAATATAAATAAAAAATCTTCTATCCTACCAAGGTAAAAAGAAGATTTTTCTTTTCGAATCCTCGGCAGGTAATTAAGGGATTATATCCCACCTGCTGTCTTAAGACTGCAAGTTTTAAATTATTTTATGGTATTAAAGATTGTCGATTGTATCGGCAGAAACTTTTACACCAGGGCCCATAGTTGATGAAACTGAAATGTTCATAACGTAAGAACCTTTGATTGTTGAAGGACGAGCCTTCAAAATAACGCCATAGAAAGCTTTTAAGTTTTCACCAAGCTTCTTAGCTCCGAATGAAACCTTACCAATAGTAGCTTGAATATTACCAACCTTATCTGGTCTATATTCAACCTTACCTGCTTTACTTTCTTTTATTGCTTTTGCAATATCCATTGTAACTGTTCCAGTCTTAGGGTTTGGCATTAAACCTTTTGGACCAAGTACACGTCCAAGTTTACCAAGTTGACCCATCATATCTGGTGTTGCAATGATAACGTCAAAATCGAACCAGCCTTGTGAAATCTTTGTGATCATATCAGCTTCGCCAACATAATCAGCACCAGCTGCTTTAGCTTCTTCTTGCTTTGCGCCACGGCATAATGCTAAAACCTTAACATCTTTACCGATACCATTAGGTAATACGATAGCGCCACGAATGTTTTGTTCAGCTTTTCTAGGATCGATGTTTAATCTGATTGCTACATCAACTGCGCCATCGAACTTAGTAACTGAAGTTTTGCAAGCTAATTCTAATGCTTCTAAAGCGTCGTATGCTTTATTTCTTTCAACAAGCTTTGCTGCTTCGGTATATTTCTTTCCTCTCTTCATAATTTCCTCCTAAAATGTGGTCATATAGGGATTGCCTCCCACAGTTTTTAGGCTGTTTAACAACAACCTCTAGTCTACTACTTCGATACCCATGTTCTTAGCAGTTCCAGCAATAATTCTTGCACCAGCTTCAACGTCATTAGCGTTTAAGTCAGGCATCTTCATTGTTGCAATCTCTCTAAGCTGAGCCCATGTTACTTTGCCTACTTTGTGAGTCTTAGGATTTTCAGAACCCTTTTGAATACCAGCGGCTTTTAATAACAAATCTGCAGCAGGTGGAGTATGTACTACAAATGTGAATGAACGGTCTTCATATACTGAAATGACAACCGGTAATGTGTAACCCATCTTATCCTTAGTTTGCTCATTGAATTGAGAACAAAATCCTGGAATGTTTACACCTGCTTGTCCAAGTGCTGGTCCAACTGGTGGTGCTGGATTGGCTTTACCAGCTGCGATTTGTAGTTTTACAACTTTAACTACTTTCTTAGCCATATAGTTTCCTCCTTCTTTCAATGATGTGGTTAAACAGACCTTCTAAAAAAGTCCTCCCACTGTGTATAAAAAA
>JAEEGL015631787.1_pt1 | contig 11065 bp, 10 predicted proteins | sample 9134231 | NCBI WGS metagenome assembly JAEEGL01 (sample SAMN16246548, study PRJNA631951) | gut metagenome | biome: gut microbiome; feature: rumen; material: fiber-attached | host: Bos | place: Iran: Karaj | collected 2018-10
CATGAAGTGCTTGGCGATGGGGCCTTTGGCGCGGAACTCGCCCATGTGGCTCACGTCGAACACGCCCACGTTGTTGCGGACATTGTTGTGCTCCTCGATGAGGGTGGTGTACTGGATAGGCATGTTGTAGCCTGCAAACTCTGCCATCTTGGCGCCGAGCTTGATGTGCAAATCGGTGTACGGTGTGGTTTTCATTATGTTACGTATTTTATTGATATTTAATTCTAACATTTGTTAACGCCAAAAGTCACGCTTTATTGTGCCGCGGCGATTAAAGTCTCTATTTTTTTCACCACCATCTCGGGCGTTACGGCCCGCAGGCATCGGTAGTCGCCGTAGCGGCAGGGCTTCTGACCAAAGGCCGAGCAGGGCTGGCATTCGAGGTTGGCGCAGAGGGCGTTGGCGCGGTCCTGACCGTAGCCGTAGAAGCCGAAGTCGGGATGCGTGGCACCCCAGATGCTCACCACCGGCGTGCCCATGGCCGAGGCAAAGTGCATGTTGGCAGAGTCCATAGAGACCATCAGCGACAAGCCCTTGATTATCTCCAACTCGTCGCGGAACGTTTGCCGGCCGGCCACCGAGCTGATGTTCTCGTGCCTGGCGGCCAGCGCCTCGAGCTGCGGCGCCTCTTCTTTGCTGCCGAAGAGCAGCACCTTGCGGCCACGCTCGGCAAGCATCAGTACAAGCCTCTCGGTGTACTCCCACGGCCATATCTTGCCCTCATGCTGCGAGAACGGAGCCACACCAATGTGAAGTTGAAAGTTGAAAGTTGAAAATTGAGAATTATCCGGGTGCGGCAGCAAATTTTCACCTTTCACCTTTAACCTTTCAATTTTCACAAGTCCCGCGTGGCGGAAAACATCGTCGTAGCGCACATACTGCGGTTTGCGGGCCTTGCGCCACCAGTGGTGCAGGTAGAGCCAGCGCGACACCTTGCCTTTGTGCAGGGCGAAGATGCGGAAGTGTGGGTTAAACAGATGGCGCAGACGCAGCGTGATGATGGCGAAGCCCACACGGTTCACCCGGTGCAGGTCCACCACCGTGTCGGCACCCACGGCATTCAATGCCTTGTATATCTTGACGAAGCTCTGTTTCTTCTTGAGTCCCAGGTAGTGCACGTTCTCCTCGCCTTCGAACAGCGGCTCCAGCAGCGGCGGCCCGGCAACGGTGAAGGTCACCTCGCGGTTGGCCTCGGCATACGCCTTCACCAGCGGCGCCATGATGGCCACGTCGCCCAAGGCGGAGAGTCTTATGACCAGAACGTGCTTCATTCTTCAGGAAGTTCAGGAAGTTCAGGGAGTTCAGGGAGTTCAGGGAGTTCAGGACGATAGCATTTGCAGCCATACATTTGTCTTGAACTACTTGAACTACATGAACTCCATGAACTACTTTTTATACAACATGGGATTCAGCGACGGGTCGTTGTACATCTTCATCTGGCGGTAGAGCTTCATCCGGCGGCGACCGGCGGCAAGGTCCTCCAGCAGCTCGTCGATGGCCGTGGTCAGGTCCTCGCGCTGCGTCAGCAGTGTGTCGAGCTTGGCCTGGCACTTGGCGCGGTGCTCTGCGTCTCCCCTACCCGCCTCGATGCCGAAATGGTATATCTTGAGGGCGAGTATCGACAGACGGTCTACAGCCCATGCCGGCGTCTCGGTGTTGAGTTTGGCATCAGCCACGGGCTTCACATCCTTGAACATCAACATGTAGTGGTCGTCAATACGCTCCACGAGGTCGGTGCGGTGCTGGTTCGAGCGGTCGATGCGGCGCTTCAACTGCAGGGCGTAGACAGGGTCCACGTCGTCGGGGCGCACCAGGTCCTCGAGGTGCCACTGCACGGTGTCCACCCACGATTTCTCCCACAGCACGGCTTCGAACGAGCCTACTGCATAAGGGTTCTCCAGCTCGGCATCCACCGAGTCGGTCTTGTGATATTCAGCGACTTGCTTCTCAAACAAGCCGTACATGTCCATTGCTTTCATATCCTACATAACGCTCACCTGCAATATTTATTGCCCCGGCGCTCAAACAAAAGTTTGCTCACGTGTCGTTTCACTTAAATCATCATTATTGGGTATTGCCCAGGGAAAAATGAGTGTGTAATTTTGCAGCAGATTTCAATACAACACATCTGATAACAAAAAACTGATTGTCATGAAAAAAGCATTTATCCTCCTGCTGATGGCGATAGCCTATCTCGCCACATTCATCCTCGGCGCCGCCAGCGGTGCCATCCATCCTGCCTGCTATGCCTATGCCGGCGCTGTGCTGCCTCTGCTGACCGCACTCATTTATCTCTACACCACCACCCTTCTCCGCGGTTTCGGCGTCGCCACACTGCTCAACGGCTTCATCCTCGTGCTGTTCCTGATTGCCGGCGAGGCCGACATAGCATTTGTCATTGGTATCGTCGTCCTTACGGCTCTCGCCGAGTTCATCCGTTGGCGCTGCGGCTACGGAACACGCAAAGGTGTCCGCTGGAGTTTCCTGCCCTTCGCCTACTCGTTCTTCGCCTACACTGCCCACTGGTGGACCGACACCGAGGGCTCGCTCGAGGCGGCCCGCGAGGAGATGCCCGCAGGCTACGACCTGCTGATGCAGCCCGTCATCGACAACATCCCCGTGCTTGTCGTCGTGCTGGTGCTCACCTTCCCCATCGCCATCCTCGCCATGCGGCTGGCAGAGCGGCTACTGAAGAAAAAACTCTAACACCACACCTTCAGCACCCAGGCAATAAAAAAGACAAGGATACGTTCATATCATAGTATATGACGACTATAGCGGAATACTTCAACGCGTTGCTTGCCGTTACGGGTGCCATGAGCCCCTATCTGCTGCTGGGCTTCCTCATTGCCGGGGTGCTGCATGTCTTTGTGCCCAAGACTTTCTACACCCGCTACCTCTCGCGCGACAACAAGATGTCTGTGCTCTGGGCGGCCCTGCTGGGTGTGCCGCTGCCGCTCTGCTCGTGCGGCGTCATACCCACCGCCGTGGGCCTGAAGAACGAAGGGGCCTCTAAGGGGGCCGTAGCCTCGTTCCTTATCGCCACACCGCAGACAGGCATCGACTCCATCCTCGCCACCTTCTCGCTGATGGGCCTGGGCTTCGCCGTGGTGCGCCCTGTGGCAGCGCTGGTCACCGGCATCTGCGGAGGTCTGCTGGTCAACCGATACGACTGCACGAATGCGTCAATGTGTGAATGCGTGAGTAATACTCAAACAATCAAGCAATCGAACAACCAAGCATTCCATTACCGGCTCTGGCGCGTGCTCAAATACGCCTACTTCGACATGATCCAGGACATCGGCCTGCGGCTGGTCATAGGCCTGCTGGTGGCCGCGCTGATCAATGTGGCGGTGCCCGACGAGTTCTTCCTCTCCTTCGGCAAGCAACCCCTGCTGCAGATGCTGGTAATCCTTGCGGTAGCAGTGCCTATGTATATCTGCTCCACCGGCAGCATCCCCGTGGCGGCGGCACTGATGATGAAAGGGCTGTCGCCCGGAGCAGCGTTGGTGATGCTGATGGCAGGCCCAGCGGTCAACATCGCCTCCATCCTCGTGGTGCGCAAGTCGATGGGGGCACGTTTCACATGGCTATACCTGCTCACCATCGTGGGCTTCTCCATACTCTTCGGCATGCTTGTCAACGCACTCGACGGACTGATTCCCTTCACCGCACAGCTGTCGACCTCGGCTCACGGTGACTGCTGCCATGCCGGGGCCGCTGCACCAAGCCTGTTCCAAACCATCTGCTCAGCAATGCTTACATTATCCATCATAATTGCTCTGACCATGAAATTCTTCAGCAAATTCAAGAAACAGGAAACTGCCGCAGGAACGGTGGTATACACCGTAGAAGGCATGCATTGCAACCACTGCAAGGCCGCCGTCGAGAAGTCCGTCGGCCAGCTGAAAGGGGTCGACTCCTGTGAGGCAACGCCTGCCGCCAACACCCTCGTCGTCACCGGCACAGCCACAGAGTCGGCCGTCCGCGCAGCCGTCGAGCAGGCTGGCTTCGATTTCAAGGGCGTGAAAGAATAACCCGTTCAGGCAAAAGATTCATCCTAGCGGCAAGCCGGGTATATACTGCTATTTCGTTAATTCATAGAACGCCACGGCGGCGGCAGCGGCGACATTGAGGGAGTCGACGCCACGCTGCATGGGTATGCGGGCCACGTGGTCGCACTGGCGCAACACACTATCGCTCAGGCCGTCGCCCTCGGTGCCAAGGATGATGGCCATGCGGTCGATGCCCCGCAGCGATGCATCGTCGATGGGCACCGAGCGGTCGGTCAACGCCATGGCCACAGTCTGGAAACCGCACTCTTTCAGCTGCATGTAGTGGTCGAGAAATGTCCACGGCAGCTGGAACACCGTGCCCATGCTCACACGGCAGGCACGGCGGTTCAAGGGGTCGCAGCAAGTGCGCGTAAGCAGCACGGCATCGATACCCAAGGCCGCGGCGGCACGGAAGATGGCACCGGTATTCTCGCTGTTGACGACAGAATCGAGCACTGCCACTCTCAATTTTGAATTTTGAATTTCGAATTTCGAAAACAGGTTGGACACCGTCGGCAGCACCGGCCTCTGCATACAGCATAGTACCCCACGACTCAACTCATAGCCCGTCAAGCTTTTAAGTACCTCGCGCGTCGCAGTATATACAGGAACCAGTAAAGTTGAAAGTTGAAAGTTGAAAGTTGAAAACAAGCCCTCAATTTGCGGAAGGAATTTTTCTTCGCACAGGAACGACACAGGCTGCATGCCATGCTCCAACGCCACACGTATCACCTTCATGCTCTCGCAGATGAAGACACCCTCCTCGGGGTGCAGACGGCTCTGCAGCTGCCGCTCGGTGAGCCGCGCGTATGGCTCCAGGGCTGGATCGTTCAAGTCGGTGATATGTATCGTCGGCATCGTGCTCAAATATTATTTTGCAAAGATACGAAAAAAAAAAACTCGTCACCAATTTCACCTTCTTTGCACGGCTACATATATCGCATGCGATAGAATATAGGGACAACTAACACCCAAAAGATCCCAAACCACTCCAAAAGAGGGGGCAAAAGAGGGGTGGACAACATACTAAATACCATATACACTTCAACTTACATATACAATCAACTTAAATAAAACTATTCATCTCCTACAAAAATAAGAGATGACAAAGAGATGGGTAGGAGTTGGGTAGGAGATGAGTAAGAGATGGTGGTTCTTCATCCCTGTGTTACAAGCACTTAGCACTTTAGTAGAGGCAGGCTAATATAACACATTGATCTTGCGGCAAATAACCAACAATTAGTCATCACAAGGTAAGATGGCTGAAAAATTTTGAGAAAAACAACATTTTTCCGCCAGAATTAAAAAAAGTTGTATATTTGCATCGTGAACGACATAATTCACAAAACGATTAAACAACACAGATAATGGACTTTATGGCAAACCAACCGGTAGCAAAAAAGGTCGCAAACACCACAAAACCCAACTTTAGAGTACACTAATCACCCGTCACAATTCACCAGTCACCAGGCACTAAATACCAAATACAATGAATACAATCAGATTTTACAGCAAGTTCGGACACACGAAAGCAATGGTCGAGGCCGTGAAGGACCTCATGGACAGCGAACCACGCACCGTCGAGACGCCGCTCGAGGGCCACGTCGACGTGCTCTATATCGGAGCCGGCGTGATGATGGGGAAAGTGGACAAGAAAGTCATCGACTTCATCAACACCCTGACGCCCGCGATGGTGGGCCGCGTGGTGTGCTTCGGCTCGTGCGCCATCATCAAGTCGCCGGTGCCGCAGATGCGCAAAGCCCTGGAGGCCCGCGGTATAACGGTAGACAGCCGCGAGTTCACCTGCCCCGGCGCCATGGGTCCCGTGAAGGCCGGCCACCCCGATGCCGACGACATCAAGCGATTCCGCGAGTTCGTATCGCAAACACTGTAACACGATGGTCGACCTGCCGAAATACATGGCTGGCAGCATACGGCGGATTATGAGTAACGCCTATCGCAGTGTGCTCGGCAACCCGCGCGAGGCACGCTTCGTAATGCGCATGCAGCGCACCGTGCGCCGTGCGGAGCGCCGACGCCGCACGCTCCTGGAGAGCGAAGGTCTGCAGGTGCCGCCGTTCCTCATTGCCAGCATCGCCACGGCCTGCAACCTGCAGTGCAAGGGTTGCTATGCCCGCAAGAACGGCATAGCAAGTGAACAGCCCACCAGGCCCACCCTCAACGCCGAGCAGTGGGGCAGCCTCTTCGCCGAGGCCGCGGGTCTGGGCGTGAACTTCTGCCTGCTGGCGGGAGGCGAGCCGCTGACACGGCGCGATGTACTGGAGCAGGCCGCCGCCGTCAAGGACATCGTCTTCCCTGTGTTCACCAACGGCACCATGATTGGTGCCACGTTTACCAACTTCTTCCGCCAATACCTGAACATGGTGCCGGTGATAAGCCTCGAAGGCGATGCCGCCGACACCGACACGCGGCGCGGCGAAGGCATCTACCGCCGCGTGATGGCCGCCATGGACACCCTGCACAAAGAGCATCTGTTCTTTGGCACCAGCATCACGGTGACCACCGAGAACTACCGCCGCGTGACCTCGGAGGAATACCTGCGCGAACTGCACGAAAAGGGCTGCCGTCTGGTGTTCTTCGTGGAGTATGTGCCTTTCGACGAGAGCACGCGCCACCTTGCCTTCGGCGACGAGGAGGTGAAAGATATGGAGTGCCGTGTGGAGCTGATGCGAACACTGTTAGACGACGTCGTCTTCCTCTCGTTCCCCGGCGACGAGAAGGCCCTCGACGGCTGCATGGCCGCCGGACGTGGATTCTTCCACATAGGTCCCGACGGCTCGGCCGAGCCCTGCCCCTTCTCGCCCTACAGCGACACCAACGCGGCCCGCGACGGACTGCGCGCAGCCCTGCAGTCGCCACTCTTCCGCCGCCTGCGCGAGGCCAACAACGGCAGCTGGCAGCACACTGGCGGCTGCACCCTCTACGAGCACCGCGACGAGGTAGAGCAGATGCTCAACAACAAAGAAATATCAAAACAATAAAAACATAACATTATGGCAACGATTTACGATTACAAGGCCGTGGCAAGCAACGGCAAAGAGATTGACTTCAAACAGTTCGAGGGCAAAGTGTTGCTCATCATCAACACGGCCAGCAAGTGCGGCTTCACACCCCAGTTCGACGGTCTCGAGGCCCTGAACGAGAAGTACCGCGACCGCGGCCTGGTGTGCATAGGCTTCCCCTGCAACCAGTTCGCCAACCAAGACCCCGGCTCGGACAGCGAGATCGAGGGCTTCTGCCGCATGAACTACGGCGTCACATTCCAGATCATGAAGAAAGTCGACGTCAACGGCAAAGAGGAGCACCCCATCTTCACCTACCTCAAGGAGCAGGCTCCCACCGAGGAGTACAAGGGCTTGAAGGCAAAGGCCGCCTCGGCCATGTTCAAGACCATCAGCAAGAGCGTCGAGAAAGACAGCGACATCAAGTGGAACTTCACCAAATTCCTCATCTCGCGCGACGGCAGCAAAGTGATGCGCTTTGCCCCCACCACCGAGCCCAAAGACTTCGAGAAAGAAATCGAGGCGATGCTTTAATTTAAGGAGTAAAGAAGTTAAGAAGTTAAGAAGTTAAGGAGTTAAGGAGATCAAGAGTTAAGGAGTTAAGTAAAAAAAACAATCTATAACCCATAACCTTTAGACATTAACCTTTAATCTTTAACCATTAACCTTTAACCATTAACCTTTAACCATTAACCATTAACCATTACCAATGTACGACCAACTGAAACTCGACAGCCAGCTCTGCTTTCGACTCTACACGGCCTCGCGGCTCATCACACAGGCCTACCGCCCGTTGCTTGAGCCGCTGGGCCTCACCTACCCCCAGTATCTGGTAATGTTGGTGCTGTGGGAGAAGGACAACCAGCTGGTAGGCGACATCTGCCGCCGTCTGACGCTCGACACAAACACTCTCACGCCGCTGCTGCAACGCATGGAGAAAGAGGGTCTGGTGATACGCACACGCGGCATTGCCGACGGACGCCAGACGCTGGTGAGCCTGACGAAAAAAGGCCTGCACCTTGAGGAGCAGGCCAAAGATGTTCCTATGTGTCTGGCCAAGAGTTGGCAGGGCGAACCGATGGATCTTGACGGGTTGCAGCGCTTTGCGGCTGTGCTCGACACGATGATCGCCACCCTGAAGGAGCCTACTGCTCGCCAGTGACAATCTTGTAGGTGTCGACAGCAATGGCCAGTTCCTCGTCGGTCTGCACCACGGCGGTGGTGACACGGGCGCCGGGCTTGCTGATGACAGCGTCGACACCGGCGGTGCGGTCGTTGAGGTCGAAGTCGATGTCGACGCCCAGCCAGTCCATGTCTTTCAATATCTCGTGGCGCATAAACCATGCGTTCTCGCCGATGCCACCGGTGAAGATGAGCAGGTCGCAGCCGTTCATCTGTGCCATGAAGGCACCGATGTATTTCTTGCAGCGCTGTGCGAAGACCTCGAAAGCGAGGGTGTTGCGCTTGTCGCCGCGCTGCACGCCGGCCCAGATGTCGCGCATATCGGGTGAAGCACCTGTGAGGCCAACAAGGCCGCTTTTCTTATATAGTATATCGTTGATTTCCTTAACGCCGAGGTTGGCTTTCTCCATCAGGTAGAGCAGTGCGCCGACATCGATGTCGCCGCAGCGCGAACCCATGGTAAGACCTTCGAGCGAGGTCATGCCCATCGAGTTGTTGACGCTCTTGCCGTGGTCGATGGCGCAGATGCTGGCGCCGCTGCCGAGGTGGCAGGTGATGATTTTCAGGTCCTTCCAATACTTGCCTATCATCTTGGCGCCACGTTTGGCCACGAAGCGGTGGCTGGTGCCGTGGAAGCCGTAGCGGCGTATGCCGTACTTCTCATAGTACTCATAAGGTATTCCATAGAGGTAGTTCTTGGGCTCGATAGTGAGGTTGAAGGCAGTGTCGAAGACGGCCACCTGCGGCACGTCGGGCATCACGTTGTTGATAGCCTCGGCACCCATGATGTTGCCGGGAATGTGCAACGGCGCCAGGTCGATAAGCGACTCCTCTTTGTTGATCACATCGCGCGTAATCTGAACACTCTTGGTAAAATACTCGCCGCCGTGTGCAAAGCGGTGACCCACCGCCGAGACATCCTTGATGCTCGATATGACACCTGTCTCAGGGTCGGTAAGCGCCGCCATGACCATACGAAGACCCTCCGTGTGGTTCGGGATAGGGCGTTCCACGGTATGCTTCTCGCCCTTGCTCGTATAGGAAAAAATGCCGCACTCGAGACCGATACGTTCCAGAAGGCCCTTGGTGAGAACCGTACGTGTATCGACGTCAATGAGCTGATACTTAAGCGACGAACTGCCGCAATTGAGGACTAATATCTTCATGGTGGCACTAATGGTTGATGATTTGGCATAATAACGGAGATGAGCCATAATTATTGCATCGAATTTACAAATTTTTGTAAAATCAACCGCACCATAACACTTGAGGGCAGCCACCGACTGATGCCGTCACCGACAAGTGTCGTTAACATATTTTAACATACGTAATTCATGCTATTCGGAAAATAAGTCGTACTTTTGCAAATTAATTAAAATTAACAATTCTTATGCAAGAGCCTACCAGATTGTTCGACCTGCTCCAGTGGAGGAAAGAGCTCCACCCCGAGCGTCCCGTGTTCAAGTACAAGGAAGATGGCCAGTGGAAAGACCATTATATTGACGAATATATTGAGAAAGTCGACCTCATAAGCTACGCCCTGATGCACCTCGGCGTGAAAAAAGGCGAGAACATCGGCCTCATCAGCGCCGGCCGTCCAGAGTGGAACTATGTCGACTTCGGCGTGCAGCAGACGGGTGCCGTCCTGCTGCCCATCTACCCCACCATCAGCGAGGAGGACTACCAGTACATCCTCAACGATGCACAGGTGCGCCTGCTGGTAGTCGAGACTCCGGCCCTCTACAAGAAAATCAGCAATATCCGCGAGAAACTGCCGTGCTTGGAGAATCTCTGCACAATAGTGCCGATGGAAGGCGTGAAGTCGATGGACGACATCTATGAGATTGGCCGCCGCTACGTGGCCGAGCACCCCGAAGCTCCCGCCAAGCTGCAGGAGATGAAGGATGCGCTGACCATCGACGACGTATGCACCATGATCTACACCAGCGGCACCACCGGCGTGCCCAAAGGCGCCATGCTTACGCACCGCGGCCTTATCATGAACGTGCAGGAGATCAAGGGCAGCCCCCACCCCAGCTGGTGGCGCGCACTGTCGTGGCTACCCATGTGCCACATCTACGAGCGTATGATGGGCTACCTCTACCAGTGGCTCTGCTTCGAGATTGCCTATGCCGAGAGCATCGCCAAGGTGGGCGACAACTGCAAGGAACTCAGCCCCCACATGCTGGCCTGCGTGCCGCGCTTCATCGAGAAGGTCTACGACAAGATCTTCCGCAAAGGCGAGAAGATGACCGGCATCAAGAAGAAAATCTTCGACTGGGCCCTCGACCTGGCCTTCCAGTACGACCTCGACGAGTCGAAGCTCTCCTGCTGGTACAAGATTCAGAAAGCCATCGCCGACAAGCTTGTATATAAAGAGATACGCGAGGGCATGGGCGGCCAGCTGGGCATGCTCGTCAGCGGCGGCGCCATCATCCAACCGCGCCTCACGCGCTTCTTCTCCTGCGTAGGCCTTGACCTCTACGAAGGCTACGGCCTCACTGAATGCTCGCCGCTTATCGCAGTGACCAACTCGAACAAGAAAGGCCGCCGCATCGGCTCAGTGGGCTTTGCCATGCGCGAGATAGAGGTGCGCATCGACCCGCAGACCAACGAGATACAGTGCCGTGGCGGCAACGTCATGAAGGGCTACTACAACAAGCCCGAACTCACCGCCGAGGCCATCGACAGCGAGGGCTGGTTCCACACCGGCGACACCGGCTACTTCGACCCCGACGGCTACCTCTTCATCACCGGCCGCACCAAGAGCATGTTCAAGACCTCGCTGGGCAAATACATCAACCC
>JAEEGL017259152.1_pt1 | contig 11065 bp, 9 predicted proteins | sample 9134231 | NCBI WGS metagenome assembly JAEEGL01 (sample SAMN16246548, study PRJNA631951) | gut metagenome | biome: gut microbiome; feature: rumen; material: fiber-attached | host: Bos | place: Iran: Karaj | collected 2018-10
ATCTTTATCATCTAAGAATTCAGTGGTCTTTAATAATAAAGCGCCATCTTCGTTATATGTATATTTCTTTAAGTAATCTAATTCCTTTTCGACCGCACCATTACTACGAATAACTTTTTCTGATGAGAAGACATCGTGTTTAACACGGAATAAGGCTAAGTCTTCAATAATGCGATCAAGTTCAATCTTCATGCCTTTTTCTTTAAAGAATTCCAAGGCATCTTCTTTATGAAGAAGAGAATCGCCATATTCTTCTTTAAGTTTCTTAGCGATATCATAGATATCTTGACCGTTATATCCGTCTTCTGGGACTTCTTTTTCAATGCCGAATAAATTCATATATCTGGCTTGAATAGATTCACCTAAATGGATGATTTGATTACCAGCATCGTTAATGTAGTATTCTCTAGTAACTTCGTAGCCAGATGCTTCTAATAATCTCGCTAAGGAATCACCAACTGCTGCGCCTCTTGCAGTGCCAACGTGTAAGATACCAGTTGGGTTAGCGGAAACAAATTCCACATTAATCTTTTGACCGTTCTTTGCTAATTTGCCGTAGTTATCTTTTTCATTAATGATTTTCTTAACGATTGGTTGTAAGGAATCATTTTTCATAAAGAAATTGATAAAACCAGGACCAGCGATTTCAACATGGTCGATGCCACTATTATCGAGTTGTTCGATTAATAAAGAGGCAACATCTCTTGGGGCTTTGCCTAATAAACGGCAATTCTTCATTGCAGCGTTTGTAGCGTAGTCACCGTGAGCAGTGTCTTTACTATGTTCGATAATAATATCGTTTAAAGCAACTTCAGCGCCTAAGGCCTTGAAGGCTTTTTGTATATTTAGTTTTAAACTTTCAATAACATCCATAAATTTGACCTTTTATTATACTCATTACTTTAGTGAAGACAAAGAATTTATTCTTTTTCAATTAACAAGATGATAGATTCTGCCTTCACAGCAAGTTGCATGCCTATGGCATCCATCTTTTCATTTGTACCCGCTTTCACGGAAACAGCATCAACATTAACTTTTAATAAGTTAGCGATATTTTCTCTCATCTTTTGGATGAATGGCTTGAGTTTTGGTTGTTCTAAAGTGATAGAAATATCAACATTATTCACCTTGTAGCCCTTTTCATCCATCATCTCGACAACTCGTTGGACTAGAACTGCACTATCAATACCTTTATATTGAGGATCACTATCTGGGAAATGGGTTCCTAAATCTCCTAACGCTAAAGCGCCGAGAATAGATTCTGCTAAAGCATGATAAACAACATCGCCATCTGAATGAGCGACTTCACCTTGCCAATGTGGAACATCCACTCCACCAAGCATCAATTTATTGCCTTCTTTTAAGGCATGGATATCGCTTGCAAATCCAATTCTCATTTTACTTTCTCCCGGAAACATTAAATTTGAAGAACATGATATCTCCATCTTTTGGATAATATCCTTTGCCTTCAGTTCTTAATTTACCTGCTTCTTTTACCGCAGCTTCACTGCCAAGTTCATGGATGGCTTCGTATGGATAAACTTCGGCGCAGATAAATCCTCTTTCAAAATCGGTATGAATAACTCCAGCACATTGAGGTGCGGAAGAATTGTTTTTAAATGTCCATGCTCTACATTCATCTGGACCAACAGTAAAGAATGTAGATAGATTTAATAATCTATATGTTGCCTTAATAACTTTGGTTAAACCAGATTCAGTAACATTAAGTTCTTTTAAATATTCATCTCTTTCTTCTGGTGAAAGTTCACTTAATTCAGATTCGATTTCACAAGAAACAGGGATAACTTCGTTATTTTCTTCGTGTGCGTATTTAACAACTTTTTGATAGTTTTCCGCATTATCTAAATCCATTAAATCTTCTTCACTGACGTTAGCGACATAGATAATAGGTTTCTTTGTTAATAAGTGATAACTCTTCACATAGTTTTCTTGTTCTTCACTCAAATTAACAATACGAGCAGGTCTACCTTCCACTAATGCAGCTTGGATTGGAGTTAAGATAGACATTTCTAGCATTGATTCTTTGTCTTTTTGGATTCTTGCTTTGTTAGCAATCTTATCAATGCGTTTATTAACGGTATCTAAATCCGCCATAACGAGTTCTAAGTTAATAACTTCAATATCTCTAATTGGATCAACACTACCTTCAACGTGAACGATATCTTCACTCTTAAAGCAGCGGACCACTTCAACAATGGCGTCGCATTCTCTAATATGGCTTAAGAATTGGTTTCCTAAACCTTCACCTTTAGATGCGCCACGCACTAATCCAGCAATATCATAGAATTCAACTGTCGCAGGGATAGTTCTTTCAGGTTTAAAAAGATTAGATAAGAATGTTAATCTCTCATCTGGAACATTAACAACACCTGTATTTGGATTGATAGTAGCGAAAGGATAGTTCGCTGCTTCAACGTGCGAATTGGTAATCGCGTTAAATAGAGTAGATTTGCCAACATTTGGCAATCCGACAATTCCTGCTTTTAATCCCATAACATAACCTCTTAAGTCCGTTTAGTATTATACGGAAATAACATTATATAAGCAAACAAAAGTATTTTGTTTATTTAATAATGACTAACCTTATTGTTTTAAAGCGGCAATTGGATCCAATTTATTGAGTTTAAAAGATATGAAAATACTTGATGACAATGAAACGAATAAAGCGAGCAAAAACATATATAGCAAAGACAAAGGATTAAATATATAAGAAAAGGCATTTCCCATTTGCTTTGCCATCTCGCCATTAATGATGAAAGAAGTTATAAATAGTTCAATTGATGATAAAAAGAAAGATGAAAAACACATAACTAGGCTATGAGTGATGGCAAACTTTCCGGCTTCTCTTTTACTAATGCCTATACAGCGGACTAAGCCAATATCCTTTTTGTTTTCTAATATGTAAAGGTAATTGCAAATTGATAGCAACAGCGTCGATATGATTGTGGATACTACTGAGAAACACATCAAAGCGATTTCGACATAAGAGCAGACTTGATTCACACTCTTGTTGACGTCACTCATTGGTTCAAGAATGTCATATTCAGGAAAAGCTCGTTTTAAGGCACTAACAGTCCTATCAATCTCTTTGGAATTTGGAAGGTCCACCATAATGGCGTTCACCCCTAAATTGAATGCTGAAACACCTAACATTATTTGAAAGAAATTTAGAGTCCAAAACTCATCATGATAGATTAGATTTTTATTAGAATTAACAACACCAACAACCGTTAGATTTAATGTCTTGTATTTACGAATTACTTCTCCATTTTGATTACGAGTTTGTGAGACCAAATAAGCCAAATAAATCGGTTCATTCAAAGCAGAGTTTTTGAAAATTGTTTCAGCCATTTTTGAACTGATAACAATTTCATTTATTGATGTTGGTTTTCTTCCAAAATTAGGTTCACTATTAAGAACCTTAAAGTTAACTCCACCTGTCAAAGATTGAGAAAAATGACCACATAAAACATCATCAGGAAGTTTAATATTTTCGCTACCGGAAACAGCGACTGAACTCGTGGTATCAATGACATCAAATATTGATTCTTCATGCCCAGAAAAATACATCATATTTGAAAAACCATACATCATATTTGAAGGGTAAATAGCATAACCACCATTAGAACCATATATTGGGTTGCATATTTGATTATTGATATCTTTAAATAATGGGTAATCTGATACAGGAACATTTTTACTGGTGTTAGAAAATATAAGGACTTTTTGTACATCTTTTGCAAGTATTTCTTTTAAATATGAAGGAAAATATACATTATTTGCAATCTCAAAAATATAAGGATCGTATGTTGAGCTGCTCCTGATATAAGATAAAAAAGTATTCATTTCCTCTTTAACTTGTATGTAGTATATCTTGTTTAGAATCCATGGAGTGGATTTAGGTGTTGTTATTTCATCACTTGTTGGAAACCTCATTCGCTCTTCAAACATGTATTCATTCCACATGTGATTGAGATGATATATTGCGGGATTTTTCTCTAATGTAAAACCCACGACTTGTAAAAGTTGTTGGTCATCATATTGCCAATGAATGTTTTGAAAATCGAAGTATATTTTTAACTCATGAGTTTGAATATATCTTGCTAAAGAATTAACAGTTCTTTCTATCTGAAGTTGGTAACAGATTGTGTTAATCATTTCGATGGTTAACGCTAATACAACTTGGTCATTTTTTAAGTAAGAAATTTCTTCAGGATATATGTTAATTGGCCTATCTACATCTAACCATCTAAAGTCATTAATATGTCTAGAAGAAAGGCCTTCAATTGGGACTCGATAAGCAGTGTTTTCTAAGTAAATACAATCGCTTTGTGGAAAGAAAGATTCAAAGTCATTTTTATACACCACTCCAACATCCAAAATCTTGTCCTGATTATGCACGTAAATATCCATCACTTCATAGTAACTAGCAGCGAATTGCCCATAGTTAAAACATTCATTATTCTTCTTGGAAATAGTGATTTTGTTTTCATCTATTATTTGCGAATATGCTGTTTTAATATTTGATGATATTGCAGTGGATAAAGACGTCGCCAAACCAACACCTATTAATCCTAATGATGTCACACTATTACATATCATTGTCCGCCACTTCTTTTGTTTAATTGAAGATAATGTGTGTCGAAATAAAAAAGAAATCGGAACATTAGGTTTCTTCGATGAATAATATTGTTTTGATATAGGTATATACTTCTCATCTTTTGTTATTGATTGGTTAGTAATGCTTTTAATAATCCCGTCTTCCATCTCGATAACTTGATCGGCATACTTATATGCCAGCTCATCATCGTGAGAAACAACCACTACTAAAGATTTATTAGATATCTTTTGTAATATTTTCATAACTTCATCAGCATTTTTGCTATCCAAAGCACCTGTGGGTTCATCAGCAAGAATGATTTTTGGAGAGTTGACTAACGCTCTTGCGATAGCCACTCTTTGTTTTTCTCCACCACTTAATTTATTGACTCTTTGTTTAATGGACGATTTTAAACCAACCATATTTATCAAATCAGAACATTTATGGTATTTAGTTTCGAAAGGAGTAGAAGAAACTGTTTCTAAAGGAAACATGATGTTATTTAATACTGTTTCATTTTCTAATAGTTTGAAGTCTTGGAATATTAATCCATAATTCTTCAAACGATATTCATCCTTTTCTTTTTCGTTCATTAAGCCAAGGTGTTTTCCATCAATTTGAATCTCACCTTTAAAATCAATTAATCCTCCCAAGATATTGAGCAATGTGGTTTTACCACATCCTGAAGGGCCTTTAATTACAATTAGTCCTATTCTTGGTAGTCTCAAATTAATGTTGTTTAAAACAACGCTACTGCCATATCTTTTATAAAGGTTAGTGATAATAATCATTCTTCGCTTAATTCCTCCTTAGGAGAGATTTTCTTTGAAAAAGACAAAGGGAAATATGTAGATAAAAAGCAAATTAAGAAAGTACATGGAATAAGAAGTAAAAATATTAATGCAGGAAACCCAATCATTTTTTCAAATCCTGAAAAAGTATTTATCAGTTTATTGCTTATCAATATAAGTAATGGAGAAATAGTAAAAGTAGATATGAGCGATATTGAGCATATCAATAAGTTTTCAATGAAATAGATAAAGAAAATATTTTTCTTATTTGCTCCTAAGCAAGTTAATATCGCACTAGTTTTTTTATCTTCCGTATACGAAGAAAAAGAAATGATTCCTAATATAAGAATCGTCCCAACTAAAGCAATAACCAAAAATAGTTCCATACCTAACGTGGCCGCAGAAATTAAATCAAGCAAAGCTTTGGATACAGTTAAAGATGGAGAATCGATACTTAGCGGTTCTTTTATGTTTATAACATAATCTTCCAATAGGTGATTATTTTTATAATCTTTTAAGAATAACAAGTATGAATAAGATGAAAGAGGATCATTGTTATCGCATTCTAATAAAACATCAATCCAGTTAATGTCTTCATTTTTGTATTTGGATAGATTGATGAGCAAAGATTCTTTGATGCATTCCTTAATTGCTTGATACGAATAATAAAGTTTAGGTGTAGCTAAGAAACCTAAATCATCAACAACACCCACTATTCTGACTTCTTTATCAAAGACAAAATAATCGGTAGTTGTTTTATTATCAGACTCTAGGTGTTGATATTCATATTCATCATGAATTGTTAATATCAATCCTAAAGGTTCGCTTTTAAATTCCTTTTGGATATATTCGTATCCTTTTTTATTTATCAGAACCTCATAACTAGTCTCTTCTTTTGGAATGGTTCCTTTAATAATGAGTTTCTTGTTAATTGTTTTATCAATAAAAGAATAGATTGGATTATAAGAAAATTCTTCTAATCTATCATCCCCACTTTTAATAATTGGATATCTTGAAACTAATGACGTGATGTTTGGTTCAATAAAGAAATTATCTAAAACATCTTCTGATTCCAATAATTCATTTTGAGTTGGTCTCAGCATTTGGACTAATGACATTTTGCTTCCTGGAATTGGCTGACTAATCTCTTTACTAATTGTGGCTACACCATAATCAATTTGCTTATAAGTGCTATTTAAAATTGAGGGCTTACTTCCATAAGAAAATCCAATAATTAATACTGAACTATTTAGTCCAATAAGCAAAGAAACGATGCCAATAATATTCCTTTTGAAGCGTCTTTTAAAATTGGATTTAGCTAATGAAAAAGTCCAATTATTCTTCATATATTTTGCCATCCTTAATTTGTATAATTTGGTCTGAATACTTATTAACAATTTCTTTATTATGGGAAGCAATTATCACTAGTCTTTCTTGACTAATATCTTTCAATAAATCCATGACTATTTTTGAATTCTTTGAATCTAAAGCTCCTGTAGGTTCGTCCGCTAAGATTATCTTCGGATTATTTATGAGGGATCTTAAAATTGCGACTCTTTCTTTCTCGCCTCCGCTTAAATCTTTGCACTTACTTTCATATAGGTTTTCTTTAAAATGTATGCTTTTTAGAAGGTTTTTCGCTGCAATTGCAGCATATTTTGTTTTATCTCTTCTTATTAATGCGGGAAGCATTACATTAAATAAAACAGTCTCATTTTCTAAAAGATGATAATGTTGAAAGACGATTCCGATATAATCATTCCGATATCTTTCTTTTTCTTTTTGATTACATTTAAAGATATTCGAATGATTAAAATAGATGCACCCGTTTGTTGGTTCATCAAGCAAAGAAATAAGATTAATTAAAGTGGATTTACCACTTCCAGATTTGCCTACAATTGAGACTAAACCACAATCAGGAAAATTGAGTGAAATATTATCCAAAACGATCTTCTCTTTTCCGCTTTCTGATTTGTATTTTTTCGTTAAGTTCACAATTCGTAATAAAGACATTAGATTTGTTCCCAGTTCCAAACTTTTGTTCAAACTATTGACACAAAGTTTTCTATTTGATTTAATATGTCCGTTAGTGTTTACCGGATTACCGGCCAAAGCCCAAGTTTAGTAGGCTTTACGCTAACTTTTTTTGTGCTCAAGTAAATACTTTTCTATTTCTGCTAAATCGTCTTCTGACAAATTATATTTCTTGAGCAAATCTCCTCTTGTCTTAATGGGGTCATTTCTGACATATTTTCTTATGTATGCATCCTTTTGCTTTTGAGGATTAGGATTTGTTTTTAAATGAATATATCGGCCTAGAGATGTGGGACTGGATGTCAATTCCATATTTTTCCATCTTTTATTGTTTGAAGATATTTCTAAACTTGGATGATTTCTAGTTCTCCTGTTTACATAAAATTTGTATTTTTTCAAAATTAAAACCCTCCTACTAATACATAGGGGGGTTATTTAATTTTATTTTCAAAAAGTTTTACATCTTGCACGCTGCAGGAACTTTTGGAAGACCTGGCATTGTCATGACTGCACCCGTTAATGGAACAATGAATCCTGCACCAGCTGATAATCTCACTTCTCTAACTGTAATTGTAAATCCGGTAGGAGCGCCTAATACTTTCGCGTCATCAGTAATGGAGTTTGGAGTCTTGGCCATGCAAACCGCTAATCCTTTATAGCCCATCTTTTCATATTGAGCAATTTGTTCATTTGCTAAATCAGTATAGACAACTTCGCCAGCGCCATAGATTTTCTTGGAAATTAATTCAATCTTATCTTTGATGGAATAGTTTTCATCACCAATTGGATATAGGGCTTTGAAACTAGATTTTTGTGTCTCTAAGATTTCTTTAACTGTTGTAGCGAGTTCAACTGCACCTTCACTGCCTTTTAAGGCACCTTCATTAAGTGCGAATCTATAGCCTTGAGATAAGCACCAATTCTTTAATTCATTGATTTCAGCATCAGTATCACTTGGGAATCTATTCGCAGAGATAACAACTGGAACACCGTAGCCTTTCATGTTTTCGGCGTGTTTCTTTAAATTACAAATACCTGCTTTCATTGCTTCGATATTTTCTTGATCTAAATCATCAAACTTAACACCACCATGAAGTTTTAATGCTCTAACTGTAGCAACGATAACAATGGCATCTGGTTTTAAACCAGCTCTTTGACATTTAATATCTAAGAATTTTTCTGCACCTAAGTCAGCACCGAAGCCAGCTTCTGTCACGACAACATCAGCAAGTTTCAAGCCTAACTTTGTAGCAATAACTGAATTACAGCCGTGAGCAATATTTGCAAATGGTCCGCCATGAACGATGACTGGGTTGGCTTCTAATGTTTGAACTAAGTTAGGATTCATAGCAGCGTGCATTAATTTATAGATAGCACCTCTAATGTTTAAATCCTTAACTGTAATTGGTTTTTCATCATATGTATAAGCCACAATAATCTTTTCAGTTCTGTCTAAGAATTCTTCTTCATTGTTTGAAATACAGAAGATAGCCATTAGTTCACTTGCGACTGTAATGACAAATTCAGATTTATGAGTAATAGAATGTTTTGAATCTGCACTTGTGACTGTGATTTCACGAAGTGAACGGTCATTCATATCTAAGGCTCTTGTCCAAACAATTCGATCTGGGTTGATATTTAATAAGTTGCCTTGGAAGACACTATTCTCAATGATTGCAGAAATCAAATTAATTGTGGATGTTAAGGCATGGAAGTCACCAGTAAAATGAAGGTTGATATCATCACTTGGAATGATTGTGGACTTTAAAGCACCAACCGCACCACCTTTTACGCCAAATACAGGGCCTAAAGATGGTTCACGTAAAATTGCTAAGGAGTTAACTCCAATTCTTCTTAAACCGTCATGTAAGCCAATTGTGGTTGTGGTTTTACCTTCGCCAGCTTTTGTTGGTGTAATCGCGGTAACTAAAACTAACTTTGCGTTAGGTTTATCTTTTAATTCTTCCATAATGGAAGTATCGATTTTGGCTTTATCTAGTCCATAAGGAATGACATATTTCTCATCGATGTTTAATTTTTTAGCAATGTTATAAATGTTTTCCATATCTATTACCTCACTTGCCATATCTTTCTAATAATTGTTCTTTAAATTCGAACATTTCTAATTCAAATTGATTCTTGAAGAATGTCACTTGTCTCTTCGCGTAATTTCTTGTTCTCTTTTTGATTAATTCCTTACAATCATCAAGAGATAACTTACCCTCAAGATAATCAATGACTTCTTTATACCCAATTGCCGCTTTTGCGGTAATTGATAAATCATATTTTTCAAGAAGTGATTTTACTTCTTCTACTAGTCCAAGGTCAAACATTTCATCAACTCTTTGATTAATATTTTCATAAAGTTGTTCCCTATTAGGATTTAGCATCAAGATTTTCGCATCATCATAGATGAGTTTATGTTCTTGTGAATCGATATTTTCACTTTTGTTAATGCCTTGGCTTCTTGCAAATGCGATTGCCCTAATAACTCTTTTACGATTGTTCTTATGAATCGTCTCTGTGGATTTAGGATCAATCTCTTGAAGCATTTTATATAATCCATCATTATCTAATTTTTCTAAGTCAGATGTATCAGCAGGTTCTTCTTCGTTAAAGATGTAATCATAGAGCGATGCTCTTATATATAAACCTGTTCCACCACAGACGATGATGTCTTTATATTTCTTCTGTAATTCATCCACTACTTCGCGGAATAACTTTTGATATTCCATAACGGAGAACGACTCGTTTGGTTTTTTGATATCTAACAAATAATGTCTTTTGTAATATGGATCGTCTTTAGATATCTTCGCGGTGCCAATATCCATATCTTGATAAATTTGAAAAGCATCCGCATTGATAATGGGAGCGTTATATTTATCAGATAAAATCTTCGCGACACTAGTTTTGCCGCTGCCCGTAGGCCCGCATATTACGTATATCATGCCTACATAATATCATTAAAAAAATGCGAATTTAAGTTCGCATTTAATTTAATATATCTTTTATTGAATTGAGGATTAGTTTTACTTCTTCTTCAGCGATATAGAAGTTGTTCACTAATGGATGAGAATTATAGACTTCTAAGAGATTCTTTCTTTCTTCGGTTTTACCTTCTTTAGCAAGTCGAGCGATTTCTAATCTTAGTCTTTTTAATTCCTCATCATTTTCCATAAGTGACTTCAATCGATAATACTCTTGAACCGCTGGTAAAGAATCAATATCTTTACGAAGCGCTTTTGCTTCTTCAATAATCTTATCCATTAATGATTTCTCCAATCATGGAATAAGTATGTGATTCATTGATTTTCACCTTCACGATTGAACCCACTAATGAGAGGTCTCCTTTGAAGTGAACTAACTTATTTTCTTCGGTGTATCCAGAGAGCATATTTTCATCAGTTTTAGAGACACCATCAACAAGTACTGGATAGGTCTTTCCGACCATAGAATTTGAATGTTCTTCAATATGCTTTTCTAAGTGAGAAACAAGTTCTTTAAATCTTCTAACTTTTGTATCCTTATCAACATTATCTTCCATCTTTGCAGCAGGGGTTCCACGACGTGGTGAATAGATGAATGTAAACGCGGCTTCATATTGGACAATATCCACTAA
>JAEEGL010232347.1_pt1 | contig 11064 bp, 9 predicted proteins | sample 9134231 | NCBI WGS metagenome assembly JAEEGL01 (sample SAMN16246548, study PRJNA631951) | gut metagenome | biome: gut microbiome; feature: rumen; material: fiber-attached | host: Bos | place: Iran: Karaj | collected 2018-10
AAAAAGAATCTGGCCATCGCATCGCGCGTCTTCAGCGGATCGGACACGACAGCCGACATCGATTTGACGATCATGTCCATGGAATCGTCGTTCGGCTCCTTCGAGTAGGCGAATCTTACCGAACTCAGGGAATAGACTTTCCTGCGGCTGTCCTCGAGATCGTCATAGGTTCTGATCAGACCCTGCTCGACCATGCGGCTCAGATGGACCGACAAAGTGGACTGGGCTTTGTTGAGAGATTTGGATAGCTCTGTCAGCGATCTGTCCGAGTCCCTCAGCCTGGCGAGGATATTCCTATGAACTTCGTTGGAAACCTGCACGAGACCATGTTCCGTATAATAGATCTCGAAGTCGGCTAGCGGGCCGTCAGTCATCAAACATCAATAATAATGGCGCATAAAATCGTTGCGCATAATCATCCATGTTGCCCCAAAAACCATCTGTGCCGAATAATTCCATATAGTCATCGGATGATTGCAGCAGACAATGAAAGCGACTGTGAGCGGGGAAAACCGCGATATCAGAGCCGTCTGGTTCGAGGGCGGAAAGGTCATGATGATAGATCAGCGGAAACTTCCCGCGGAAGTCGCGGTGAAATCGTTCTCCGGATATATGGACGTCGCGGAAGCCATACGCAACATGACAGTCCGCGGAGCGCCTTCGATAGGAGCATCCGCAGCTTACGCGATGTGCCTGGCGGCTCTGAAAGGATGCGACTTGACTGAAGCCGCCGAAGACATAAAGGCGGCCAGGCCGACGGCGAACGACCTCTTCTACGCGGTAGACTACATGGCGGGAAAACTGTCGGAAGGAGCCGATCCCGTGGTGGCCGCCGACGGCTACGCCCAGATGATGGTCGACAAATGCTCCCGCATAGGGGAGTTCGGAGCAGAGCTCATCAAAGACGGGATGAAGCTGATGACCCATTGCAACGCGGGAGCGCTGGCGACGGTGGATGTCGGGACCGCCCTGGCGCCGATGAGGAAGGCGAAGGAACAGGGGAAGAAGTTCTTCGTCTACGCGTCCGAGACCAGGCCGCGCCTGCAGGGAATGCAGCTTACCGCATGGGAGCTCGGCCAGGAAGGCATAGACCACGCGATCATCCCCGACGGGGCATCGGCATATTACATGTCCAAAGGGGTGGACATGATAATCACCGGAGCCGACAGGATCGCCGCCAACGGGGATTTCGCCAACAAGATCGGGACTTTCGACAAGGCCATCGTAGCCAAGCGCTTCGGGATACCGTTCTATGTCGCCGCGCCCATATCCACTTTCGATTTCGGCACCAAGAACGGGGACGGAATAGTCATCGAACAGAGATCGGAGGAGGAAGTGACCATGATCGGAGGGATGAGGATCGCCCCAGAGGGATCTCCCGCCCTGAATCCCGCGTTCGACGTCACTCCGGCGGAGCTCGTCACCGGATTCATCACCGAGAAGGGGATACTCAGGCCGGACGAGATCTCCAAGGTGAACCTATGAACGAGCTGCATGCGCGCGAACGCTTGGCCGAGATCTGCAAACTGCTTTACGACAGGAAAATAACGGTCTCAGCCGGCGGGAACATGAGCGTCAGGATAAGCGGATCCGAGATTCTCATCACGCCGTCCGGAACCAACAAGGGCATGCTCAAGCCCGAAGACATGGTGAAGCTGGGCCTGGATGGGAAAGTCCTCTCAGGAGGCAAACCGTCGATCGAGCACAGATTCCACCTCGCCCTGTACAGGATGAATCCCGATACCAACGCCGTGGTCCATTGCCACCCGCTGCACTGCACCGCCTTGGCCTCTCTGGGGAAGCCCATAAGAAGCAACATAACCCCGGAAGGAGTCCTTCTGCTGGGGAAGGTGCCGATGATCCCTTACTACACGCCGGGATCGGAGGAGCTGGTGGAAGCGGTCGCGAAGGAAGGGCATGCGATGGCGATGCTCATGGAAAGGCACGGCGCCCTGACGCAGGGGAAGACTTTGGAAGAAGCCTACGACAGGATGGAGGAGCTCGAATTCCAGGCGAACCTGCAGATGATCGCCGGAGGCGCGGAAGACCTACCCATAGACGAGATAAGGAAGCTGGAAGGGATGAGATAATGGCAATATTGGTGACCAAATGGTTCGGCGTGTTTCTCGTCGACGAGAAATCCGGCAAGGTGAAAGACAGCCGTCTGATGCCCCATGACACGCACGAAGTCGCGGAGAAGCTCGCCGACATGCAGAGGGGGAACCTCCTGCCGGAGGAGAGGGAGCTGGCCGCATCCGCCGGAGGCAAGATTTCCGTCGGCGACCGCAGGCAGTCCGAGCTCGGGAAGCCTGAGCTGTTCGATTCCTCATTCATAACCCCGGACAAGTACGGGTTCAGCGACGAGTTCATGCACGAAGCCATGATGGAGCTCGGGAAGCTGAGGACATCCGAGCCGATACCCCGCGACAGGAACCTCGTGCAGGCCATCAGAAACTTGGACGACCAGATAGAGACCATCAACCTCTACAGCGAAAGGCTCCACGAGTGGTATGGCATGCATTTCCCGGAGCTCGCTGACTATGCCCATGACGCCAGATACGCCGATCTGGTGGCGAGATACGGCGACAGGGACCAGATCATCGAGGAGCTCGGGATAGGGATATCGTCAATAGGATCCGATTTCGATCCGGACGACATGCGCGCCGTCCAGGATCTGGCCGATACTTTGTGCCGCCTCTACGACGACAAAAAGAACACGGAGAGCTACATAAGCGGGATAGTCTCGACGGCATGCCCCAATCTCTGCGCAATGCTCGGAGGCCCGCTGGCGGCCAGATTGATCTCCCTTGCCGGAGGATTGGAAAGGCTGGCATCTCTCCCGTCGTCCACGGTCCAGCTTCTGGGGGCCGAGAAGGCCATGTTCAGGCACCTGAAATCCGGTAAAAGGCCGCCGAAGCACGGCATAATCTTCCAGCATCCGGAAATCCACAGGTCCCCGTACTGGCAGAGAGGGAAGATAGCCCGCGCTCTCGCCGGGAAAATACTGATAGCCGCGAAAGTCGACCAATACGGGGGCGAGTTCTGCGGAGACAGACTCAACGAGGAATTCGCCGCAAGGGTGGAGAACATAAAGAAACGCTATCCGGAAGCCCCGAAGAAACCCCAGAAAAGCTCGAAGCAGCGCGGGAAGCCCGGGAAGAAAGGCAAAATGCGCAGGCGCCGATGAAAGACGGACCCAAGCCGAATGACCGTTCCAGACCTCTGGGTCCGATACAAAACATTTAAAGGAAACGGTCCCATGAGGAAAGCGATAACATGAGGTCCGCAACTGTGTTCGGCCTGTATGTGTACACTGCCCGCAGGGGAGTGAACCTCCGGCCATAAGCCGGTTCGAATATAACAAAAGGAAGTGAGATCGATGTGGGAGATGAAAGAGATCAGAGAGCTGAAAGAGGGAAGGTACGTCAACGTCGACGAAGAGCCCTGCAAAATCGTGAAAATCACGACTTCCAAGCCCGGAAAACATGGATCCGCGAAAGCGAACATCGATGCGGTCAGCATCTTCACCGGAGCGAAGAAATCCATCGTCGGACCTGTCAGCACCAAAGTGCAGGTCCCTATGATCGACAAAAGAAAGGGACAGATCCTGTCAATCTCCGACAAAGAAGCCATGGTCATGGACCTCGAGACCTTCGAGCAGCTCTCCATCACCATCAACGATGATGCCGAGCAGAAGATCGAGGAAGGGGCCGAAGTCCTCTACCTCGTCGCCATGGGCAGATACAAGTTCCTGTGATGCGATAAAATGTCGTTCGGGATCTCATATGCGGGCGCGGAATCGGAATACGACGATGCCGATGTCGTCATCTATGGGATCCCTTACGACCACACCGCCTGCTTCAAAGCGGGCGCGAGAGAGGCTCCGACAGCCATCAGACGGGCCTCCTACAATTTTGAGGAAATACATTTCGAGCACGGCATACACCAGCCCAGGCTGAACGTATGCGATTATGGGAACTGCGACGATTTCGTCCTTCCCGAAGACATGTTCGCGGAGGTCGATTTCTGCGTCGGCCCAGCCATAAGGGACGGCAAATTCACCGTCGCGATCGGCGGCGAGCACAGCGTGAACATCCCCATCATAAGGAACTTCGAGAGCAGCGGCGTCGCAGTCATATCCATAGACGCGCACCTTGATTCCAGGGACGAATACCTCGGGACCCCCAACAGCCACGCCTGCGTCATGAGGCGCGCCGCGGAGCACGTCGGCATCGACAACACCTTCGTCATCGGATGCCGCGCTATCGGCGAGGAGGAGCTGGACAGGGACGACCCGATACCGTTCATCAGCTCTTACGAAGTCATGGACAACGGGATCGGTTGGGCCATCAAAAAGGCGCTGGACAGCGTGAGAAGCGAGAAGATCTACCTTACGATCGACATCGACGGCATAGATCCCGCCTTCGCGCCCGGAACCGGAACCCCCGAACCCTTCGGCCTCATGCCGATAGACGTGAAGAAGGTCATAAACGCCGTAGGGGACAGGATGGTCGGATTCGACGTCGTCGAAGTATGCCCTCCAGCAGATCCGGCAGGGATAACATCGATCCTTGCCGCCAGATATATCAACGAGGCCATCGCGGTCCATGCGAAAAGCCTCAGGAACTGAGGAATTCCTCCGCCATAGACACGTACTCCTCGGCTCTGGACTCGGCTTTTTCTTTGTCCTTCGACTCCGAGAAGATCCTGAACGAAGGCTCTGTGCCTGATGCCCTCAGAAGGACCCAGCCATCATCGAAAAATATCTTCAGACCGTCCGTCAGATCGGTTCTTAGGCCGGATACCTTCTCTTTCATGCGGTCGTACAGAACTTCCCTTTTGTCTTCCGGGCAAGCCACTTTAGCCTTCACCGAGTGGTATTCCGGAAGGGAATCCAGCTGGTCGGACAGCGAACCTCTTTTGGCCACGCACTCCAGCATGACGGCCATGGCCATCGCGCCGTCGCGGCAATACTGGTGCCTCGGGAATATCAGGCCTCCGCTCTCCTCTCCGCCCAGGACGGAATCCGATTCCATCATCATCCTGGCGACGGCCGGTGCGCCGACCGGAGTGCGCACGACCAGACCTCCGGCCGCGGACACAACGTCATCCACCATGGAAGAGGTGCTGACCGGAGTGAAAACCTTCCCGGGGCCTTCCGACAGCACGCTGCGGGCGATTATGGCCAATGCGGCGTCTCCCGATATATCCCTGCCGTCCGGAGCCGTAAAGAAGCATCTGTCGGCGTCCTCGTCGAAGGTAACGCCGAAATCCGCGTTGGATGCCGCCATAAGAGCCTTCAATTCCGCCGGGCCGTTCTTGGAGGGACCGGCAGAAGGGTAGCAATTCACGGCAACGGTACGCACGCCCAGCTTCCCGAGAACCGCGGGAACGACGGAATAGGACGCACCGTTGGCGCAATCCGCGCAGACTGTGAGGCCCGCAGACCTTATCGCCTCGGCGTCCACCGAAGAGACCACCGAATCGACGTATTCGTCCTCAGCGTCCTCGACCTCATCGATGTCGCCGGCGAAAAGCCAATCGACGTCGTCCAACTGCCCGGAAAAGGCTTCCTCAATCTTGCGTTCATCGCCCCTCGAAGCCTCGGTTCCATCGGAGGAGATGCACTTGATGCCGTTGAACTCCGGCGGATTGTGGGATGCGGTCACCATTATCCCGCCCGAGATGTCGGCGCGGACTTTCACGTAATGCTGCAGCGCCGGGACCGGGAGTATGCCTAAATCCAAAACATCGCATCCGGACGCCACAAGGCCGGAAGATACCGCGCTCTTGATCATATCCGCGGAAGAGCGGGTGTCCGTGGCGATCGCCACTTTGCCGCCCAGAACCTTGCCGGCGGCCTTGCCGAGGCGCAGAGCGAATTTGGGCGTCATGGTGACGTTGACGACGCCTCTGATCCCGTCGGTCCCGAACATCGAAGCCATGGAAGACCCAATCCGCCTGGCTTACTTAACAGCAGCGGATGGTCAGGAAGGTTTGGAGTTCTTCTCGATCCATCTGCGGATGTCTTCCTTGCGGGTGCTGCCTATGCCGAAATACTCCGCGAACTTGTTGGTGGTCGTGAGCTCCTTGGTCTGGCCGGACCTCTTGGCCGACACGAAGCCCATCTCTATGAGCGCTGACACGTCCTCATACGCGCGGGGGCCGCGTGTCTTCACCAGATCGGACTGCATGACAGGCTGGTTGTACGCTATGGCGCTGAGGGTGCGCATGACTCCGGGGGACATCTCCGCCTTGGAGAAGGATCCGGTGCATTCCGCGTATTCGGTGCGGAGCATCATCCTGTACTCCCCGCCTATCTTCGCGACCATTATCGCGGAATCCCTCTCGTCATATTCCCTGCGGAGATCCAGGATGGCCGTGCGGACCTCTTCCTCCGGGATCCCCGTCTTCTCCGCGATATCCGATATGCGGAGGTTATCCGCCGCCGAGAACAGGGCGGCTTCGACTGCTGCCTTGACTTTCATGATAGCGCTTCCTCCCGCCCTTCCGCGGGCCTGTCCTTTTCGGGCAATATCCTGACGTGTATGGCTCCGGACGGATACCCATCCTGCCAGACGTCTATGAAACCGTTCCTTACCAGATGCAGAAGCGACACGAAGACCGAGAGGTTGATGCCGAGATCGTCGCCGAGCAGATCCTCCAGGCCCAGCTCTTCCCTGCCGAGGCCGAGTATCCTCTCCCAGACGGCTTCGACGGTCCTCTCGTCGTCCTCCTCGTGGGCTTTGTTGTCGAACTTCTTCTTCGGCTCCTTGGACCTCAGAGCCTCGCGGACGCGCTCCCTCTCCCTGGCGATCTCGGCTTCCTTCCTTGCGTCCTCGAAAGCGTCTATGAGCTCGACCATGGTGACCGGACGTACCGGCTCCTTCACGAACGTAGGTTTGAAGACGACGTCCGGGACTTCGAGCGGGACGTAATCGTCGGATTGGTCGTCGAAGAACTCCTCTATCTCGGGCTCTGGCGGCGGCTCCGACCTCTCGCGGGTGGAATCGGACTGCAGCCTGAGCACTTTCCATGCCATCAGCAGGAGCTTCCCTGCGATGATCATATCGAAATCGTCCTCTCTGACCTTCTCGGAGTACATCCTGGCGAACTCCGAGAGGTCTATCGCCCAGGGGTCCATCCCGCTGTCCAGAACCAAGCTGAATGCCGAGCGTATCGCCTCGTCCACAGGGTTTGCCAGCCTCTCCCCGGCCTCGGCGCTGGAAAGGATGTCCATGTACCCTCCGATCTTGTTGTAGGTCTCCTCGTCCTCGGCGATGGACCTGTGGAAAAGAAGATGCTGCCTTATGTCCTCGATGTCGGTCGGCATCTCATGATCCCTCCTTCTGCTTCTTCAGAGCCTCCTCCTCGTATTTCGAGACCTCGGCGATATCGGGCTGCATTATGACCTTGCTGATCCCGGACGGGGGCCTGGTCACGCCTATTAAGTGGTCGGCGAGAGCTAGTGTGACTTTCCTGAGGGAAACCTGGATGAACTGCGCCTTCTGCGAGCTCTCGCGGACCCTCTTCGCCACCATCTCGGCGTTGACCGAATCCAGGAACATGTCCACCTCATCCAGAACATAGAAGGGCGAAGGCTGATACTCTTGGATCGCGAATATGAAAGAAAGAGCGGTAAGCGACTTCTCCCCTCCGGAGAGCGCCTCCAACCTAAGCAGCTTCCCGTTCCTGGGCTTGGCGTTTATCATAAGCCCGCCGGCGAAGGGATCGTCCTCGTCGTCCAGCCCCATGAAAGCCTCCCCGCCGCCGGAGAGCTGGGCATAAATAGCTTTGAAATTCTCGTTGACGGCGTCATAAGAGCTCATGAACAGCCCCTTTTTCTTGGCGATGAGGTCATCCATCAGAGAATTCAGCTCGGATATGCGGCCGTTCAGTTCGGCGGTATCCCTCATCAAACTATCGTAGCGGGACTTTTTGGCGTCATATTCCTCTATAGAACGCAGATTGACGTTGCCGAGATCGGATATCGTGCGCTCGAAGCCCCTGATCCTGCGCCTGATCTCCTCTTCCGAGGGCACCGGCTCCGGGACCTGGATGGTAAGAGCGTCGACGGCTATCTTGAGGTCGGTCAGACTGGCCTCGGATTGGAACGCCTGGGCGCGGTAGCTCTCGAGGAGGGCGGTCTTGGTCTCTATCTCCTTGGAGATTTCGCGGACCGACTCCTCCAGAGAACGCTTCTTGGCCGCGAACCCTTCCTTCTTCTTCCCCAGCTCCTTCAGGCCGCTCTCCATCTCCGCCAATATGGCGCGGAGAGCCCCGAGGTCCACGTCTATGCGCGCGATGGCCTCATTGGCCGCGGAAATGGCGGCGTTATCCTCCTCTATCGCGGCTTTGGCGGCCTCCAGCTGCTTGCCGTAGGATTCGTTCTGCTTCCTGAGGCCTTCCATCTCCGTCTCGGAGGAGGCGACCGAAAGCTTCAGATCGGATATCCTGCCGGTGAGCCCGAAGATGGCGTCGCGGACGCTCTGCATGCGCTGCTGAAGCTCGGCCGGAGCGATCTCCGCGATGCGGGCCTTTATGCCTGCCCTCTCCTCGTTTATCGAATCCAGGGCCTCCTGAGCCTTGGAATAGGCCAGACGGACGGCGGACAGATCGGCTGATGCTTTCTCCGCCCTCTCCCTGCATTCCTTGAGCTCCGAGTCCGCCGCTGATTTGGATTTCTCCAGCTGGGATATCTGCCCTTTGATCTCGGCGATCTTGCCCATGGACTCCCTCCCGGAGGAGCTGGCTATCCTGAACTCGTCGCTGAGCTTGCGATACTCGTCGCGGGTCTGCCTGAGGTCGCTCTCGGCGGAATCCAGAGCTTCCTTGGCTTTCCTCATCCTGTCCCCGGCCTCCGCCAGCTTGTCCTCGGATGCTGGGCCGAACTTCATCATGCTCTGCTGGCTGACGGTCCCTCCGACCATGGCGCCGGACGCCTCGATGACCTCTCCCTGGAGGGTGACGATCCTTATGCCGCCCATTATGCGGCGGGCGACGTCCATGTCCTTGACGACCAGCGTATCGGAAAGGACGTACCAGAAGACATTGTAGTATTTGTCGTTGAAATCTATCAGGTCTATGGCAAATCCGATGGCTTCCTTCTGGCTCATTATGGCTTTGGCGCGGGGTTTGCCTCCCATCATCTTCGTGATCGGCAGGAACGTCACGCGCCCGAGCCTCTCTTTCTTGAGGTAATCGATAGCGTCGGCGGCCACCTGATCGTCGTCGACGACTACGGCCTGCATCTTTCCGCCGGCGGCCACCGAAAGGGCGGTCTCATACTGTTTGTCGACGGTTGCGAGCTCCTGGACGGTCCCGTGGATGCCTTTCATCTGGCCTTTGTTCCTCAGGCCCAGGATTGCCTCCACAGCCATGCTTCCGCGGCCGGCCTTCTCCGACGCCCTTTTGTCTATCTGAATCGAATTGTACTCGGACTCGCGCTTCCTGTAGGCCTCGGTAAGCTCCTTGACCTGCGTCTCGAGTTCGGACTCGCGCTTCCTCACCTGCGCCATGCGATTCTGGATGTCATCCAGGTCCGGCCCGGACTCCGCCTGCAGCTGCTTCAGGCTCCATTTCGCGTCTTTGATCTCGAAATCAAGTGTATTGGCTCTGTCTTCCTGTACGGAAAGGGCGTTTCCGGCGTCTTCATCCTCCTTCTCGGCCTTGGCCAGCGCGGAAGATGCGTTCCTGAACTCCTCTGAGCGCACCTCAGAATCCGCATCGGCCTTCTCCAGCCTCTTCTGAAGTTCCTCATGCTCGCCGCCGGCCTCGGAGATCTTCATAGAAATGCTTTTCTCCTCTTCTTCGGCGGTTAACTTCTGGGATTCCAGCGACTTCAGCTCAGACATGCCGGACTCGCGGGAACGCTCCAGCTCGGCGATCCTCTCGGTGTTCTCGGCGATGATGGCCTCGTAAGATGATCTGAACTCCTCCTCGCTCTCCAGATCACTCTCGGCGTTCTCCTTGTCCCTGTTCTTGGTGGCCTTCTCGATCATGGCATCGGTGATGCGCGACTTTATCCCGTCGTACTCAGGCCCGACTTTGGCCGACATCTCCGCTTCCGCATCGGCGATAGCTTTGTCGGCCTCTTTAATCTCGATCTCGGACTTGTCCCTGGAATCCTTGCAAGCCTGTATCTCCGCTCCGACGGCGTCCAAGCTTCCCTTCAGCGACTTCAGCCTTGCCTCCTCTATCTGGAGCCTGCGCACCGCCAGCTGGGCGTTGGCTATCGTCAGGCCGTCTTTCGCCTCGATATACGCCTCCGCATCGGCGCGTTCCTTCTCCAATTTGACGAGGTCATGGGAAAGCTCGCCGGTTATGATCGTAATGCGTTCCAGATTAGCGGATGCCTCGGACCTCTCGCCCTTGGCCTTGTCTATATCCGCGTCGAAGCTGGATATCCCCGATATCCCGTCGAGGATGCGCCTGCGCTCTATCGCCCCCATCTGGACTATGCGGGTGACGTCTCCCTGCTGAACCAGGTTGTATCCGTCGGCAGATATCCTGGCTTTGGTCAGGAGCGTATCGAACTCGGACATCGTGGACTTGCGGTCGTTCACGTAGAAATACGAACTATAATCCGTCCCGTTGTCAGACAATTTGACGAAACGGGTAAGCCTAACCATGTCGTCGTCCCATGGCATGAGACGGTCGGAATTGTCGAATACGAGCGAGACTTTGGTGTACGAGGCTTTGTTCTTCGACTTCCCGCCGTCGAATATAAGATCTGTCAGCTTGCCGGCGCGGACGGCTTTGGAGCTCTTGGGCCCCAATACAAAAAGAATTGCATCGGTGATGTTGGACTTCCCGGATCCGTTCGGACCGGTGACAGCGGTGTATCCTTCCATGAACGGGACAGTCAGTTTCCCTCCGAAAGATTTGAAGTTCTCCAACTCGACCTGCCTTAGATACACGATACACCCCACGTATTCTAATCGCCGTTATTTCGCATGCGTTCCGCCCGGGGATTCGAACAGACGAAACGTAATGTTTCCCTACATATTTAACAAACTCTAATTTAGAGGTTCAAAGAATTAATATCGAATTATCAAGAGTCTC
>JAEEGL010384710.1_pt1 | contig 11064 bp, 8 predicted proteins | sample 9134231 | NCBI WGS metagenome assembly JAEEGL01 (sample SAMN16246548, study PRJNA631951) | gut metagenome | biome: gut microbiome; feature: rumen; material: fiber-attached | host: Bos | place: Iran: Karaj | collected 2018-10
ATATTGAAGCTTTTATTATACTTTTCTTGATCTTGCGGTCCTTCTTTTTTATATGGACTATTCTCCGTTCTTTGTTGATATGCAAAATCATCTAGTGTTGTTGACAATCCCATAGGATCAATATACTTCAGCGGATTATTCCTACAATACACAAACCAATTCATTCCGTCTCTTACAGGGTCTTCCGTAATAAATCTGCCTGTTTCAGCATCATACCAGCGGGCATTGAAGTAATATAAGTTTGTTATTTCATCCAAGAACTTACCCGTGAAGTTCGGTGTAAATGTGTTACTAGATTTTGTAATGCATTTTCCAAACGCTTCATTCTCACATTCCCAGATAACCTTACCGGCATAATTTGTCACGCAGACTGTAGTTCCAAGATAATCAGTATGATGATAGTAAACTGATTTTGTGTTTCCTTTTGTTACAATCTCACACCAGAGTTTTCCGTTAGCATACATATTAATATTGTCTTCCCTTTTTAATTTAGAACAAAGCTTTTACTCTATTGTTAGAAGATTTTCAATTCCTTTTATAACCTCAACTGTTAAAACAATAATTGTTATAAACATCCCTACTATAGCACATTGCTCTCTATAATCTTTTTTCCCTTTACGTGACAGACATTTTATAAGAACACATGTTAAATAAATTATACAAAAAATTAAGAATACTATATGTTGTATTTTCACTTATTATTTCTCCTCCACATCTATATTTCCAAAATTTAAATAGATACAACATCTTCTTTATGAATAAAAATCGATTCTAATCTACTTCTTATTATCTATAATTTATTTTTTACTTCTACAAAGGCGAATTGTTAATTCAGAAGGTGAATCAATTGTTATACTATCAAAATGTTCTTCTATAAAATAATCTATTTTTCTTGATTCCTCAAAAGGTTTTGAATAAAGACGCACTTCATAAATTGGTTCTTTATAATAAACTGACTCTTCATTAGGAGTAAAAGTGTCGGAACCTAAAGGATTTTTCAGAGACGATAAAGTATTTTTATAATTTACATCATAATAATCCCACAAGTATTTTCCTATACAATTTAAAATATTTATTAATCCAAATGAATTAGTTTCAAGTTCATTTAGTTTTTCTGTCTTAAAAAGATAATTATTCGTTTTATTCAAATAAGTCTCGTCGAGTTTTTTAGAATAAATTTCTGAAACAGCTTCCCATTCAGCTAACGTTGGAAGTCTATAACCGTTTGCGTTTCTGTTCCAGCTTATTTTCTCTGTTCCGTATTCGTTTATTGATATTGAATAGCAAGTTTGTAAATTTTCCTGTTCACTTAAAAAATTACAATATTTAACTGCTTCATTAAAATTAATCCAATATATTGGACCTTCTCTATTTATTACTATATATTTTTCATCAATTGTGCCAAAAGAACTCATCTTAAACTTCATGTAATCAATTTGGTCATTAATTGAAAAATCATCTTTATAATATTTTGCTTTCCATATAGAATTTGAATTTGTACTCTTATCTAAATACTCACTCCAATCATTTAATGTAATATCATCTTTTGACATATAAAATGAATCTATTGTAACCATCTGAAAATTTCTATTACTATCTTTTCGTACATACTTAATTTCTGGAATTTCAATCATTTCAAATGCAAATAGTAAATGAAAACTAGTAAAAAGTAATAAATTAAATATAATTTTTTTCTCTTCCGTTTTAGATGTCAATTCTGATGTATCTTTTTCCGCTGACATTTTTTCACTCCCTTTATTAAAGCAGATGATACATTTATTCTGCTACTTGTAATTATAACATTTTATTATAAAATGAAAACAAAATAATTAAGTTACATTTTTTTTAACTAAAAATCTGACCATTGAAACAAGTCAAATCATTTATTATAATGACCGATTATGAGTAGATGTTTTACAATGTTAAAACCAGGTGTATTGAATCGCCGCCTGGTTGGTGAAATTATTAGCCGCCTTGAAAAAAAAGGTTTCAAATTAGTTGGATTAAAACTTGTTCATGTTACAAAAGAACTGGCAGAAGCACATTATGCAGAGCATGAAGGAAAAAGCTTCTACGATGAACTGACAAGTTATGTTACATCTGGTCCTGTAATTGCAATGGTTTGGCAGGCAGATGATTGTATTACTTTGATGCGAAAATATGTAGGCTCAACAAAACCGACAGAAGCAGTTCCTGGAACAATCCGCGGAGATTACTGTACTCACACTCAGCGCAATATTATTCATGCATCTGACAGTGAAGAAAGTGCAGAGCGCGAAATTAAACTCTGGTTCAGAGACGAAGAAATCTTTGATTGGAATGACAGCTGCCAGGGCTGGTATTAATCTATGGAAAGTAAGACTGTAGGAATAATTGGTGGTGGTGCCTGGGGTACAGGTCTTGCTCAGGCATTGGCACGAGGTTCTCATAAAGTAACAATCTGGGCCTTGGAAAAAGAAGTTGTAGAATCAATTAATAAGGAGCATGAAAATAAAAAGTTTCTGCCTGGCTATAAGCTTGATGAGTCAATAGTTTGCAGTGATGATATCAGGGCTGTAGCAAGCGATAAGGATTTTATAATAATTGCTTCACCTTCGCTCTATCTGGAATCTACAATCAAAAAGTTTGCAGATGTGCCTAACATTCAGGACGGAACTACAATTATTGCAGCTCTTACAAAAGGTTTTGTTCCTTCTTCCGAAGGACCAAAATTAATTCTTGAAACAATAGAAAACGCTCTCCCTGAACATTACAGGGATTGTACAGTTTATGTCGCCGGACCTTCCCATGCAGAAGAAGTTGCAATGGGCAAAGTTACAGGTTTGGTTGCCGCTTCCTTAAATCCAAAAAACTCAATCAAAGTTCGTGAGCTCTTAAAAGTTCCAGGACTTCTGGTATATTCAAGTTTTGATGTAATTGGCGTTCAGATTTGTGCCGCTGCAAAAAACGTAGTTGCTGTAGTTTACGGTGCCATGGATGCAATTTCCGAAACTTCTGATATCATTGGTGATAATTCTGAAAGTCTTTTAATGGCAGCCGGCTTAAATGAAATCCAGACACTGGGATTTGCAATGGGCGCAACTCATGCAGAAACCTTTACTTCAATAAGTGGAGTAGGTGATTTGGATGTTACCTGTAAAAGTAAATACGGCCGCAACCGACGATTTGGTCTTGATTTAGTAAAGACAGACATGCTTTCAAAGTTTACAGACATTGATGATTTGATTGCCAATGTCGGTAAAATTGGTTATTTACCAGAAGGTGCCATTGCCTGTAAGTACGTTCACGAAATCGGTCTCAAAAAGAATATAAAACTTCCTTTGACAAATGCCTTGTATAAAATATTGAATAAAGAATATTCGGTACAGGATGCATGTAATGAATTATTGAATATAAACTAGCAAAATTACGCAGGAATCACTATGTTAGAAAAAATCACAAGCACTTTTAGCGGAATTGTTAAAAAATTAAGCGGAAAATCTACAATCACAGAAAAAAACATCGAAGAAGCCGTTGAAGAAATTAAAATGGCCTTGCTTGAAGCAGATGTAAACCTCAGGGTTGTAAGACGCTTTGTTAATTCAACAATTGAAGAAGCTAAGGGCGAAAAGGTTTTAAAATCAGTAAATCCAGGACAGCAGTTTACAAAAATCATTTATGACAAAATGGTTGCCATGCTTGGTGATTCCAAACAGGATTTGCATTTAAAAGGACCTGATACTCAGTCTGTAATTTTGATGTTAGGTTTGCAGGGTGCCGGTAAAACAACAGCCGCTCATAAACTTGCAGCCCGTCTTGCAAAAAACGGACGTAAACCACTTTTAGTTGCCTGTGACTTAGTTCGTCCTGCCGCCGTAGAACAGCTTTCTCAGCTTGGTCAGAAAATCGGTGTTCCTGTTTATAAAGAAAATAACAAAGATGCTGTAAAAAATGCAAAAGAATCAATCTCTTTTGCCAGAAAAAATGGTTATGATACAATAATCATCGATACTGCCGGTCGTCTTCAAATTGATGAAGAAATGATGGCAGAACTTGTAGATATTAAAAAATCCGTATCTCCAGATGAAGTTCTTTTAGTTGCCGATGCAATGACTGGTCAGAATGCCGTTGATATTGCAAAATCTTTTGACGAGCAACTTGGACTTACCGGCGTTATTCTTACAAAGTTCGATTCAGATGCCCGTGGTGGTGCGGCTCTTTCATTAAAAACAATTACAAACAAACCGATTCTCTTTATTGGTACCGGCGAAAAAACAGAAGATTTTGAAGTTTTCCATCCTGAACGAATTGCTTCCCGTATTCTTGGTATGGGTGATGTTGTTTCTCTCGTAGAAAAAGCCCAGGAAACGGTAGATGCTGAACAGGCTTTAAAACTTCAGAAAAAATTGCAGAGAAATGAGTTTACTTTGCAGGATATGCTTGAACAGTTCCAGTCTGTTAAAAAAATGGGAAACATGCAGTCTATAATCGACATGATGCCTGGTATGGCCGGAATGGATGCTTCTCAGATGGATTTAAGCAGCATGAAAAAGAACGAAGCTATCATCCAGTCAATGACTTATAAAGAAAGGTTAAATCATCTGATTATTGGACCAAGCCGTAGAAAGAGAATTGCTAAAGGTTCAGGAACTTCCGTTGCAGAAGTTAATAAACTCATCAAACAGTTTGAAAAAACAAAGCTCATGATGAAAAAAGTAAGCCGCAACAAAGGTATGCAGGGAAGAATGATGAATCAGCTGGGAATTGACCCTTCTATGATGGGCGGTTTAGGTGGCGGACTTCCTGCCGGAATGGACATGAACAGCCTTAAAGGCATGGACATGAAAAAACTTCAGGAATTAGCTAAAAGATTCAGATAATCAGTCTAGTCTACAAACAAAACTGAAGACGTTCTACCATCAGTGGTGTAGGCCTTATTAGGATTTGTGTTATCTACAATCGGTGTCAATCCAATATAATAATTATAATAATATTTTCCTCGTGGTAGAGGCAGGTTTAATTCATAAAAACCTGGTTTTGTTTCGTTGAGAGTGTAAATCCATGGATCCCAGTTGGTAAAAGTTCCAGCCAGATGAATTGTAAGTCCTTTTTCCCCTTTATAAATAAAATGAACACAGTCATCCTTTTCTTTTTCTGTTAAAAAAGTTTTTCCCTGGGCATCTTCAATATAAGAAAGATAAAGATTCATATCTTCATCGTAATATTTATTGGAATTGAGCGGATCATAAGTCCAAAGTCCGTCCATAATCACCCGATATTTTATTGTGGTCAGTTTGTGCTTGCGTTCATAACAGTAAAAGAGCAGTTTTGGCGTTTTATTGCCATCCATATCAATTCCGTTCAAAAGTTTATATGGATGGATTGTCTTGTAATCTTCAAAATCAAAAACTATTCCCACATTTCTGTTAGAAACATCAGCGGTAAAAATAATATAATCATCAGTAATAATAGGTGCAGTTGGTTTTTCTATATTGTGAATAAGTAAATCCAGTTCATAAGGCTGATAAATAATTTCTGCTTCCTTAGCAAAAGCCCTGCTGGAAAATGAAGAGAATAATAAAATGCCTGCTACAGTTATAATCTTGATTCTTTTAGACATATTCATGCTATGAGTATCGGAATAATAAAAAAAAAGATTAAACAATTTATCGTGAAGGATGGATTGTAAACTGGCAGTAGAGATTATAAAAAAAAACAGCGTGAATGGAGCGAAATTAAAAAGTCATTTACGAGGACACAAAATAAATAGAAGCGCTTGCGCACAAAAACAATGGTCCGTAGGACACCGCAGTACCGTGACTTTTTAAGAGCGCGCAATGGAAGCTGTTTTTTTTTATCAAATATAAAGTCTTTTACAATCCATTAAAGTCGAAGTCTTTTTTTTCCGTTATATAAAGAAAGCAGGTGTTTTCTATATTTTAAAATACTTGTAAATCAGGGGAAAAGTAGGGTAAAATTACAGTAATATGCCGGGACTAAGTCAACTTAAACAATTTGAAAAAGATATTCTTTCTATTGGTGATGAATCAACTCTTCGCGCTTCCCGTGGGGAAAAGCCGGTTTTAGTACCTATCCCTAAAAATATCACAGTTGATAACGATGCAGATGACTTTGTTCTAGGAATGCCGGAACAGCCTTTAGAAAAAAAAGAATCTGTAGTTGATGACGATTTATCTGATATCACAGGTGCAAAATCTTCATCCTCTTCTTCTACGGAAGCTGCTGCTTCTGATGAAAATGTCCCTGATTTATCTTCTCTTTTTGCTCCCACTGATTTCTCTGCTTCTTCTGATTCTGGCCCACAGGAAATGCCGGATTTATCCATGTTTATGGATACTCCTGTTGAAGAGGAAGCTAAGCCAGAAGTACAGGAACCTGTTGAAGTTTCTGTAGCTGATATGGGCCTTGAAGCCCTGCTTGCTGGTGCCGGTTTTGATGGTTCCGAAGGTGCATCAAATGAACCGGAAGAAGCTGAATCAATAATTGACGATTTTGAGCCCGAGAAAGTTAAAAAAGAAAGTCCAAAGGCAGAAAAGCCAGCCGAACCAGTTGAACCTGTAAAAGCTCCAGAACCTGAAAAAATGGAGCTTCCTCCAGAACTTGCTTTTTTAAATGCAACAAGTGAACCAGAGCCTGCAGCTGAACCAATTCCAGAGCCAGCTCCAATAGAAGATTTTTCTGAACCCGAAGATTTTAGTGCGAATGATTTTAGCACAGATAATTTTAGCGCGGATGATTTGGGTGCGGCTGATTTTGGAACAGATAATATTGGAACAGACTCTTTTGATTTACCGGAAGTTCCAGATTTTGATGAAGTTCAGACAGGCGACAATGATTTTTCTGCTGACCTTCCAGCAGAAGACTTTAATGATATTCCTTCTTTTGACGATATTCCTGTAGAAATTGAAGATATTTCTGAACCGGCAGTGTCAAGTTCAGACAGTGAAGAAGTTTCTCTTTCTGATTTTGGCTTTGATATGGATGCACCGGAGGATAAATCGCTTTCTGAACCATCTGCAGTAACGACAGCACCAGCAGATGAAGTTCCTTTAGAAGCAGCTCCTGTAGAGACGACGGATGTTGAAGATTTTAACGAGGTTCCTGCCGGACTTTTTGATGCTTCAGATTTGGACTTACCGGATATTTCTTTTGGCGAAGATGAATCAGCACAAACAGAAAATACTGAAAAGGCAGAAAAATCAGATATTGGTAGTTTTGATGAAATAGACTTAGATTCAATAGATGAAGAGCCAGCCTCTGAGCCTGTTGAAGTTGAAATGCCAGATTTTGGTGAAGATATTCCGGATTACGAAGATTCTGGAAAAGATGAAGGCGCAGAAGATTTTGAAGTTTCTGATGAACCACTTGAAACCTTTGATACAACCGGAATGGAAGATATTGATTTTGGTGTTCCTGAAACTGATGCTTCCTTAGGTGGAGAATCAGATGATTTTTCTATGGATTCCCTTGATTTTGAAATCCCTGGATTTTCAGATGTAAATCAGCCTGTAGAAGAAAAGAAAGCACCTCCTAAAAAAGCAAATCTTGATATCCCTGATTTTTCAAAGGCAATTCCAGGAAACGAATTACCTCCAAATACTTTAAGTGACGAGCAATATAAAACTTTTGTAAAGAACTTCGCAGAATATCCTCTGAATGTGCGTCTTGCTTTTGAAGATTTAATAGTTCAGAATGAGTTCACTGATGACGCTGAGTTCGAGTTAATAGAAAAAATCCTGAACAAAGCACCTGCACGTCAGGTTGCAAGTATGCTTGAAAAAATGCTTGATATTTCAATTCCTGTTCCTCGTGATTATGAGCACAGAACAGCTGCAGAATACGAAGCATACAAGCAGTCGGTACAGTATCAATTAAAAAACAAAATACTTCCAGGTATTTTAATTGGAATGCTTGGTATTCTTTTGTTCTGGGGCCTCTTTAATTTTACTAAGAATTGTATTTATATTCCTGCAAAGGCAAGTAAATATTACCGTGAAGGATATGCTCTTCTTGAAGCAGATGAATATTCACAGGCTCAGGTAAACTTTGATAAAGCGGCTTCTTATAAAATGAAGAAAAAGTGGTTCTTTAAGTTTGCCCGCGGATACAGAGAAAGAAAGCAGTATTACAGTGCAGCAGATATTTATCAAAAAACTTTGATTTATTTTAATCATGATAAGCAGGCCGGTCTTGAATATGCTGATATGGAATTAAACGATTTGTCTAATTATTCAAATGCCGAAGAAATTGTGCGTCGTCAGGTTCTTGATTATCATGTTAATGATGCAGATGGTATTTTGATGCTTGGTGATGTTTTCCTGGAGTGGGGAACAGAAAGAGATCCTGCTAAACTTGAGGATGCAAAAGAACAGTATCTTAAACTTCTTCAGCTTTATAAACCTACTAATTTGTACAATTCCCGCATGATGCGTTATTATATTCGCTCTGATAATCTTCAGCAGGTAATTACTTATCAAAAAATGTTTGAGCAGGATGAAAAATCTCTTGAACCTAGAGACTGGACTGAACTCAGCGGATATCTGCTCGAAAAATTATACGGACCTTTATCTCCATCAGAAGAAAATCTGCGCTATCAGATTGAAGGCGTAAGAAAACTTCTTGTACTTTCGGCTACTGTGGATAAGGATAATCCGGTTGCTTATTATAATCTTTCAAATTATTATATTAATACAAATGAAGTAAGTCATGTAGAAAAAACTTTGCAGCAGGCTCTTGATAAATTCAGTTCTGCAAAACAGCTTAATAAGCGCGAAATCTACAAATATATTGATGCTTACAGACTACTGGGTGAAAACTATGTCAAAACAAATGATTATCTTCAGGCTCAGGAACAGTACATCAATGGAATTACCCTGTATACAATGGAAAAAGAAAGTACTTTCTTTGAAGGTAACGAAAAAATCGGAAAATTGTATGCAGATTTAGCTGACATTAATTATCTTCTTGCCGGAGATTATGATAATGCTGCTGTAAATTATAAGAGTGCAGTTAATCTTGGGTATGATAATCCTTCAATAAGATACAGACTCGGTTATATGAGTTATATCAAGAAAAATTATCAGGATGCATTAGGCTCATTTATGAAAGCAGGCGAGGGTAATGTAAAAGTTGACAATCTTCTGTTTGCTATGGGAAATACTCTTGCTCTCCGCAATGATGATTATGCGGCCGAAGGCTATTTTGAGCAGCTCATTAATCGGCTTGATTATGAAGTTATTCAGGCGGGCGGAAGTATGTATCCGCAGACTAATACAGACCAGCATGATCTGGTTACTCTTTATCTTTATGCCGCTAACAATTACGGTGTTGTGCTTCATAAAATTGCACGCAGAACGGGCAATAGTCAGAAGAATGCGCAGTCGATTGTGCAGTTCCAGCAGTCTTTGAGAGCCTGGGATTCTTTAACTAGAAATCAAACTTCTATGAAACGTCTGGAAGGCAGTAATCTTGCTGCGGAAAATATAAAATATGTAACTCATCCTCTTACGGATTTTGAACCTTCAATTTATCTTGATATTCCGAAAACTTTGACGGATCAGGAAAGACTTTAATTGAATTGAAAGCTGCTTGATTTGATTGAGTTAGCAGAATGGAATAATTATTTATGGATAAAAAGATATTTGTACGAGATAAAAAAACACTCTTAAAAGAGCTTTTCAGAAAATCAATTCATCTTATCAGTGCTGTTATTCCATTTTTGCTTTCAAAATATTACTGGCCGGTAATCATTGGATTTATGATTATTGTTGTTCTTTATTATTTTTCTGAACTTTTCAGACTGGAAGGCCATGAAATTCCGCTTATTTCTTTTGTGACTGAAACTGCTTCGCGCAAGAGGGATGAATGTAAGTTTGTTCTTGGACCTGTGACTCTTGTTTTGGGGATTTTATTTGCGGCCCTTGTTCTTCCTCTTGAATATGCTAAGGTTGGGATATACGCTCTGTCGTTTGGGGACGGGCTGGCCAGTCTGGTGGGAAAGGCGATCGGTAGGGTAGAGATTCCTCATACTGGCGGAAAAACATTAGAGGGAAGTCTTGCCTGTTTGATTGCTGTTTTTACGAGTACCTTTATTGTTACAAATAATCTTTTGGTCAGTCTTCTGGTTGCTTTAATGGCAATGTTTATAGAAGTTTTGCCTTTAAGCGATTTTGATAATATGATTATTCCAATCTCAATCAGTTATTTTTATTTTATTCTCTGCAATTATATTGGGCTTTAATTTACTCTTTCCACAAATACTGATTATGCAGTTCTTTAAGGTACATAAAAGTTCCCACAGACAAAAATGAAGCTGCAATTATAAATTTTAAAAGATTTGTGGCGTCAAAGAGACAATAAATCCCTAAGGCCAGCAGTAAAAATCCCATTGTTGTCTTCTGAGAATACAAATGATTTTTGTTCTCTACAAAAAGATAAACAATACTGGCAAGAATTATAATTATACTTGCTATGTTCAAGGTATTCTTAAATGAATAATCTACAGAATAATTAGGGCAGGTAACGGCGGTATTCAATGGAATTATTTGTGCAAAGAAAATTGAAAGCAGGGTGATTATAAAAATGTTTTTTTCTATTTCCTGACGTTGCTCCACTGTTCCAAGAATTGTTGTGCACAAAAGAGAAAGAGGAATCATCAGTCGTGCAAAAAGGCTGGCATTTCCGCAAAAAATTAAAAGATTTGAATAGGTTTCGGAAATGTTCAGAAGCGGGATTAAGAGACGGAAGGAATCAACCAGACAGGCTACTAAAAATAAGTAAAAATATACAATATCTGAAGCCTGTGTTTTTTCAAAGCTTCTGAATAAAATCATACTTGAGACACTTACATAGGTTATCTGAAAATAAAGGGCGCCAATAACAACGTAGGGATTATATTTTGTAAGGAAAAAGGTTGACTTTGACGTATAAAGCAGCTGGATGTTAAGATTTTTTGTCAGAAGCTGCCAGAGCAGGAGGAAGATTTCTGATAATAATATAATTGTAGAAATAATAAAGAGAATTATATTCAGCCTGTTTCTTGTTCTGATTGTCATGTTTAAATAT
>JAEEGL010888550.1_pt1 | contig 11064 bp, 8 predicted proteins | sample 9134231 | NCBI WGS metagenome assembly JAEEGL01 (sample SAMN16246548, study PRJNA631951) | gut metagenome | biome: gut microbiome; feature: rumen; material: fiber-attached | host: Bos | place: Iran: Karaj | collected 2018-10
GGAAGGAAGCGGACGGCCTTTTTGACGCGCTGAAGCGGCTTGATTCAGAAATGAACCGCCAGGCCGAAGAAGAAGCCGCACGCCGCAGGCAGCAGGAACAGATGAAGGCGCAGTCTGCCCATACGAAGGCGTTCACGATGCTGGACGATGACGAGAAGCAGATGATGGAAGCTGCCCGCAAGGAGGAAGCTTCCAAAGCAGCTGAGCCCGCTCCCGAGAAGCCTGCGAAGAAAGCCGAGGAACCCGCCAGAAAAGAAGCGGAAGTCCCGGTGGCAGAGAAACCCGCAGAGCCCGCCAAACCCGCCGCGGAAGAGAAGAAGCCTGCAAAGAAGATTGAATCCTACGTGGCTACGCCGGATGATCCGGATCCCAGCCGGCCTGCCGCGCCGAAGAAACCTGCAATCGGTCAGATTATGAGCAGACCGGGGGACAATCCTCCGCCTGCCAGGCCCGCACGTCCCGCCGGACAGCAGGGCACCTACGGCCGCCCTGCCGGACAGCAGGGTCCCTATGGCCGTCCCGCCGGACAACCCGGACAGTACGGCCGTCCTGCCGGACAGCAGGGTCCCTATGGCCGTCCCGCCGGACAGCCCGGACAGTACGGTCGTCCTGCAGGACAGCAGGGTCAGTTTGGGCGTCCTGCGGGTCAGCCCGGTCAGTTTGGCCGTCCTGCAGGTGGACAGACAGGCGGACCGCGTCCCCAGGGCGGCGGTTTCGGCGGTGGACGCCAGGGATCTGCCGGAGGCGGAAGACAGCGTACGCCTGAACTTGCCGTACCGATGGAAAAGGAACGGGTGTCGAATTACGATCCGAACAAGAAGAATTATATCCGTCAGCACGATCCTGAACATGTAAGCCGGAACCGGAAGCAGGCGAGCAAGAACGCCCACTTCAACGGCTATGACGATGAGGTGATCCGCGGAGGCAAGCGGGCGCGCGCCAAGAAGCCCAGCGCCCAGCAGATGATGGCCCCCATCAAAATCGAAACAGCTTACATGGCCGGCGACACCATCACTGTGCGCGACCTGACGGAGAAAATCGGCAAGTCTGCCAGCGAAATTATCAAGAAGCTGTTCCTGCTTGGCAACATGGCCACCATCAACAGTGAAATCGATTTTGACACAGCCCAGCTGGTCTGCTCCGACTTTGAGATTACACTCGAGCGCAAGCAGGAACAGACAGCGGAAGCTGCCCTGGTTGCGGAAGACTTTGACGACGCGGAAGAAAACCTGCAGCCCCGTCCTCCGGTGGTTACAATCATGGGTCACGTTGACCATGGTAAGACCAGCCTGCTGGACTACATCCGCAAGAGCCGTGTGACTGCCGGTGAAGCCGGCGGCATCACCCAGCATATCGGCGCCTACACCGTGGACGTGGACGGAAGGAAGATCACCTTCCTTGATACCCCCGGCCATGAAGCCTTTACTGCCATGCGTGCCCGCGGCACCCAGGCAACGGATATTGCCGTACTGGTTGTTGCCGCAGATGACTCCGTCATGCCCCAGACGGTTGAATCCATCAACCATGCGAAGGCGGCGGAAGTACCGGTGATTGTTGCCATCAACAAGATGGATAAACCGGACGCAAACCCCGACAGAGTCAAGCAGGACCTGACCCAGTATGGCCTGGTCTGCGAAGACTGGGGCGGCGAAACCATCTGCGTTCCCGTTTCCGCAGTTACCGGACAGGGTGTGGATGACCTGCTTGAAATGATCCTGCTGCAGGCGGATATGCTGCAGCTGCAGGCGAACCCGAACCGTCTGGGCAAGGGCGTCATTATTGAGGCCAAGCTGGACAAAGCAAGAGGCCCGCTGGCCACCGTGCTGCTGCAGAACGGTACGCTGCACGTGGGAGACAGCATTATTGCCGGTCTTGCTTCCGGTAAGGTCCGTGCCCTGATCAACGACAAGGGCGAGCGGGTCAGCGAAGCCGGTCCGTCTATGCCGGTCGAAATCATGGGCTTTGATGATGTACCGAGCGCCGGCGATGAGATGATCGCAGTGGGCGATGATCACCTGAGCCGCCAGGTTGCGGACGAACGCCGTGAAAAGATCAAGGCAAGCCGTGAGGCCACCATGGCCAAGATGAGCATGGAAAACCTTTTCTCCTCTATCGAGGCCGGCAAGGTGACCACCCTCAACCTGATTATCAAGGCAGACGTGCAAGGCTCTGTGGAAGCTGTAAAGCAGGCTATGGAGAAACTGAGCAATGACGAGGTAAAAATCCGTGTACTGCACAGCGCTGCCGGTGCGATTACCAAGGACGACGTCAACCTGGCTTCCGCTTTCAACGCAATTATCATCGGCTTCAACATCCGGCCGGACGCTTCCGCCCGGGAGGCTGCCGAAAAGCAGAAAGTCGACGTCCGGATGTACACGGTCATCTACAAGGCAATTGAGGATATGGAACTGGCCATGAAAGGCATGCTTGAGCCTGAGTACCGTGAGGTTCTGTTGGGCCATGCGGAAGTCCGGAATGTTTTCAAGATTACCGGTTCCGGTATCATTGCCGGCTGCTATGTTACGGACGGCAAGGTTCAGCGGAATGCCGGCGTACGCCTGCTGCGTGACAACGTGGTGGTGTTCGAAGGCAAGCTGAGCAGCCTGCGCCACCTGAAAGACGACGTGAAAGAAATGGCCGCCGGATATGAGTGCGGTATGAGCCTGGAAGGCCATAACGATATCAAGGAAGGCGACGTGGTCGAGTGCTACATTATGGAGGAGATCCCGCGCTGACATGAGTTACCAGAGAATTGACAGAATATCGGAAGAGGTTCGTCGGGAAGTTGACGCCATCATCCGGGAGGAACTGCATGATCCGAGAATCTGCGGAACCTTTTCGGTGACCAGGGCGGAAGTGACCGGTGACCTGCGGTACGCAAAGATTTATATCAGCGTGCTGGAGGATGAGCTGCGGGACGAACTGATCGATGCTCTGAAGAATGCAAAAGGCTATATCCGCCGTTCGCTTGGAAAGCGGATGATCATCCGCTATACGCCTGAACTGATTTTTGTCAGTGACAGGAATATCGCCTACGGTGTGCATATCGCCAAGGTTCTTTCAGAAGCGATCGGCACGGAGGACAAATCCGGTGACGATGATGAGCAGGAATCCTGACGCAATCGCCCGGCTGATCCGGGACGCACAGCGCATCGCCATCTGCAGCCACATTAACCCGGACGGCGACACACTCGGATGTGCCACGGCCATACGGATTGCGCTTCTGAGAATGGGCAAGGAACCTTTTCTGTTCTGCGACGGAAAGGTTCCGGATCAACTGGCTTTCCTGCCGGGAATCGATGAAATGCGTATACCGACCGGTGATGAAGCGCCTTTCGATCTGATGCTGGCAGTGGATGTGAGCGATATCAGGAGGCTTGGCTGCTGCGATCAGCTGATTTCCAAAAGCCGACATACGGCCCAGATTGATCATCATCCGACCAATCCGCTCTTTATGGAAGAGAACAGTGTGGACGGAGATGCCCCGGCAGCCTGTATCCTGATCCGGGAACAGATTGCTGCACTGGGAATCGAAATTGACAGGGATATGGCGATCTGCCTGTATACAGGGATCAGCACAGACACGGGCAATTTTGCTTTTGCGTCCACAAATGCCGAGTGCTTCCAAATCATGAGCGAATTGATGGGCAAAGACCTGCCCCTGGCAAAACTGAACCGGATTCTGTTCCGGGAACGGGCGAAACCGCAGGTACTGCTGATGGGCAGGGCACTGAACAGCCTGCAGTATTACGAAAACGGGCAGATCGCTGCCATGAAACTAACTCTGCGTGACTTTGAGGAATGCGAAGCATTGAGCGAGCACGCCGACACGCTCGTGAACTTTGGTCTGGACACGGTCGGAACCAGAATGGCAATGCTGGCCAGAGAGGCTCAGGACGGTTCAATCAAGTTCTCACTCCGTGCAAAAGAGCCGGACTGTGTCAGTGACATAGCGCAAAGCTTCGGAGGAGGCGGCCATCCGCAGGCCTCCGGTATCACATTATACGGAAAACTGGATGAAACAGCCGGAAACGTGCTGGACGCCATGATCCGTAAACTGAATGGATAGAAAATGAACGGTTTTTATAATATTCTGAAACCAACCGGAATGAGCAGCGCGGCCGTTGTGGCCGTGCTGCGCCGGCTTACCGGCATCAGACGTATAGGACATGCCGGGACACTGGATCCGGAAGCCGCAGGCGTGCTGCCCGTGATGACCGGGAAAGCCGCGCGGCTTTTTGATTATCTGGCAGATAAGGAAAAGGAATATGTGGCGGTATGTGCCTTCGGATCCAGAACAGACACACAGGACGCGACCGGTAACGTGATAGAGGAAGGAACCAATTATCCGGACAGGGAGACCTTCCTGAAGGCTGCCAGTGAACTGACCGGAGAGATCACCCAGATCCCCAGTATGTACAGTGCCATTAAAGTCGGAGGACAGCCACTGTATCTGCGGGCAAGAAAAGGTGAGACGGTGGAAGTGCCTTCCCGGAAAGTAAGGATTGACCGGATTGAACTGCTGCGGGAGATGGAAGATCACGGATTCGAGATCCGGGTTAACTGCGGCAGGGGAACCTATATCCGCACGTTGTGCGAAGACCTTGGAAACAAATGCGGATGCCCTGCCCATATGCGCAGTCTTCTCCGGACAAGAAGCGGTGCGTTTACCATCGATAATGCGATTACGCTGGAAGAAGCCAAAGCCCTGGCGGAAGCCGGGCAGCTTGAATCCAGACTGCTGCCACCCGACTATGCACTGGGACACCTGCCGAAAACAGATGTACCGGTACGATTCGGGAAAGCCGTGATAAACGGCGCCAAGCTGCCGCTGTTCCCCGATGCGAAATCTATTCAGGAGGGAGACCCTGTCAGGGTTTACCTGAAAAATCAATTCTGGGGAATCGCTGTCAGGCGGGGGGAAGAACTGGTCTGGAAGGCGCAGATTGCGCCTGAGGAAACTGAGGAGATGAACTGAAATGCACGTGCTCCAAAGACCGCACAAGGCGGGGGAGAGGGTCGTTGCCCTGGGAATGTTTGACGGTGTCCACAGGGGCCACAGAACCCTGCTTCTCAATGCGAAGCGGCTTGCGGATGAGATTGGCGTACCGCTGCGGGTCTGCACCTTTAACCGGCATCCGCTGGAAATCATCCGGCCGGAGAATCCGCCGGAAATGATCTCCACTATTCCGGAAAGAGCTTCGCTCCTGTATGGAATCGGTGTGGATGAAATGGAACTGATTCCCTTTGATCAGTCCATAGCGGATATGGAACCTGAAGTTTTCCTGGACAGAATGAGGAGCTTTCTGGATGTCAGGGCTGTGGTTGCCGGCTGGAACTACTCCTTTGGACGGAAGGGACGCGGAACGGCGGAACTGCTGAAGGCTGACGGAGAGAAACACGGATACAAAGTGATCATTGAGCCGCCGGCCACGCTGGAAGATGGGACAGTGATATCCAGCACCCTGATCAGGCAGAATCTGAAAGAGGGTAAAACAGAGCGGGCGGCTGAACTGCTCGGTTATCAGTACAGCCTGACAGGGACAGTCGCAGAGGGCAAGCACCAGGGCCACGGACTCGGTTTCCCGACGGCGAATATTGAACCGTGGAAACGCAAGGTACTGCCGAAATACGGGGTTTATACAGGCCTGCTGGAGACAGCGAACGACACGCTGCCAGCTGTAGTGAATATTGGTATACAGCCGACAATGCCCTCAGGCAAAGTTACCGTGGAGGCCCACGCACTGACAGAAAGTCCGGAACTATACGGACAGAAGGTCAGGCTTACCCTGCTGAAGATGCTCCGTGAGGAAAGGAAGTTCGCTTCCCCTCAGGATCTGACAGCGCAGATTGAAAGGGACCGGAATGAAGCCATGCAGTTATTTAACATGGCATAGATGGTCGGAATCCGGACTGTCCACGGCATTGCGACAGCCGGAGGCGGGATGTATAATTACGCTGTCAGAATCTGGTATATGTCTGGAGGAATAATCATGCCAGCCACGAAGTTTGACAAAGAGTCCATCAAGAATACCATTGTGGGAAAGGTGCAGCGGTATAACGGCCTGACAATTGAAGAGGCTTCACCGCATCAGATTTACCGCGCTGTTGCTTCCACCGTACGCGATCAGATCATGCAGAAGATGATCGCCAGCCGCGAGGTCTGGAAAAAGCAGAAAGGCAAAAGCCTGTATTATCTGAGCGTTGAGTTCCTGATGGGCCGCAGCATGTACTGCAATATGCTGAACCTGCTTTCCACGAAGGAATATACGGAAGCTCTGCAGGAGCTAGGTATTGATATCAAGGACGTACTGAAGGAAGAACCTGAACCCGGCCTCGGAAACGGTGGACTCGGACGTCTGGCTGCCTGTTTCCTGGACAGCCTGAGCTGTCTGGATCTGCCGGCCATGGGATGTACCATCCGCTATGAATATGGCCTGTTCCGCCAGAAAATCGTGGACGGACAGCAGGTGGAAATGCCGGACAGCTGGCTGGACAACGGCAACGTCTGGGAAACTGCCATGATGGAAGACACCTGCGAGGTACATTTCGGCGGCCATGTGGATGAAATAGAGATCAACGGCAGGCAGAAGTTTGTGACCCGCGATTATTACACCGTGGAAGCTGTTCCTTACGATATGCCTGTTGTCGGATATGACGCGACCATTGTGAATCCGCTGCGGATGTGGTCCGCGCGGAGCCCGAAAAAGCTGGACCTGAACAGTTTCGGTGAAGGACGCTATGTACAGGCATCTGAAGAAATCCAGCTGGCGGAAGCGATCAGCAAGGTGCTTTATCCCGAAGACAAGCACTATGAAGGCAAAATGCTGCGCCTGAAACAGCATTACTTCTTTACCAGCGCGTCTCTGCAGTATATCCTGAAGGACTACAAGCGGCGCTTTGGGAATGATATGAGCAAACTGCCGGAGAAGGTAGTGATTCATATCAACGACACCCACCCCGGTATGGCGATTCCTGAACTGATGCGCCTGCTGATTGATGAAGAAGGCCTGGGCTGGGATGAAGCTTCCAGTATTGTACAGAAGACCATCGCCTATACCAACCATACGATTCTGGCGGAGGCACTCGAAAAATGGCCTGTGAGCATGGTACAGCAGCTGCTGCCGCGGTGCTACCAGATCATCTGCGAGATGAACCGCAGGCTTTGCGAACGTCTGTGGAACTGCTTCCCCGGAGACTGGGACCGGATTGCCCGGATGGCCATCATCAGCTATGACAACGTCCATATGGCCAATATGTGCGTTGCCATGAGCTATTCTGTCAATGGCGTCAGCAAGCTGCACGGTGAAATCCTGAAGGAAGAAACCTTCCATGACTTTAACCTGGTCATGCCGGAGAAATTCTCCGCGATTACCAACGGTATTACACACCGCCGCTGGCTGATGAGCTGCAATCCTGAACTGACGGACCTGATCTGTGAGTCTATCGGCACTGACTGGATCAAGAATCCGGAAGGGTTAAGCGCGCTTCGTCCTTTTGCGGATGACGCCGCTTTCCGGGACAAGTTTGCAAAGATCAAGCAGCACAATAAGGAACGCCTCGCCGTTATGCTGAAGGAACGGCAGGGAGCGGTGGTGGATCCTTCCTTTATCTTTGACGTACAGGCAAAGAGACTACACGAGTATAAGCGGCAGATGCTGAACGCGCTGCATATCCTTGTGCTGTATAACCGGATCGTGAATGATGAAAGCTTCACCATGGAGCCGAGAGTATTCATCTTCGGAGCAAAAGCCAGCCCCGGTTATTACCGCGCGAAACAGATTATCCGTATGATCTGCGCGCTGAGCGAGCTCATTGCCAAGCATCCGCGGGCCAGGAAGATGCTTCAGGTTGTGTTCCTGGAAAATTATGATGTCAGCAGCGCTGAAGTGCTGATTCCGGCGGCAGAGGTTTCCGAACAGCTGTCCACAGCCAGCAAGGAAGCCAGCGGCACCGGCAACATGAAGTTCATGATGAACGGCGCGGTCACCATCGGCACGATGGACGGAGCGAACGTTGAAATCAGCGAACAGGTCGGCCTCGACAATATCTATATTTTCGGCATGCGGTCCGATACGGTACGGGATATGTATCGTGAGAACAGCTACAATCCCATGAATATTTTCGAAACCAACCAGGAAATCCGTCAGGCAATGACCCAGATGATCGACGGTACCCTGATGCCGGATAATCCCGCAGCCCTGCAGGATCTGTATCACAGCCTGCTGCTGGGCAGCTGGGGTTCCATGGGTGACAGCTACTTTGTCCTGAAAGATTTCGGTTCCTACAGCATGGCGCAGAGAAGACTGAACAACGACTACGCCGACCGGAACAAGTGGCTGAAAATGGCTGTTACCAACACGGCTATGTCGGGTATATTCTCCTCTGACCGGACAATCCGTGAGTATAATGAAAACATCTGGCATCTTCAGCCACTGAATAAGGTTCAGATGCCGGCAGCTGAGCCGAGGGAAAAAGCAAAACCTGTCAGAATCAAGGCAAAGAAATAAAAAAGAAGGCACGATCCAATGAGGATCGTGCCGTTTCTTTATCCTGCTTATTACTTTTTGAACAGGTTTTTGATCTTGCTGAGGATACCGCCGGCCTGTTTGGCAGCGTCGCCGGTAATATCGCCGAGCTGGCCCGTTACGCCTTTCACAACCTCATCCAGCTGTGAAGGATCCAGATCAATACCAAGAAGGTCCTTGATCGCAGCAAGCGGATTGGAAGTGAATTTCGCAATCAGATCTTTGTTTCCGGTCAGTTTTGCAACAAGATCACCAATCAGTTTCTGAATATCCATGACATACCCTCCTGTTCATTTTTCCGGATGACGCCATCCGTCTCTGTTATCAGTATTATAGCCCTTTGAAAGTTGTATGACAAGATCAGGACAAAGAAAAAAGAAGAAGGACTTGAATAAGAAGGTCTGTTTGCGATAAAATTAGTATAACCAAAAAAGAAAATAAACAGGAGGTTTCTGATTATGCCTGCAGCAAAAAAGAACACGACCACCGCTAAGAAAACGACGACTGCCGTAAAGAAGACAGCTGCTGCCGCAAAGAAGACAACAACTGCCACCGCGAAGAAGACTGCCACTGCCGCAAAGAAGGCTACGACAACTGCCGCAAAGAAAACGACAGCTGCTGTAAAGAAGACAGCTGCAACCGCAGCGAAGAAGACGACCACTGCGGCAAAGAAGCCCACCGCAGCAACGTCCGCAAAGAAGCCTGCAACGACCGCGAAGAAGACTACAACAGCGGCAAAGACCACTGCGGCCAAGAAGACCACCACTGCGGCCAAGAAGACCACCACTGCGGCCAAGAAACCTGCCGCAACGGCAAAGAAAACAACGACGGCCAAGAAACCAGCAGTACCGGCATCCGCCAATACTTCCATGAAAGTAACGGCAGCGGAAAAGAAACTGATTGAAGCTTACCGCGGAGCTTCCGGTGATCTGAAAAAAGTATCCCTGAAAGTCCTGAAGGGAGAATATGGCGACGCAGCAATCAAGCTGCTTGATACTGTCGGGGGAGGCATTGAAGCGGGAGCTGACGGAATCGGCGGAGCATTGGGCAACCTGCTTGGCGGACTGCTCGGCGGAAAATAAAAGACATGATAAAAGGCGTCTGAATTATTCAGACGCCTTTATTTTTTGTGCATCAGTTACCGCAAACGATGGTAACATCATCTGTGACCGTAAGCTGCAGGGAAGCTTTTCCTACATTTTCCGGCTCGCCTCCGTTGATGCTGTATCCGCCTGCTGCGAGATCAGAATTGTCTGCGATGATTCTGATCGGTGCACCGTAGGGAACTTCACCTTCTGTAACAGCGCGAAGGCCTTTACTGAGATAGGTGAAAGTACAGCCTTTACAGGTGACTTTACACATTTTACTTTCATCTATTTCAGCTTCAGCAGCAGATGTACGGGCAATCTTAACATCCAGAGCGATACTTTCGGTTACGTTCATTACTTTAAATTCATTGACAGGCTGCGCAGGCTCGAAACGAATTCCATTGACAGTCCAACTCTTGATGGGTTCGTCAGAACGGACAGCGAAAGAACCGGCATTGTTAAACTCGAGGGAGGAAACAGGAGACGCATCCGTGATATTTCCTTTGTTGTCCAGCCTGAACAGATTCTTCGAAGAGGACGTTACCGTTATGGCTCTGTTTTCAATGATCAGCTCGCTGTCAGCGCCTTCGCCCTGATCAGTTCCCACGGCCTGATCGCCGCCCTGCTGAGAAGCAGATTCTCCGGATTCAGCAACGGCAGGGGCGGGGACGGGGTTCGATTCGGCAGGAGCAGAAGCAGGTTCTGCTTCAGGTTTTGCATCTGCGTCGGCGGCAGGTGCTGCGGACGAACCAGTTTCGGGGATATCCATGCCATAAACATACAGGGTAGCTGTATCAGAATCAATCTTATAACCGTTACCGTTTATATGGCAGTATACAGACCAGCCGTGCATGGATTCAGGCACATGAGACAGGGAAATCTTTTTTGAATTGGGATTAGAAACTTTAACCCCCTTGACAGTGGAGGACAGTTTTTTTCCGGATACTTTATCACCGGTTTCCGGATTGACAAAATACCAGGTGTATGAGCTTACAGAACCCTTAACAGAGATGGAGAAAGCGACTGCCCCCTTTTTGGATGTGGTGGCGGTTTCGGGCTGTTTCGTAATCTCTGGTTTGCTGGCGGCAAAAGCATCAGCGGCAAGTGTTAAAACGAGACAGAGCGTCAGAATAATTCCGAGCAACTTCTTCATGATGTACGCCTCCTGTGCGAAACACGAAATGTTTCATATATATTACCATAGAATTACAAAAAATACAATATATGTCAGACCATGGGTAAAATCAGTTTTTTTCGCGAAGGTTAAGCAGTTTCAGGACCACTGTTTCAACTGCACCGTCCTGGGACATCCGTCCAGATTTCAGGGCGTATTCCGTGTCAAAACAGATGCGGACAGCGCTTTTAACCTGTCCGCCAGTATAACCGGAGGCCTGACGAACATACTGGTCAATGGCAAAAGGCGGAACCCCGAGAGCGGAACGGATAAA
>JAEEGL011142584.1_pt1 | contig 11064 bp, 9 predicted proteins | sample 9134231 | NCBI WGS metagenome assembly JAEEGL01 (sample SAMN16246548, study PRJNA631951) | gut metagenome | biome: gut microbiome; feature: rumen; material: fiber-attached | host: Bos | place: Iran: Karaj | collected 2018-10
GCATCCACCATTTCTTTTAACTCTCTGGCTTTTCCGCTTCCCACATAGGTGGCAGGATCCGGATGGGCCAAGTTCTGAACAAAACTTTCTGCGGTTTCACCACCTGCGGTTTCCAAAAGAAGAGACAACTCTTCTAAAGATTTCCATGTGGCTTCTTCATCACCGGTGGCCACTGCCACCAACAAATATCTATCTGTCATTGATTATCCTTAACATAAAAAAGTGTACCGACATCACGTCGGTACACCATTATACCATATTTTTTTGCTTCCTACTCCTCAGGAACAGCACCTTTTACAAACATACAACGGATGGCATTTAATACCGCAAGAACCATGACGCCTACGTCGGCGAAAATCGCAAACCACATATTAGCAATTCCAAGTGCTCCAAGAACCAAACACGCAAGCTTGATTCCGATGGCAAACCAGATGTTTTCTTTTACGATGCGAAGGCACTTTCTGGAAATCTTAATGGCGGTCACAATCTTTAAAGGATCGTCATCCATCAAAACCACGTCTGCCGCTTCAATGGCTGCGTCAGATCCCATGGCTCCCATGGCAATTCCGATGTCCGCTCTTGCAAGTACCGGTGCATCATTGATGCCGTCTCCCACAAAGGCAAGAACGTCTTTTTCGGATTTCTTTTCTGCCAAAAGGGCTTCCACCTTTGCTACTTTATCCTGAGGCAAAAGTTCGCTGTAAACCTCATCCAAGGAAAGTTCACCGGCTACTTTATCCGCAACTTTTTTCATATCGCCGGTAAGCATAACGGTCTTTGCCACACCGTTTTTCTTTAAGTCACGAATGGCCTGGGCACTGTGGGGTTTTACCACATCGGCGATGACGATATGGCCCGCATATTTTCCGTCAACAGCCACATGAAGGGTAGTTCCTGTCTTATGGCATTCATGCCAGGTTGCGCCTTCCTTATCCATGAGCTTGCCGTTTCCCACAGCAACTCTTTGGCCGTTTACATAAGCAACGATTCCGTGACCGGCAATTTCTTCCACATTTTCTATCTTGCAATCATCCGCTTCTTTGGGATATGCAACGCGAATGGAGTTTGCAATCGGATGGGTGGAATGGCGCTCCACATGAGCTGCCAAATGCAAAAGTTTTTCCGTATCGATTCCGTTGATACAATTCTCCGAAGAGGTTTCTCCGCAGGTATGTCCGTCCTCCGGATGAATGGCATCCACTTCAAAGATACCCTTGGTCAAGGTTCCTGTTTTATCAAATACAACGGTTTTTGTCTGAGACAAAACTTCCAAGTAGTTGGCGCCTTTTACCAATACACCAAGTCTTGATGCTCCGCCGATTCCCGCAAAGAAAGAAAGGGGAATGGAAACCACCAGTGCACACGGGCAACTGATTACCAAAAAGATCAAAGCTCGATAAATCCAAGTTCCGATTACAGGGTCCTTTCCCAAAATCGCCAATACAATCGGCGGTATAATGGCAAGTGCCAAAGCAGAAAGTACAACTGCCGGCGTATAAACTCTGGCAAATTTTGAAATAAAGTTTTCGGACTGAGACTTTCTGGAGGAAGCGTCCTCAATCATTTCCAATACTTTGGAAACGGTGGACTCTCCAAATTCTTTCGTTGTCTTAATCTTTAACAATCCGTTTAAATTGATACAGCCGGAGATCACTTCGTCGCCTACAATTACATCACGGGGTGCAGACTCGCCGGTTAAAGCGGAGGTATTTAAAGAAGAGTTTCCCTCTTCCACAACTCCGTCGATAGGAATCTTTTCTCCCGGTTTAACCACAATAACGGTACCGATTTCCACATCATCCGGATCCACCTGTTCCAACTGTCCGTTATCCGTTTCAGTGTTGGCATAGTCCGGTGCAATATCCATCAAATCGGAAATGCTTCTTCTGCTGCGTCCCACCGCATAGCTTTGGAACCATTCACCAATCTGATAAAAGAGCATAACCGCAATGGCTTCCATATAATCGCCACTTCTTTCATAAAGAGCAAGGGCGATGGCACCAATGGTAGCGATAGCCATCAGCAAACATTCGTCCAAGGGCTGTCTGTTTTTAATCCCTTTAAAAGCCTTGATTAAAATGTCATAGCCCACGATGATATAGGGCACCATATAAAGCACAAACCGAAGCACGCCGGTAAGCTCTATCCCAAACTTTGGAAGCAGAGCCAATACCACTACCATAACAAGGGCGATGATAATTCTGATGAGATTCTTCTTTTGCTTTTTATTCATAACAACACCTCAGGTGACGATGTGACAAGGGGACGGTTCTTAGTCACCATTTTTATAAAAAGATTTCGCAGTCGTCTTCTACTTTCTTGCAGTTTGCAAGTACGTCCTGCATAACAGCGCTTTCATCTGCGCCTTCTTCAAATTCCACTTTCATCTTTAATGCCATAAAGTTTACAATGGCATCCTTTACACCTGCAGTATTCTTTGCTGCTTGCTCCATCTTATCTGCGCATGCTGCACAATCCACATCAATCTTGTATGTTTTTTTCATAGCTCATTCCTCCGGACAGGGGACGGTTCTCTGTCTCCTTTTTATTAATTAATTCATATTTTCAAGACAGAGAACCGTCCCCTGTCTTGTTTTCAATTAAACGATTGTTTAATCGTTGATTAGATGATACTCCCGATTTTGTAAATTGTCAATGGAATTTTTTAAAAGATTAAGCAATTATTTAATTGATGTGATATAATCAGATTAAATCGGAGGAAAAGCTATGGCAAAACATGAAGAACATAACCATCATCATATCGAAGAAACCTACAATGTCCACGCGCCAAGCATAGAGATGATTGAAACGGTAGCGGAAGGATTAAAGCAATTAGGAGACCCGTCACGACTTCGCATCTTTTGGCTTTTGTGTCATACGGAAGCCTGCGTTATTGAAATTGCAGATGCGGTGGAGATGTCCTCTCCTGCCGTTTCCCATCATTTGCGACTGCTAAAGCAGGCGGGACTTATTGTCTCCAACCGAAACGGCAAAGAAATGTTTTATAAGGCTGCGGACACGGAGCTTGCTCAGGCCATGCACCACACCATCGAAAAATTAGCACAGATTTCTTGTCCGACGGCATAAAACTGTAGTAAAATATATATATTCATTTCATACTTTACATGGGGGATATGTATGAAAATACTTCAAACATCAGTTTCGGATACGTTCCGAGAGACAATAACAAATTGGGCAGATGAGATTCACTCAAAGTCTCACTCTGCCCTTTTTCATATCTATGTGCCTTATAACATGGAAGGCAGCGCCAAGCACTTGGAAGATGTGCGGTCTCTCCTTCGGGAGCTGTTTCCAAATTGCCCGGTTTTAGGCTGCAGTGCCACCGGTGAAATTCTAAACGGTCAGATGAACAATTCGGAAATTGTAGTGACCCTGACTTTGTTTGAATCCCCGGATACCAAAGTCGAAGTCATGTCTTTCTATGAACTTCGGGAAACCATGGATGCAGATAAACTGCTACACTATATTATCGATATGTCAGACCTGCAAGGAATTGAAGTTTTGACTTCCGCCGATTTTGAACGTTTGGAATCCACAGGCGGCGTATTGGATCGGTTGCCTAAGAATATTGAAATATTCGGTGGAGTTGCCGTGGGTGACGATACTCACGACGCATATGTTTTTTCCGAAAATAATCCTATTTCAAAAAATGGCACGGTTTTTGTTTTCTATCAGGGCAAAGACTTACATCTTACCACCAAGCGATTGTTTGGATGGAAACCAATCGGATATCCGCTGGAGGTTACCCATTCCGAGGGAAACATTGTATATGAGTTAAATCATCTGCCGGCCTACGATGTTTATAATCATTATCTACATATCGAAAAAGGAAAAAACTTTTTCTATGATGCTCTTGAATTTCCATGGGAAGTTGAAGTGGACGAAGAAACCGGCGGATATATTCGTCATGCCAAATCTGTAAATCCGGACGGCTCAATAGTGATGTCCTCTAATATTCCTCAGGGAAGCCGGATCCATATCGCCTACGGAGATCCCCGCCGTATGGTAGAGCATACCCTGCGTGCCGGAGCAGAAGTTCAAGAGTTTGGTCCCCAGGTTCTTTTTCTTGTGAACTGTATGGGACGTATGCTGTTTTGGGGTGACCGTTTTAACGAAGAGATTTCTGCACTTTCGAACTATGTTCCGGTTACCGGATTTAGCGCCCTAGGCGAAATTATGCGTACAAATTCCACTACGCTGTTGAATAATCTTTCCATCGTTGCGGTTGCCATGAGAGAAGGCCCGATTCAAGAGATACCATCGGTGTATTTAGAACAATTAACCACCAATAAATCTCTTCCCATTACCGCCCGCCTGGCGATTTTTATCAACACCATCACAGACGAGCTAATGGAAAAGAACCAGCAATTAAATGAAATGCTGTTCCAGGCAAATCATGATTCTTTAACGTCTCTTTTAAACCGTGGTGCCATTGAGCGTTTGATTTACGACGCAAAAAACAATGCAGACATTTTGCCGGAACAACAATGGTTTTTGATTATGTTTGATTTGGACGATTTCAAAATCATTAATGATACCTACGGTCACAGCGAAGGGGATAAGGTTTTGTATGATTTGGCAAATTATCTGATTCCATTGAAAAAAGAAAATCCAAGTTTGGATGTAGGCCGTTGGGGCGGCGAAGAATTTATGATTTTCGGATATGGCTATACGAATGATGAAATCCTTCAGATTGCAGAGGATATCCGTTCAAGTGTGAAGAAGCCCGATGTGATGCGACGACCAATTACCATCAGTATCGGAATTACAAAACATCTGCCGGGTGAGAAGGAGAATTTAACCATCCGACGGGTGGATAAGTTCCTTTATCAGGCAAAGAATCAGGGAAAAGACTGTATTTGCAGTGATTTAAAGTAAAAAAAGACAGGAGACGCAGAACCGTCCCCTGTCTCCCCCTTTACTCTACTATATGTCTCTACTTTCTATAGGTTGGGATTGTTTGTAACTTGTGTAGGTTTAGCTTGTGTGCGCGGTCGATTTTTTCACGAATCAATTCATCTTCACACTCGCCGGTTTCCATATAGTGATCAAGCATAGCATAAGTAAATCCAAGCTTGTCCTCGTCGCTCTTTCCGCAAAGTCCGTCAGACGGAGTTTTATGAACAAGTTCTGTAGGAACGCCAAGGGCATCTCCGATTTGAAGCATTTCTGTCACGGTAAAGTCGGCGCATGGAGAAAAATCTCCTGCCGCATCTCCGTACTTGGTGGAATATCCCACGTAATCCTCGGAAGCGTTACAGGTATTTGCCACACGTCCGCCATTTGGAAGGGACTGCGCCACCGCATACAAGGTGGCCATACGAAGACGAGGTGCCAGATTTATTTTTGTATCCTCGGACAATGATAAATCCGGAAGATCCTTTGTAAAGCTTTCCACTGCCGCATCATAATAAGGTGCGATATTTACGGTATAGGTTTTGATTCCCAAAAACTCTGCAATCTGTCTGGAATCGGAAATATCCTTTTGCTCACCATTTGGCATCATCACGCCAACCACACGGTCCTTACCAAGGGCCTTTACCAAAAGTGTGGCTACGATGGAAGAATCTTTTCCGCCGGAAAGTCCGATGACCGCGTTAGCCTTCGGACCATTTGTGGCGAACCACTCCTGAATCCAATCCACTACATTTTCAATTTCTTTTTCTGCGTCAAACATAAATGTTCCTCCTGTTTTCCACATGCCACTATAGATTCTAGCACTTTTCCCTCATTTTTTGAATAATATGAACCAACAGGGACACAGACACCGCCATCATAATCACTTCCGTTATCGGCTGTGCCCAGATCATTCCGAAGAATCCAAAGATATGATTGAAAATCAAAAGCAAAGGCACATACAAAATGAGCTGGCGAATCAAGGTAATCACAAATGCGTACTGGGCTTTTCCCATAGCCTGGAAAGAAATGCGACTCATGGAAACCGCACCTACAAAGGGAAGAATGCACATGTTGGCGCGAAGAACTTTTGCACCGGTGGCGATTACTTCCGGCGAATCCGTAAAGATATCGATTAAGTGGGGTGCAAAGATACCAAAGACTGCCATGACACAAAGTTCGATGGAGCTTAATACCAATATACCGCTCTTTAGCACGTTTAACATTCGCTTGTAGTTTTTTCCTCCGTAGTTATATCCCATAATCGGCTGAGTTCCGGAGGCTAACCCCTGATAGATATAGGTTCCGATGGTCATAATCTTTTGAGACACTCCCACCGCTGCTACCGTAAGTTCCCCGTAGGAAACCGCCAGATTATTGTTAATGATGTAGGCCACGGAGGTGAGTAAGGTTTCCAAAGTAGCCGGTACGCCTACCCAAAAGATTTCTCTTAAAATCTCTGTAGTAGGGCGAAGCATTTTAAGGCTTGGTTTTAAAATGGATTTTCCACTGATATAGATAAACAAAGATACACACATACCAAGGGCATTTCCCAAAATGGTTGCCACTGCCGCACCTTTGATTTCCATATGAAAGCCAAAAATAAAAATGGGATCTAAGACAATGTTTGCCACGGTTCCCACCACCATACCTACAATGGAATAACGTACGCTGCCTTCACTTCGAAGGAGCTGTCCTAACGTATAATTTCCCATGGTAAAAATGGTGCCAAGCAAAATAACGGAAACATACTCTTTGGTATACAAAAAGGTGTTTTCCTTTGCACCAAGACCGTAACAAATTTGATTTAAAAACAAATATCCGATAGCAGTTACAATCAAACTTCCGAGAACGGTAAATCCAAATCCGACGGTCAATGTATGGTTTGCCTTTTCCTCTTTCCCCGCACCCATACTTCGGGCAATGAGTGAGGAGGCTCCGGTGGCAATCATATTGGAAACCGCAATGGATATCATCATCACAGGATAGGCCAAGTTCACGGCTGCCAATTGGTAGTCGTTTTTTGTCAACCCGATAAAGTACGTATCCACCATATTGTAAAGCACCATGATAAACATGCCCGCCACCAAGGGGAGGCCCAACTTTAATACTGCTTTTACCGGTGCTTCTTCTTTTAATGTATAAATTCGTTTGTCTTCTGTCATTTTTTCGTCCTACACATTTTTAAACTCATTTTAAGAAAAGAACGTCAAAATATCCATAGACAAAAGAAATGAAGTGTGGAGAAAACGTGACAAAAGGGGACGGTTCTCCGTCACATTTCAAATGTGACAGAGAACCGTCCCCTTGTCTTTCAAATAAGATTAATAGTTTGTTGTTTCATAATTTTCCAAGAACTCCGGTACCTGATCTTTTAAGAAACTGCGCTCATAACAGCGGTCACTGTCTCCGTAAAGATAGATATAAACCGTATATCTCGGGTCATAGCCTTTTGTACAATGCCAATGATAAGTGTAGGACTTACCCGCGGCAGGAACCATGGATTCCAATGCCTCTTCCATTTCATTCCAATCGGAAATGTAATAGTATTCAGAATCTCCATCGTCCCAATTCCAACCATCATTACCAATGTATGTAATATCATCCTTTTGGATTTCAAGATAAGCGATATCTTCCACTGCCGGGGCCTGTACCATGTAGGTACTGAACAGCCCGTTTTCCTCCATGTAGGCAATGGTGTTTGTAAAACTTTCATACACCGGGAATCCCTGAGTGATCAGCGTCACCTCATCCCCCTCTGTAGTGTAATCATACCAATAATCCGTCAGACTGCTGTCCGCAGTAATCTTTTCCATCTTGGAGAAGTATACTTCGCCCAACACCAGCTCATCTCTTGCCACACTAAAGTTCCAATGTGCCAAGTCTTTTTCATATGCTGCAAAGAAAGCATCCACAGACTCATCGGAAATATCCTTGTTTACGGAATCATAAAATTCCAAGCAATTGTATCCGCCGGTAATTTTACGAAGTTCATCCATGGTATCTAAGGTAAAGCTTACCTGCCTATACTCATCAGTACCTAAAATAGCATTCATTGTGCTTTCATCCATATCATAAGGAACGGTGATTCTTCGGCGATAGGTTTTTCCGTTTTTCATGCGATACATGATGCTTACACTGTAATTGTATGGGTTATATGCTTTATCCTCATCCACTTCTTCGCCCTTTCGAATATCCTTTTGGATATCCTTTGCGGCGGTTTGAAGTTTCATACCAACGGTTGCCACCTTTTGCACATCCTCGGTATATGGCAGGTGCATATATTCATTAGCATATTTACCGGCATAGGTATTCACATATTCACTTCCATTTATGATGTACTGATTCTGTGCCTCCCCGTTAGAAAGAGCCATGGCACAGTCCACCACATCCTTTGCTTCAGGCACATAGGAATCGTAGCCATACCAGTCATATCCGAAACTTAATATCAAAACAAAGGATACGATTGCAAAAATCGGAGCCTGCCAAAAGCGCTTGAACATTGCCCTGATATCAAATGCAAACACAATCTCGCTGATGCCGGAAATAATAACCGCTCCAAGCAATGCGCCCAATACGGCAAACACTTTTCCGGAAGTTGCAAAAATCACCTGCTCGGAAAGTGCTAAGAAGAAGTATCCAATCCAAAGTGCTGCCAGGCATGCCAATGAAATCTTTATCAAATAGCGAACGCCCTTATACACAACCGCTTTGCCTGCAAACTCTCCTTTGTAATGTTTATAAGCAATATACGCAAGCACAAAGGCTACGACAGCAATCAGTGCATCCTTTACATACAGGGATGCACCCGCTGCCTTGAATATGTTGTAAAAAGGAGAGGTAATTATCGGAAAAATGTTTGTTCCCAAGATAAACTCCGTTGAAGTTTCACAAGTTGAGAAACAAGAACTTGCCAAAAATCCGATGGTTCCGCGAACCGCTAATTCTATGGTCAAAAAGTATACGGACAACATAATGGCAATAAAGGTATGTCCGCACAAAGTCTGTGCCAAAATGCAGATAGCATAAATGGATAAAAACAAGAAGTAGTTTGCAATATATCCGTTAACGACAATGCTTAATAACTCGCCATCCAACGGTGCGCCCACTGCCTTTGCTATCAAAGTGCTTACCAAATAAGATGCCACACTGATGATGGTATAAATCAAAACAGAGTTAAGGATGACATCTCTAAAATACGCCATCTTCTTTTTCGGCATAGAAAAATAAAAGTCTACGGTTTTACTTTTGTACAAATAGTTAAAACTGGTTACTCCCAGCATAAAGCCATAAAAGGCAGCGATAAACGTAGAAAAACTTTGGTAGGAAAGCCAATAGGTAACGGTTGATCGAAGCTGGCTTGCCAAACGTCTTGCATAACCTATATCCGAAGCATCCGGCTTATAACCGTGATCGTATACGCTAAACCAAAAGAATACCACGTAACTTAAAAAGTTGATTAACGTAAACAAAGAGATCAGCCATAAGCGGTTTCTGGAGATAAATCCCTGAGTGGATTTAGTCTTGGATGATGTTTTTAATGTCATAGCCGATCACCTCCGTTTCACTGATAAATATCTCCTCTAACGTAAGCGGCAAAGATTCAAAAAGCAGTGTATTCACATGTTCAAAAATCATTTCTAGTTCTGCCTCAGACATACGAACCGTATAGCTGTATACGCGGCCTCTTTTCTCCTGAATCAATATGCTAAGCTTCGACTCTGCAGCTCTTCTGTCCTCTTCGGAATTATAAACCACCTGAACTTTTTGAATGTTCAATTTCATATCCGCCAAGTCTTTAGAAAGCACCACACCACCCTTATGCAAAAGGCCTACGTGGTCACAAATATCTTCCAACTCTCGCAAGTTATGGGACGTTAAAATCGGAGTAAGTCCCCGCTCATCCATCTCTTTTGCAAATAAGCTCTTAGCCGCCTGACGCATGACAGGATCCAAACCATCAAAGGTTTCGTCGCAAAACAGATATTTGGTCTTTGCACAGATTCCCATAATTAAAAACATCTGCTTTTTCATTCCCTTTGAAAAAGTCTGAATCTTTCGATTTCCGTCTAAGTCAAAATTCTGCAACAAATATTGGAACCGGTTTTTATCAAACTTCGGATAAACGTGTGCATAGTATTCCGCCATGGTATTTGGCGTAGAATTTGGGAACACATAGGCGTCATCCGGAATAAAAAACAGTTCGGATTTTACCTTTGGGTTGTCATATACATTCTCTCCGTCAATAATGATTTCTCCCCGGTCTGCCTTTAACACCCCTGACATAATTCGAAGCAAGGTGGACTTTCCGGCACCGTTGGTTCCTACCAATCCAAAGACTTCTTTTTCGCGCATATCCATGGACAGGTTTCCCAAGGCTTGGATTTCATCATAAGACTTACTTACATTCCTTATTTCAATCATGATCCATCCTTTCCGAAGCACTCTTTAAAATATCCGTTGGATTTAATCCCATCTCCTTCGCTTCTTTTAACAGTTCTAAAATCTTATTACATATTTCATCCTGCCTGGCACACACCAGATTTGTGTTCTCTTTCACGAAATTTCCCCTACCCTTTACCGTGTAAATAAAACCTTCGCGTTCCAATTGGGCATATGCCTTTTGTACCGTATTCGGATTCGTGGCCAGGTCCATGGCCAACGATCGCACCGATGGCATCTGCTCGTCATTTTCCATAGCGCCGATTAAAATCAAATGCTTATAGTAGTCTACAATCTGCTCATAAATCGGTCGACCATCTTGAAAATTAATAATCTGCATATGCACCCTCCTTTCTAAATATTACGCTTACGCGCTTATATCGTTAGTTCATTCTCGTCCATCGTGTATTAGTCGTACTAGTACAGTTATAGTACACCCTACTCTATATCTTTGTCAACAAATAAAAAATCCTCCTAAAGAAGACTTTGGATATTTCCATTGTCTACTTTAGGAGGATCATATCAATGCAGAACCGTCCCCTGTCTTTATTGCAATATGATGTACACCAGTAATCATTCTAAATCTCCTTTTGCAACTCAAATCGATATTTTTGTTTTACATCCGGATATTTATTATGATCCACTTCTGATAAAAACATCTCCTTTGGGCGTACCCATAAACTGCCTTCATCATAAAGCTTGCGA
>JAEEGL011235214.1_pt1 | contig 11064 bp, 5 predicted proteins | sample 9134231 | NCBI WGS metagenome assembly JAEEGL01 (sample SAMN16246548, study PRJNA631951) | gut metagenome | biome: gut microbiome; feature: rumen; material: fiber-attached | host: Bos | place: Iran: Karaj | collected 2018-10
TAGATTTAAATAGAAAATTAAATAAATAAATTTAATTTACTAATTAGTTTATTTAATTAAAATATTTATAATATAATATTATAACTTAATGATATTTTTCTAAAGTTTGAATAATATTCACTATATCATTAATATTTTTTTGCCATGGATAATTTAATTCTTTTAATATATCTTTTTTCTCTTTATCATTATAATTTAAAAATTCTTTTAATATTTCTCCTTCTACAAATCCAAAATGATCTTCATTTATGAATCCATCTTTATAGCTTCTCCATCTATTATATTCAAAATTCCCATTTGGAACTAATTTTTTAATGATTATATTTTGTAATTGTTCTAAAAATTCAAATAATTCCTTATTTAATTGAATTATTATTCCTAATGTTCCTTCTAATGAACCAAAATAACATAAATTACCATAAAAGTTATTATCATTATTATTTTCTTCATTTTCATTATATTTATTAAATATTGTAATATTTTCTAGATTTTTAATAATATTTTTAGAAATTTTTAAATTAATAATTTTATTTATTCTTTCTCCAAAATTAAATATTGCTTTTTTTTCAAATTTATATTTTTCTTCATTTGATTTTGGATATAAAGTTTTAATTAAAGAAATTATATTTCCATTAATATCTGTTAAATATATTATATTATTATTACATTGTGTGATATTAAATGCCCATGTTAATAAATATTCTTTACAAATTTCATTTAATTTATCTGTTTTTTTATCATATTTAAATAATTGTATATTTTTATATAAATCACTTATTAATAATTCATTATTATTAAATAATTCCATATTATTTATTAATACAAAATCCGAATATCTATGAATTTCTTTAATTTCAAAAAAATCAAATTTTTTTTCAATTGAATAAATATATAAATTATTTTGAATAGAACAATAAATAATATTATCATTATATAATATTTGATAAACTCCTCCATTCGTTGTTATTTCTGAAATTTTATTAATTTTAAACTCATTATTTATTTCTAATAAATAAATATGCCCAATTGAAGGTTCAATTAATTCATTTTCATAAATAGAACTTCCAATTAAAATATATTTATTATCATTATTGTTTTTATTCAAATCTGTATTACAAAAACTTAATGAAATTTCATTTTTGTTTTCTAATTTATAATTACTAATTTCTTTTAAATTAAAATCATTTAAAGAGAATATAGATTTATTATTTTCTTCATATAAAATAATAAATAAATTTTTATTATTTTTAAAATTTAATATTTGAATTTTTTGTATGTGTTTATTAAATGTTTTATTTATAATATTTTGAGTTAATGAATTTTGGATAAATCCAAAAGATAACATATTATTAAAACTAAATAAAAATAAATTATCTAAATTAAGATTTAAAATATCATTACAATTTTTTATTGTAAAATTAGAAAATTTTAAATTTTTTTTTTCAACATTCACAAAACACGGTGTTTTTGAATTAATAAATATTACATTTTTATTATTATTTAAATTTATTTTTTTAATGTTAAAACTTTCAGTACATATATTTATTTTTTTTACTAATTCAATTTTTAAATTTTGAATTTCAAAATTATAATAAATTAATTTTCCATTTGACAATCCTAAAAATAAATTTTTATAATTATCTTTATTTTTGTTTTTATAGACTAATATTGAAGAAATATATATATATTCATATATTTCATTTATATTACATAAAATATTATTTTTTTTTTTTTCATAATTGAATATAAATATATTATTTGAATTCCATAATGAATAAATAATATTATTTTCTGTAATATCAAATGAACATATATCATTAATAAAAATATTTTTGTAATAATTAATTGAATTATTCTCAATTTTATATAAATTTAATTCAAAATGATTATTATAAATAAAAATAAAAGAATATTTTTTTTGAAATTTTATTAATAATGGTTTATATTTAAATTTTTTTTCAAATATTTTATTTAAAAAAATATCATATAAATAATAATTTATATTTGTTATTATGATAATAACTTCATTAAAATTATTGGAAAATAATATAATTTCATTTTTAATTAAATTTATTTTTTTATTTACTTTTATATTATTGTTATAATATTCAAATATTAAACTATTATTAAATGTACTAATAACAAAACAATTTATTTTATTTTTATAATTGCAATTATCTATTAAATCCTTTTTTGAATTATTTATATAATATAATTTATTTATAAATTTTATTCCTTTTAAACATATTTCAAATTCAAATTTAACAGATTTTCCTTTTTGAATATTTTTAATATTACAATCTCTTTTTATACCACTAACTGTAATTATTTCATTAAATTCTCCTTTACTATTTACAACTAAATCTGTAATTGGAGCAAGTGATTCATATTCTTCACTTACTTGTATAAAAGGTTTATTATCATTTACTTTTATTAATTGACTATTACTCAAACAACTACCTACAAAAAAATAATCAGAATTTAAATGAGTAATACAACTAGGATAATTAACTTCATTCAAATATTGAAAAATAATATAACAATTATCTAAAGATGATACTTCATCAAAAGGATTTTTAATTACTAAGACATAAATAGAACCATTACTATCAGAAATTAAATATTTATAAGAATTTTCATTTACTATTGAATAATTATTAAAATATTTATTAGTATATATATATGTGATGTGACTATTTTCTAATATATTATTATTTGAATTATATCTGTAAAAAGTAACATAATCTTTATAAAAAATAATTATTAATCCTTTTGGATGAGTAATTATTAAAGATGGTTTTGTATATAAATTAATTTTATGATGAAAATTTAGAAAAGAATTTTTTTCCTGCTGTGTTAAAGTTTTTTTATTTTTATTATTTGGTTGATTCGGAAATAATCCAAAAACTTGTTCAACTAAAGAAGGAGATTGTTCTTCATTCACTTTAAAATTTAAATTTCCATGATTTCTGTCTTCATAAGTGATTATTTTTTTATTAATAACATTTATTTGAAAAGTTTCAAAATATATTTCATTATTATTATTATTATTATTTAAATTATTATTTATATTATTATTTTGTTTTTTTGTTGATTTTACAATTGAAAATGTATATATATATGAATCAGAATTATTATTTGTTATATGATTAATTGAAAAATTATTTAAAAAAAATATTTCTTCATATTCATAAGTAAATATAAAATCTCTTATCTTATCTCTTAGATTAATATTTAAACAAATTACATTAAATAAATTTACATATGCGTTAATTATTATATAATTTTTATTAGAATCAATAGCATATAAAATTTTTTCATTTTTTTTGCCTAAATCTTCCTTTATATTTCCTTTAATTAAATTTTCAATTTTATTATTATTATATGAAATTATTCTATAATCTAAATCTTCGGTTAATATAAATAAATTATCTTTATTTTGCTTATTACAAGGAATATTTTCAACAATTATAATTTTCCCAAATATATTTAAATATGGATTAGGTTCTAAACCATTTTTTGTTAAATTATATATTTCAATAATATTATTTTTAATTAAAATTAAATTATCATTTGTTTTTGAAGTAAAATTGCATTTTAAACTATGAGAAACTGCAGTAGGTTTATGAATAATTCCAATATAATTATACATTTATTAAATTATTTATTTTTATTATTATTTTATAATATGATAATTTATAAAAAATTTTAAATTTAAAAATAAAAATTAAAAAAATAATTTATAATATTATTTCAAAATATGTTATAAAAAATTAATTATTTTTTAATAAACTATATCCATGTGAAACATCTATAAAATTTAAATAAAAATATTAATAAAATTATTTTACAAGGATTAGGAGGAACCTCAATACGTTTATCATTATTAAAACACATATATGAATTAATCGGTCGATTTCTAATTTGTTCATCTAACATTTTTTTATAACTATTAATTTTATTATATTTTTCTTTTAGTTCATATAATTTTTCTGGAAAATTATTTTGAGGAAAAAAATTAGGAGAATTTTTTAAAGATTGATTCATTGTCATTGTATGAGTTAAATTTGTATATGTTGATATATTTTTTGTTTTATTTTCAAGAAATTCATTTTTATTTTCTAAATAGGAATTAAAAGGTAATTCAAAATTAATATTTTTTCCTGGAAAATTTTTTGTTAATTGTTCATTCAATTTATTTTCTTTTTCTAATTTTATCTTATTTTTATCTTCTAATTGCTGTTTATATTTATTTAAAGCATTACTTTTATTTTTATAAAAAGGTGAAACTTCTAAAGCAGGTAAATTATAAGATAAAGGATAAATAAATTCTTTTTTATAATCAAATGGAGTGTCATTTTGTATAAATTTATTTTCTTTTTCAAACAATTTTTTTTGTTTAATCAAATTTTCAACTTCTTTTTGTTTTCTAAATAAATCTTCATTTGGTGAATCTAAATAATTTTCTGGTATTTTTTTATAAATTACATCTAAATTCTGATTTGAATTTTTAATTAATGTTGGAGATAAATTTATTTCTAAATTATTATTAGGATTATTATATAAATTATTTATTTCTAAATCTTTTCTATTATTTAAAAATGAATTTTTATTTATCATTTGTTCATCATAATAATTATTAAAATTAATGTTTATTTTTTTATTTTTATTTGTTTGAAGAATATTTTTTTCAAATTGTTTTTGATTATTTTGATTAGTTTCATATAAATTTATATTATTAAATATTTCTTTATTTGTTTTATCTAAATTTTTGTAAATATTTTTATTATAATCTTCAAAATTTAATTTTTTATTTATATTGTCTAAATTATTTTCAGGATTATAAAAATTATTATTCATTAAATTTGTATAATTATTATTAATTTTTTTATTATTTGCAATTTCCTGTATATAATTTTGATAATCCATTCTTTCCTTTCGATATAAATTTTTTAATTTTAATTTTTTTTCGTTTAGTTTGTCTTCTTTTGTTTGAAAAAAATTTTCTTGGAAAAAATCAAGTGTTTTTTTTTTCATAATAAAATATTTAAAAAAAATATTTCAATATTTTATTAATTTATTATAATTTTAAATATATATATATTTAAATTAAATAAAAAGTTATAAATAAAAATATATTTTTTTAATTTTAATTTTTTTTCATTAATATTTAAATGATTAATATAATTTTGATATTTTTTTTTCCTTTAATAATTTGTTTTGGAGAAGATACAAATTATATACAATTAACATCATATGAAAGAAAAATTGCTTATTGTGTATTATTATCAAAAAATAGAATAAAAAATGATGAAAATTTAAAGAATTTAATAATAAACAATATGGGTGAATATAATAAAAAAAATAGAAAAATGTTTTTAAATATGGGTGTTATAAATTGTATATATACTATGAATGAAAATCAAGAAAAAAAATTTAAAGAAATTTTATTAAAAAATCAAACTAATTTAATAGATTGGAATACAAAAGAAAATAGAGATTTATTAAATTTAGAAAAATGGAATAATAAAACATTTCCTAAAGAATATGAAAAGGAAAAAGATGAAATTAATAGAAAAATAGAGAAAATATTTTTTCCTCATTTGTATGGAAAAAAATTTACAATTAAATTTTTAGATGGTTCTTTAAAATCCAAAATTAAATTATATTTTTATGAATACAAAAAATATATTATTTTTTGTATTATTTTATTTGTTGTAATTATCTTTATTTGTTATAAAAAAATAAAATCTAGGAAAAATAAAAAAGAAATTAAAGAAAATGATAAAAATAAAAATATTGAAAAAGATAAAAATAATGAAAACGAAGAAAATAAAAAAAAAATTGATTAAAAAAATTTTTTATTTTATTTTTTATATAATATTTAAATTATAATATTTAAATAAATTAAAAAATAAAAATAATTTAAATTTATATAAATTTTTAATATCATATAAAATTAAATTCATTTGTTATTTAATTTTAATTATTTATATAAATTATTATAAAATAATAAAAATAATTGAAATACAAATGTTTAAATTATTTTATAATAATAATCTTAATTCAATTTCTGAAAATTTAAATTCTCTTTTAAATAAAAATAATAAAGAAGAATTAAATAATTTATATATTACTTTTAATTATGATTTATTTTCTTATTTATCATATCATTTATTAAAAATTACTAAAAGTTCAGATAATAATAATTTGTTAATTTCACAAACAAATAAAAAATCATTTAATAATGATGATTATATAAGAAATTTCATAGAAAAATTTATTTCTATATATAATTTAAATGAAAAATTTAATAATATTTTAGAAAATTATGAATTTATTAATTTTAATATATTAAATTTATTTAACAATAAAACTTACGAAAAAGAATATTATTATTTAATATTTTATAAAATATTTGAAATTACTGGCAATGAAAAAATAAATTACAATGAAATAATAAAAAATTTAAAAAAAATTATTGATAATTTATATAAATATAATAATCAGATATATAAAATTTTATTTGATATTTATATTGATAGATTTTTAAATAATATTATATCACTAACACAAATTGAAAAAAATAATTTTATTGAATTTTTATTGTGTTTTTTAAATTTATATGAAAATATTATCTTTAAAATATATATAAATTATTTTGAAAATTATATATTGATAGAAAAAGAAAAAATATTTAATAATAAAATATTAAAAATTATAAATAATTTTAATTTTCTTGCTAATTTTGATGAAATTAAAACCATTTCAGAACTTATTGAAAACAATTATATAATATTATTAAAAATATTATCTATTATAAATAATGATAATAATTTATATGATTTATATTTAGATTTATTATTAAAAGGAATAAAAGAATATTTATATAAAAATGTTATAAATTTTTCTTCGTGTTTACAAAAATTTAAATTAATTTATCAAATTGAAAAAAAATTTTTTAATTCTAGTAATTTACAATTTTTTTTTTCAAATAATAATAATAATATTAATAATTATAAATTTAAAAATAATGAATTTTTAAATTTATATTATTTTAATAATAATATAATAAAATCTAATTTTTATAAAATAATTTTTGATTTATTAAGTAAAGATAAAAAATTTACATTATATGAAAATTTTGCTTATTCATTTGATGAAATTTTATTATCAGATAATTTAGAAGATTCAAAAATTATTTTTAATTATATCAATTTACTTCCAGAATATGAGAGTTTTGAATGGTTATATATACATACTATTATAACCAGAATAATAAATGATAATTTTGATTATATAAAAGAAAAAAATTTTATTGAAAATTTTGAAATTTATTCTAAAAAATTAAAGTCACATAATTATAGATTACAAACATTAATTAATAATATTAAAATAAAAAATTATAAAAATCAAAAATATGATTTTAAATTAATTTTAATCCCAAGTCATTGTTATCATATTTTTGATATAAAATGTAAACCAAAGTTTAATAAACAATTATTAGATTATTTTAATAATTTAAAAAATAAAGAAAATTTACCTAAAAATTCAGAACTTATTTTCCAACAAGGAAAAATAGAATTTCAATATAAAAATTATGAAAATATATTATTTATTGGTGATATATTACAATTTTCTATATTAAGTTTTATAGGAAATAAAGAAAAAAATTTCGAAAATATAATTAATAATATAAATTTAAATGATGATTTAGGAAGATATATTTTAAATGAGTTAATTAATAATAAAGTTTTAATTTATAATAATAAAAATGATTCATATAATTTTAATTTTAACAAATTTAATAATTTAAATAATAATATTTTAAATAAAAGTATCAATAATATTAATAATAATAATATTATTATTGATATAAGAATTAATTATTTTTCATATGCTGAAGGAAAAGGAGATTATTCATTAAATTTATATCATAAAAAAATTTCAAACAAATATAAAAAAACCATCTGGGAATGTTATATAATAAGATTTTTAAAAAATAATAATAAAAATAAAAATACTATAAAAATAATTTATAATTATTTGAATAATAATCTACCATTAATAGCAAAAATTGATTTAACAATTCAAAATATTACTGAAGTTTTAGATAATTTAGAAAATAAATGTTTAATTAAAAAAATTAATGAAGAAAAAAATATTTATTATAGATATATTTAATAATTAATTAATATTTATTATTTATATATTTAAATTATAACATTTATTAAAATAAATTCATTTTGAAATATTTAAAATAATAATATTATTTTTTAAATTATTTTATTATAAAAAATTATTATTATTATTATTGTTATTATTAGGATTTGTATTATTATTTAAATTATTTAAATTTAAATTATTATAAAAATTAGAAAAACTATTGTTTAAATTATTAAGATTTTGAAAAGATGGCATATTTGGATTATTTATTCCATATATTCCTAATTGTTGTTGTTGATCAAAATTTTGTAATAAAGAATTGAGTTGATTATTATTAGGTAAAATATTAGAAAAATTATTATTATTTAAAAGAAAATTATTTGTGTTATTTGAAGAATTTAAAGGTGAAATATTATTTTGAATTGGGAAAGAATTATAATTAAAAGGATTATTATTTGAATTCATTGGTGATGAAATATTATTATTAGAATTGTTAAAAACAAAATTATTATTATTATTTAAATTATTTTTATTAAAATTAAAATTATTTAAAAGATTATTATTATTTTTATTATTACTGTTTATAATATTGTTATTAGGAATTTGATTATTATTATTATTGTTATTATTATTATTTTTGCTTATTAAATTAAATAATCCATTAAGTAAAGTATTTATTAAATTGTTTTTATCTTCATTACCTAAATTATTAATATTATTATTATTATTTTTATAATCATTTCTTTCTCTGTTTTTACTTCTTTCTCTATCCCTTTTTTTTCTACTAAATTCTCTTTCTTTTTCCTTTCCTTTTTCTTTTTCTTCTAATTTTTTTTTATAAAATATTTCTGCTCTTTTTTTCAAAATTTCTTCATTTTTTAAATTTTTTAATTGATTTATTATAGAATTTAAATCGTCATTTTTAATAGAATAAATAGATAAATTATTATTTTTTTCTTTATATTTACCTATATTATTAATTGGTTTCATTAAAGGTTTAATAGGAACAATTCTATTTCGAAAAAATAATTTTTCTTGATTTGTCTTTTCATTATTATCATAATCAATATAATCATAATAATTATTTATATCATTTGTAAAATATTTAAATAAAAATTTTGGTGGAACATTAAATTCAATAATAATTTTATTACTATATTGAATTAGTTTTAATATTTTAATATTTTGATTTGAAGATTCATTATTTATTAAATCTTTAATATAATTTTTAAATTCCAATGCATTAACAGTATTAATTTGAAGATTATAAAATGCAAAAACTGTACAAAAATCAATTTGGATGTTTTTTAATGTATTTTTATTTTTTTCTTTTTTGGTAAATGTACATTTTTCAAATCCTTTATTGTTTATTAAAAAATTATTTTGTAAAATTTTTATAGCATTTTCTAAACTATTATTATCCTTATAATCAACTTGAAAATAACCAGTTCCAATCGAAGGAAAACAAGGATTATGAATAATAAAAGTTTTTTTTATATTTGGGGTTATTTTTGAAAGAATAGATGTAAAATCTAATAATGAAATATAGCAAGAAATATCTGAAAAAATTAATGAAAAATTATTAGAAGACATTTTATAAAAAAAAACTTAATTTATTTTTTAAATAAAATTTTTAAATTAAAATAAAAAAATTTATAAATTAAAAATATTTATATCATTAATTAATATTTATAGGAATTGTATAATATGTTTTATTTAAAAAATAACATTCTTCAATACTTTTAATTGAAGAGTCATCTTTTATTACAATTTTCTTTAAATTATTTATAATTTGTTCTTTAAAATATAATTTTATATTTTCAAGAGTTAATTTATTTAAGTAATTATAGTCAATAAATTCTATTTTATTAAAATTATATTTGGTTAAATTTATAATATTATTATTTTTATTTTTCATAATAAAAATTTTTTTAATATAATAAAAATTATTATATATTCCATCATTCTCAATATTATTAAAAAATTCTATATTATTATAAAATAAATAAAAATAATTATCTACATTAATTTCAAAATTTTTAGAATCTAAAAATTTATTATTAAAATTTATAAAAATATAATTATCAATTATTTCTAAATTAATACTAAAATTAATTTTTTTATTTAATTCATAAAAATACATTTTAAACATTATTAATAACAAATAACTTAATATATAATTTTTATTATTGTAATAATTTAGAAAAAAATAAATACTTATTAAACCTTTCATATTATATAATTTTAAAACTGTATAAGGTTTTATTTTATATAAATTATTAGAATTTAGATAAGTATTTAAATATTGTTTAAATGTAAAAAATTTTTTTTCTAATTGGTTTGAATTTATTAAAATTCTTGAAATCATATTAAATTTATAAAAACTAAATCTATTTTTAAAAAATTTGTCATATAAATTTTTTGCATAACTATAATTAATATCACCATAAAATAAACAATTAGTATTTAAAATTGAAATAAAAAAAACATTATATTTTGTTATAAAATATTTCATTTCATATTCATCAATATCAGTTAAATTAAATAATTTATAATTATTATTTTCTTTAATATAATTTTGTAAATATTCCTTTGTTTTTAAAAATTTTTTATTAAATTTTTCGAATTCTAACTTTAATAAATTAAAATAAAATTTTAATTCAGATAATTCAATTATTTCTTTATTATATATATTATTTTCTAAAATTTTTAATGTTTGCTTCAATTTATCACTGTAAATTGAAATATAAATTTGTATTTTATTTTTATCAAAATTTATATTAACTTCATTACCTATTAAAATATTATCATTTAATTGTTCTAATATATTATGTTTCAATTTCATATAATATATTAAAAAAAAAAGTTTATATTTAAAATATTTACAACTATAAAATA